>Ga0208410_1000701_pt1 | contig 18885 bp, 13 predicted proteins | sample ETN02SmetaG_3_FD_185787 | JGI IMG/M metagenome (GOLD analysis project Ga0208410, IMG submission 185787) | Marine microbial and viral communities from oxygen minimum zone, Eastern Pacific Ocean - ETNP2014F10-02SV257 (SPAdes) (version 2) | ecosystem: Environmental > Aquatic > Marine > Oceanic ... | reverse complement strand
GAATGGGGGCGGGGTGGTCGTCGACCGATTGGTGTGAACGAGGGGGGATACGTCGTGGAAGAAACGCGTGATTTGTGCTCGTCGATGGATTCGATCGCGAATGATGACTGACGCGCGTCGTGTTTTTCTCGCACGGATAGGTGGCGGAGATTCGTAAGCGCGCAGCGAACATCCCCGACGATCTTTTCGTCGTTCTCGTGGGTGATATGATCACGGAGGAGGCTTTGCCGACGTACATGAACATGTTGAACACCCTCGAAGGTACCAAGGATAATTCCGGCGCGGACGACCATCCGTGGGCCGTGTGGACGCGCAAGTGGACCGCCGAAGAGAACCGTCACGGTGACTTGATGAACAAGTACTTGTGGTGCACGGGTAAGGTGAACATGAAGGCTTGCGAGACCACCATCCAAAAGCTCATCGGTAGCGGTATGAACCCGAAGACGGAGAACAACCCGTACCTCGGTTTCGTGTACACGTCTTTCCAAGAGCGTGCGACAAAGGTTTCGCACGGTAACACGGCGCGCTTGGCCAAGGAGGCTGGCGACGCAGACTTCGCGAAGATGTGCGGTATCATCGCCGCCGATGAGGGGCGCCACGAAATCGCGTACCAACGCATCATCGACGAAGTCATCAAGCGTGACCCGAACGGAGCCGTTCTCGCGTACGCGGACATGATGGAGAAGCAAATTACCATGCCGGCGCACATGATGTGTGACGGCGAACACAAGGCGCGCACGGGCCGCGATCTCTTCACCGATTTCGCCGCGGTTGCCGAGCGCACCGGTGTCTACACCGGCCACGACTACGCCGACATCATGGACCACCTCAACAAGCGTTGGGACATCGCGAACATCACGGGATTGAACGGAGAGGCGGCTGCGGCGCAAGAATACTTGATGAAGCAACCGGCGCGCATCCGCAAGCTCGTCACGTTCGCGGAGAAGAGGGCGGCGAAGAAGCCGGCTGCTAGCGAGACCTTCAGCTGGATTTACGACCGCCCGGTCCAGATCAACTAATAGTCGCTCCGTCTGCATTTTGTCGAATTCGGTTTTAGCTACAACAGTAGACGCGAATTCGACGCGCCACCACTCAACAATGTATTCAAGAATTCAATTTCACGCCAAACCTTACGGCGCATTTCGCGAGAACATGACGTACATTCGACAGTCGCGAGCGCGCATCTCGATCGTTAGCGGTCGATCGTTGACGTCCGCGGTTATTGGGTATTACAAGCGCGCCGGTAGGTAGTGTCTACTTGCGGGGCAAGATGGCTTCGATGGACTTCCATACGGCGTCCATCTCTTGCGCGGCGTCGATCGCGGTGACGACAGATTCGTAGTGCGCCAAGATGGGCTTCGTTTGCTTGTGGTACGCCTCGAGACGCGTGGCGAGCGCTTCCTTCGTGTCGTCGCTGCGCTGTTCGAGTTGCTCGCCGGTGACGTCGTCGAACATTCTCTTCGGTTTCGCTTCCTTACCCTTCTCCTTGATGAGACTCTTCGGCGGGTTAAACGTCGCGTGGTACGATCGTCCGCTCGCCTTGTGCACCCATCGTCCGCAGATGCGCTTTTCGAGCAACGCGTCCGGAACCTCCAAAGAGATGACGACGTCGACCGATTCCCCGCGCTTCCTCAACATCTCATCCAGTTTTTTTGCCTGTTCGATCGTTCTCGGAAACCCATCCAAAATGAATCCTCGCTCGCAATCCTTCTCTCGAATGCGATCGCGAATGATGGCGACGACGATGTCATCCGTGACCAATCCGCCGCCGTCCATGGCGTCCTTTGCCTTTTTCCCGACGTCCGTCCCCGCCGCGACCGCCGCGCGAAGCATATCCCCCGTCGCGAGCTGCGGAATGTTCAACGCGTCCGTGATCTTCGGCGCTTGCGTGCCTGCGTTCGCGCGCGCCTCGTCAGTCTCTCGCGCGCCTCGCGATCACATGTGTCGATCGTCGCGTTCGAGACGACGACGACCGACGACGACGACGACGACGACGACGACGACGACGACGACGACGACGACGCGCACCTTTCCCGGCCCCGGGTGGGCCGAAGATGATGATCACCGATCTCGGTCGCCGTTCCTTCGAGTTTCCTCCGCCCATGACGCGCGTCTCAGAGTGTCGGTCGGCGCGATCGTATCGTCGAGTCATCTCTCGCGAGCGGCGGCGGCGGCGGCGGCGGCGACTCGGCGACTCGGCGGCGCTACGAATGGACGGTGTCTCATTACATCCTCCGCGTCGTCGCGCGCTCGACGGAGACGTCGCCCGGACCGATGCCCTGAGAGACGTAATACGAGGAGAAATCGAGCCGAAAGAGGAGAAACCGCGCGTCGACGTGCGTCTGCAACGGAAGGAGGTTGAGAAATCCGTCGAGCGCGCGCGCGTACTCGTCTCGAAGCGTCGCGAGACGCTCCTGCGCGACGCCGAGCTCGTCCTTGTCGATGAAATCGCCCGAGGTGGAGTCTTCGCCGACGTACGTGCCCCATTGGTTGGCTTTTTCTCTCTCGGCGATGCGCTCGCGCGTCGCCGCGCGCTTGGCGACGACGTCGGCGGCGAGGTTGAAGAGATCGCCGGCGACTTCTCGGAAGGACATCATCACCTCGAAGAGCGCGTACAGTGTCTGCAAGACGAGTTGGGATTTCGTGCCGAGCAACGCTTTTTGGACGACGGCGTCGAGGAAGACATCGTGCGCGGCGATGATTTCGTCCAAATCCGAGTGCGTCTCAAACTTCTCCTGAAGTTCCACCCACGACGTCTCCAAGACTTCAAACATGACGTAATACTGAAAGTTGGATATGAAGTTGTGCATCTCGCCGCGGAGCGAGTGGCAGTTTCGAATCATCTCCACCAAAATTTCCCCGGACGCGCCGACTTCTCGCGCCTCGGATGAGAGCAGGTGGGTCACGCTCGGCTTCATCATTTGCCACGTCGCGCACAGCGAGTACTCGACGCGCTTGAGACGCCACAAAAAGTTGAAGACGCGAAGGTACTTGTTCATAGCCGTCTCCGTGAATATCGTCGTCAACGGCTGATTCACCACGTACTCGAGCGTGAAGACGTCCCATCCCACCTCTTCATTCAGGTGCGCCATCAGACGCACGCGAAGGCGATCGATGAATTCCGGCGCGTCAGATTGCGCGCTGCTGCTTCGTATGGCTTGCTCGAGCGTGCCGCTCAGTTTGAAGACACTGAGCGAATTCGCGGGTTCGTCTAAGCTCGGGCCCATCAGATCCATCAAGCACTCGTGAAGGTCGCCTTGGCCGAGCAACAGGTACCGCTTCAACGCGTCGCAGTGGCGGCCCAACTGATAGCGATCGAAGAGCACGCGACGGACGGCGCCGTCCACACGTCGCGACGTCTCGTCGATCAGCGTCACTAAACCTTCTGGATTTTCGAAATCTAAACCTCCGACTTTCTCCACCGCGTGCATGATCTCCGAGCGTTCCGGTGTCCAGCTCGCGTCGTCGCAGCATCGTCTGAGAAAGTTGATGCTCTTCCCGAGACGAAGTATCGTCTTCCCTTGCTCGCGCGTGACGAACGACGGAAGCATGTCGTCATCGAAGGCGTATTTACACCGCCACAAATCCTTGTCCGGCACGGCGTGATCGACGCGCACGAAAAATTCGTGTGACGGATCCTCGAGTTCGCCGCTCAGCGTCCATCGATGCACCATTCCGAGAAACGGCGTCGCGCTCGCGCTCAACACTCGGCGAACCAACGCCGTGGACGACGGATCACCGTGTTGCGACAGTTTTTGCATCACAGCTAACATTCCCCCACCGCGCTTCCCGTGCGTGGTGTCCACTAAAATCGCGAGCGTTCGCATCGTCTTGAGCGGCTCGGTCAACCAGACGAATAACCGACGAAGCGTCAGGTACCCATCGCCGTCGTCGCCGCGTCCACCGCTCGCCTCCTTCGCGAAGGACACGATCGGCAACTGCGCCTGCGACTCCAACACCGCTATCAACTTGTAATAATCCGCGAGTTCTCGCTGTAACGCCGCTCTGAACGCCTGTCGCGTGCTCCCGTCGCCGTCGTCGACGTCGACGCCCGACGCGCGCGTCTCCCCCAACGCCCCCTTCACCTTTTTAAACAACCAACCGATCTCCGTCACGCACTTGATGAGATTCCGTCTCCCCGCGGACACGTTCACGTTCGGCGCGATGACGTACGCCTGCTCAGCGGGCGAAAACGCGATGCATTCACCGTCGATACCCTGACACGCGTAGAGCGCGTCTCTCACTAAATCCCGCTCGTCGCGTTCGCCTCTCGATTCCGATTCAATCTCCAACGCCTCGTACGCCTCCGCCCGTCGACCGATCGAGTGCACACCCAGCGCCCCTCGCGCACCCCCCACCAACGCTCGCACCGCGTCCTCCCCACCGACGCGCCGCGAGTCCCGCCGCGCGTCTCTCGCCACCGCGCGCGACTTTTCCTCCAAATCAAACCGGCTCGCCGACGCGCGCGTCGTCGTCGTCGGCATCGACATCGACGTCCCCTCCTCGTCCCTCTCGACGTCCTCCGAGATCGCCAACAACACTCTCAACACCCCCTCTCGTCGTCGCAGCCCACTTCCGTCTCGTCGAAGGCGTTCGCACGCGTCCGCCGCGCGCGTCGCCGCCGCGTCGCCGAACCGTCTTCGCGCGCGTCTCGCGATTCGCGTCGCGCAGTCGCCGAGTTCGCCGTCGCGGTCGCTCCGCGAAGACGCACGAACGGTGGACGCGCCGAGGGTCGATCCGAGCACGCGCGCGGCGTATCGACACCCGGCGTCGACGCGTCGCGCGCGATCCTCCTCCGCCTCCTCATCCTCCTCGGCCTCCTCGTCGTCGTCTTTCCTCCGGCCGCGGACGGTTCGTTCGACGAGCGCGCGGACGAGCGAGGCGGTGCCGTCGGCGGAAGACATCGCGCGCGCGAGGTCGCGACGTCACCGCGCTCTTTCGCGACGCGCGAGGTCGCGGCGCGTCGACGAATGGAATGCATGGATTTGAACCATGATGCCCAGGCGACCGAGGTCATACTCTTCGGTATATCGGACGAATACGCCTCTCTGTAGTGGTACACGTGATGTATTCAAGAGAGGTCAACGTCTATACGAGAAAAGGGAGACGAACAGCCGCGACGCGCGCGCGCGATTCGCGACGCGTTCGTCGCGCGCGCAGTCGGTGACGCGACGATGACGACCGCGAGGACGACGGAGGAGACGACGAGCGTTGACGTCGCGCCGTGCGTCGCGTCCGTGCGTCGTGAATCGGAGGATGGTGACGTCGACGATGCCTCCGACTCGAATCATCATCATCATCATCAACACCACCAGAGCGATCATCAACCGACGACGTCGGCGTCGACGACGGTGTGCGTGACGACGCTCGAGCGCGCGATGGCGCGACGACGAACGTCTGTGAAACCGTCGCTCCCCGTCGTCGTCCAGGACGTGTCGTACGAGGTGCGGGATCGATCTCGAAAGGACGCGCGGGCGACGCTGTTGCGCGAGGTGAGCGCGGCGTTTCCGCCGGGACGCGTGTCGGCGCTCATGGGACCGTCGGGGGCGGGGAAGACGACGCTGTTGGACGTCGTGAGTGGGAGGAAAACGCAGGGGTCTCTCACCGGACGCGTCGTCGTCGGTACCGAACCGGCGTCGAAGGAGGCGTTGAAGACGTGCGCGGCGTACGTGGAGCAATTCGATTGTTTGCTCGCGTCGCTCACCGTGCGCGAGACGTTGGCGTATCAGGCTGATTTGAAGCGAAATCGCGACGACCCGCGAAGCGCGGCGGAGCGCGACTGTATCGTCGAGCGTTTGATCGAGGACCTTCGTTTGCAGAAGTGCGCGGATGTCGTCGTGGGGAACGCGTTGTCGCGAGGCATCTCGGGCGGGCAGGCGAAACGCGTCAACATCGGCATCAGTCTCGTCACGCGACCGAGAGTGTTGTTCCTGGACGAGCCCACGAGCGGGTTGGACTCGAAGACGTCGTTTGATTTAATGCGCGTGATTCGCAAGTTTAGCGACACGGACGGCGTCACCGTCATCGCGACGATACACTCGCCGAGCTCGGAGGCGTTTCGGCAATTCGATCGCCTCGTCATGCTCAAGGCGGGTCGCGTGACGTACGCGGGTCCGTTGTTCGGCGAGGAAGGGGCGGAGGCGTACTTTTATTCCCTCGGCCATCACTGTGACCCGAGCGACAATTTCGCCGATTTCCTCATCGCCACCGTCGCGGACGACGCCGTCGATTTCGCGAACGAGTTTAGGGCGAGTTTCCACCACAAGCGCAATCGCGACGAAGTGCGGAAATACGTCAAGGAGGTTGTGCGACGACAGAGTATCGGAGACGTGCGATCCGAGTTACTCGCGGACGCTCCGAGACCGCAAACGTTTTGGCGCGCCGTGTGGACGCTCTTGCGGTATCGAACGACGCGCAATTATCGCGACGCGCAATTCGTCGGCGCGCGGTGCGCGGGACAGCTCATCTTCGCCGCCGTCATGGCCTCCATGTACTCCGATCAAGGGAAGAGTCTGACGCTTGACGCGCAGATCACGGTGAGTAATATGCTCTTTATGAATAACGTCTTACCGGCGTTCGCCGCCGGGGCGTATCTCCCGTCCATTCTCATGGAACGACCGCTCCTCTATCGAGAACTCGACGACGGATGTTATCCCCTCTCGGCGTACGTCGCGTACAAAGTCATCGAAGAGGCCATCGTCGCCTTCTTCGTCTCTTTATTCGCCACCACCATCGTATACAACGCCGTCCAACTCCAGGGTAACTTTCTCGTCGATTGGTTCGCCTACTTCGGCGTGCAACAATGCGGCGCCGCCGTCGCCTACGTCTGCGCCGCCGTCGCGCGAGACGTCGACGCCGCCAACGCCATCCTCCCCGTCTACAACGTTCTCCAGATCCTCTTCGCCGGTCTCCTCCTCCACCCCGACCAAGTCCCTCGCGCGTGGTCGTGGTGGCCTCCGACCCTCTTCGTGCGCTACGGTTGGCGCGCCCAGATGCTCAATCACTTTCGCCGCCGCGAGCCCGCGGCGTTTCTCGCCGACGACGGCGTCGCCCTCTTGGGCGTCACCGACTACTACGACGTTCGCGGGTCCGTGGCCGGCAACTTGACCCTCGTCTTCGTTCTCTGGGTCTTTTGGCTCGTTCTCGCCTCTCTCGCCGTCGCCTCCGTGCGACACCAGAAACGCTAGCGCCGACGCGCGCGCGCGTCCTCCGTCCCGGCGCCGAAACACCAATGCAACGATGTCATTCGTCCACATTTCACGACGCGATCGCGATGTCGACGCCGCTCGCGACGCCCGCGTTCGCCGCGTACGATGCGCGTCCGCGCGCACCCGTCGTCTCGCGACGCGGGTCTCGCGCTCGCGCGCGCGCGACGTCCCGAACCGTCGACGATTCTGATTCTGATTGTGACGCCGAGGACGATCGCGCGCCGGATGGGGCGCGGCGACGCGTGCTGGCGGCGCTCGCGGCGAGCGGAGCGGCGCTGGGGAATGTGTCGAAGGTGGACGTCGCGTCGGCGACGCCGTTGCGGGCGTCCATGCGCGCGACGGATCGAGCGGGGACGGCGACGCCGGCGTCGTCGGCGCGCGCGCCTCGCCCGCCCGGGTACGCGGCGATGCGGGACGCCAATGTGTATCACGGCGCGGCGACGATGGATCGGGAAAATAGAGGATTAGATGGGTTACTTCCGTCGAGAGCGGTGAACGATGAGGTGGAGCTCGCGAGAGCGAGAGCGGCGTTGGGGCAGTGCGAGAGCGCGTTTGCGTCGTATAAACAGTTGGTGTCTTTGCAAACGACGGATAAGCGGACGTTTTATCAATTGTTGCGCGCGGATACGGCGGATGTGTTGCCGTATGTATACACACCGACGGTTGGAGAGGCGTGCCTGCGATTCGGGACGTTGGTACAGCGTCCGCACGGGTTGTGGGTGAGTCTGAACGACGCGGGAAGCGTGCGACGATTGGTTCGGAATTGGCCCGAGCGAGACGTGAAGATCGCGGTGATCACGGATGGGGAGAGGATATTAGGGCTCGGTGATCAAGGGGCGAACGGCATGGGAATCAGTGCGGGGAAGAGCATGGTGTACGCGGCGTGCGGGGTGCCGCCGAGCGCGCTGTTGCCGATTCAATTGGACGTCGGGACGAATAACGAGACGTTGCTCGACGATCCTTTGTACATCGGATTGAAACAAAAACGCGAGCGTTCGGAGGCGTACGACGCGCTGTTGGACGAACTCATCGTGGAGATTCGGGATTATTTCGGTCCGAATACGATCATTCATTTCGAAGATTTCGCGCCGAGAAACGCGTTCAGGTTGTTGCAAAAGTATTACTCGGCGCCAGACGTCGTGACGTACAACGACGACATTCAGGGCACCGCCGCGGTCACCGTGAGCGGATTACTCGCGTCCGTGCGCGCGCTGAAAGGCACGAACAACGACTTGACGCGTCAACGCGTGCTATTCTTCGGCGCCGGACAGGCGAACATCGGCGCGGCGGAACTCTTCGTCAAGGCGCTCGTCAATCGAGGCGTCGACGAAGCCGAGGCCAAGCGCCGCGTGTGGTTATTCGATTCAAAGGGACTCGTCGTTCGATCGAGAGCGTCCGAACTGAGCGACGCGAAACTCCCGTTCGCGCAAGACGCCCCCAAGGAGACCGATCTCGCGTCCGCCATCGAGCACATCAAGCCCACCGCGTTGGTCGGCGCCTCGGCGGTGCCCGGCGCGTTTACGCAAAAAGTCGTGCGCGCGATGAGTCGATCCAACGACCAACCCATCATCTTCGCCCTCTCCAACCCAACCTCAAAGGCGGAGTGCTCGGCCGAGGACGCCTACCGATGGAGCGACGGCCGCGCCATCTTCGCCAGCGGCACTCGCTCCGCCCCGGTCGAGTACTCGCCGACGAAGACGTTCGCCCCCGGTTTCGCCAACAACGCCTTCATCTTCCCACCCATCGCCATCGCCACTATCCTCACCGGCGCCAAACAGGTCACCCCCGACATGTTTCTCACCGCGGCCGAAGCCTTGGCCGATTCCGTCGGCGACGATCTCTTCCGAGTCGGCGCCGTGTACCCTCCGGTCGAGCGCGTCGCGTCCTCCGCCGTCGCCGTCGCCGCCGCCGTCGCGTCCTCCGTCGACGATTCTTCCACCGACACCCTCGACCGGTGGCGCGAGCTCGTTCGCGCGTACATCATCGACAACGATTTATTCGACAGCGCCTCGCGTCTCTGACGCCCGTCACCGACGCTCGACCTCGAGAAACCCCGTCCCGAGCGCGCGCCGTCGCGAAAAATGAAAAATGAAAAATGACGTGAAACACGATGACACACCCCACGCGCGCGCCGTCGTCACACGTCGACGGATCGCCGCGAGACGACGCGATGCGCGCCCTCGCGCGTCTCGCGCCTCGCGTCGGCGTCGGCGTCGGCGTCGGCGTCGACGCGCGCGAGACGCGTCGATGTCATCGTCGACGTCGACTCGACCCCGTCGACTCGACCGCGGGACGCGCGGACGCGACGCGCGCGGAGGACGCGCGCGAGGCGATCGCGAGGCGCGAGACGAGAGAGGAGGCGTTCGTCCGTTCTCTCGCGCCTCGGATCGAGCGCGCGCGAGGGGTGGGGGAGGAGAGCGCGGCGACGGCGATGACGTCGATAACGTCGGCCGAGAGGGCGGCCGCGACGGATGGGGACGCGGTGGTGACGACGTCGACGCGCGCGAGGCGTCGACGGCGCGAGACGGACGGTGCGGAGGCGCGGACGACCGATGGGGGGGTGTCGAGGAGAGAGGAGGGCGGGAGGGGACGACGAGAGGCGCGCGCGAGGGAGAGATGGGCCGACGAGCGCGCGAGGGCGGCGTCGACGTCCGCGGGCGCGAACGTCAAGCTCGACGCGGACGAGGAACGGGTTTTGGGAGAATCGATTCAGCGATTGTTGCGAATCGAACGCGAGATGGAGGCTCGAGAGGATGCGGAGACGGCGGAAAACTTGGAGGCGGCGGAGACGCTGGGCGCCGTCGAGGCCATCGCGCGCAGGGAACGACGGAAGAAAGAGTCAAAGAGACGGACGAAGGACTCTTTGGCGATAGAATTAGGGTATGCGAACGCGTCGCAAATGCGCGCGGCGATGCGTGAGGGGAAGATGGCGAGGAAAAAGCTCGTGACGGCGAATATCAGTTTCGCGGCGAAATTGGCGAGCAAAATGTATGAGCGCGTCCTGCCCCAAGAGAGAGCCTCGATGACTCTGCAGGACATGGTGCACGAGGGCGTCCTCGGACTCGTGCGCGCGAGCGAAAAATACGATCCCTCAAAGGGGTACCGCTTCACCACGTACGCGTACGGATGGATCGTGAAGTGGATCACCGTGGGCGTGCACACCAACGGCAGGACGATTCGCCTGCCGCAGCACGCGTACGAGTGGCGACGCACGGCGCTGTCGCGAAGAGAGGAAGTCGAGGCCAAACTCGGCCGTGAAGCGACGCTGGAGGAAGTCGCCGAGGCGAGCCCTGAGTTTAGCGTCGAAAAGTTGCGACTGTTACGAGACGTGAGTCTGGATCCGTTGAGTCTGGACGGGAAAGACGACTTCTTTGAGAGTCCGTCGTACGACGCGGACGAAGTCTCTCGCGAGATGGAGAATGAGATTTTCCGCGATGCACTCAGTCGCACGTTCGCAAGGGACAATTTCCCGAAGGTCGAGGCGTACGTGCTCGCGCATCGATTCGGTCTCGTGGGCGAACCGATGACGCGCGGCGACATTGCCCGCCGCATCGGAAAATCAGCCGAGGGCGTGCGATACATCGAACATAAAGGTCTCAATCGGTTAAAGGATCTCGACCTGGAGCAACACTTGGATACATCCCACGACGTCGTTCGAGCGATCGAACCGCCGAAGGAGGAGACCGAGAAACCGAAGCATCGACGCCGAAAGAAGTCGTCGGCGTCGGCCAAACGAAAGCCCGCGAAGGACGCGACGCCGAGCGCCATCGATCTCGTCCGATCGAGCGGTTTGCTCTGAGCGCGCGCGGCATTTTAGCTTAACGTATCAGCGGCGAACGTGCTTCGCCATTGTAACACCACACGCCGGTACGCACCGAAAGACTTCCGTCCCGACGTCCCGACGTCCCGACGTCTCGCGATTGGATAACGACCGAATCCGCACACGTCTCCGCTCCATGCGCGTCTTCGCCGACGCCACGCGCGGTGTCGCCCCCGCGTCCGCGCGCGCGGAACGCCGCGCGACGTCCGGACGCCGCGCCGCGCTCGCGCTCTTCGTCGCCGCCCCGGTCGCGCTCGATCCGCGACGCGCGAACGCCGCGGATTACACCGAGGACGCTCGAACCGTGCTCGCCGCGCAGAGAGCGCTCCTTCGCGCGGGCACGGGCGACGTCGAGACGTACGAGAAACTTGCGGATGACTTCTTCGAGACGTACAAGTTCGATCACAAGGGACACACGAACTCGTTCTCGCAGTTGATGAATAACAACGTCGTCGTCGGGCAACAGCGCGACTATCTCGACGCGAAAGGATTGTCGTGGGCGCAGGGTGAGCTTCCGCCGGACGATAGCGTCAAGGGAAAGGTGCTGAACGCGTACATCGCGAACGGGGAGCGATGTCTGGTGAAGGAGGGATATCCGTCGTTCGGGGAATTGAAGAAGGACCCGGCGAGACTCGCCGAGTGGAAACAAATCGAGTGCACGCAAGGATTGGTGAAACCGGAATAGTTGAACAGCGCGCTAAGATGGTTGTTTATTTCATGTAATGTGAATGCGATGCGCTCACGCGTGACGCTTGTCGCCCTTGCCCAGCGCGGATTGTTTCGAAGGCTCCGAGTTGTACACGGGGAGTCGAATATCGTACGTATCCGCGGCGACGCGTAAAGCGACGCCCGCGCTCACCCCCGAGATGATGCGCACGGCCGGAGGCAATCCAATCCCCCGCGCCGTGATGTACACCAACGCCCCGGTCGCCGCGGTCGTGGCGTAAATGTCGGCGTACGAGTGGAAAATTCTCGTCGGTCGCTGCACCAAAATATCGCGCACGATGCCCCCGAACGTCGCCGTCATGACTCCGCACAGCATCTGTGCGATCATCGGCACGCCCGCGCGAATGCCGTTCTGCGCACCGATCACGCAAAACGCACCGACGCCCAACGCATCGCCCGCCTCGATCCAATAATCATCATCCGCGAACCCGAACCGTTTCTTCGCCTCTTCCCAACCGAAAAACGTCGCCAACGCCGTCCCCGTCGCGATCCACAAGTACTCCTGCTCCTCCATCCAAAACGCCCGTCGCCCCCGACCGAGTAAAATGTCTCGCACCGTGCCCCCACCCACCGCCGTGATGGTTCCGACGGCGGCACACCCGAACGCGTCCATGCCGCTCGACGCCGCGAGCAGGCTCCCCGTCATCGCGAACGAGCTCGTCCCGACGTAATCCGCCAGACGAAGCGCGCCCGCGACGGAGGGTTCGGGGAATCTCGGCATGCCGTCCGGGTGCGGCGTCGCCGCCTCGCTCGCCTCCGCGGCGAATCCGCGCGCGGACGGCGCGCGAGGAAGCGCGCGCGCGGACGTCGACGGCTCGCGCGGCGCGACGTTTCGAAAACCGTCGAGCGCGCGCGGGCGGGACGCGCCGGACGCGCGCGAGGTCGACGACGCGACGCGCGCGCGCGCGACCGTCGCGGATATCAGGTCGATCACGCGACGACGGGACATGGCGGGGCGAGGCGACGCGAGACGATGTGACGAGAGGGGGGCGAGCCGCGCCGAGCCGCGCCGAGACGCGTTCGTCGTCGTCGAGTCGCGCGATGTGACGCTCAAACACGGATGATGAATCACAGAATAAACACATCGACGACGCCTTCGCGCGTGTCGAACGATTCCTCGCGCGTGTCGTCGATATCGTCCCCGCGCGCGCGTTTCTTCGCCGCCCGGAAACGTTCGCGCCGTCGACGGCGACGCGCCCGCGCCTACGCCTCGACTCCCTCCTCGTTCACGCCGAGCAAAGTCACGTTAAAAAACACCCCGGTCCCCGCGAACGGATGATTCGCGTCGAGAACGACCCTATTCTCATCGATCGCGCGCACGACGGCCGGTTGTTCATTCACGAGCGTCACCGTCAATCCCTCCGTCAACCCGCCCTTATCCGCCCACTCGGCGCGCAGTCGTCCAATCTCTTCGTGATCCGCCGGCACGCTGAACAACAGATTCGGATCGTACTCCCCACCGCTCGCGCTCACAGTCGAGCTCGCGCCCACTCGAAGCGTCCGCACCGCCTCATCGAACGCTTTAAACAACGGATTACCCATGACGTCGCTCGCGCCAACCTCAAACGTCACCGACTCGGCGTCGGCGGCGTCTTGCAACACCTCCCCTTCCCCGGTCTCGACGCCGAATCGTATGCGCACGATGTCACCGACGACGGGAAACGCGTCGTCGTCGTCGTCCGCGGCGTCTCGATCGACGCGCATGCGCGTGGCGAATCCTTTTTGTCCCTTGCGAACGTCTTGAAGAATGGTGCCGATGAAGTCGACGTCCGGCATGTCGTCGTCCGGTGCGGCGCGCGCGCGCGGCATCGACGCGCGGGGACGCGATGCGGTGCGCGCGCGGTGCGCGCGCGGGGGCGCGACGCGGGCGGTGGACGACGCCGTCGCGGACATCGGGCGCGACGAAGGATGGGGATGAAGAACACTTTTGTTCATTCATTCATTCATTCATTCGACACGGCGGAGGCGGCTGATTGATGCTTATGTACATTCTTTGCAAACTGAGTGACTGAAACGCGCGAAAAAGCGGCGAATCTTCTAATCTTCTAGCGAACGCGCGCGGGAAAAGCACGCGTAGAAAAAAATACTCTAGTCGTCTTGAAACGCTGAAAAACTCGGCATGGAGGCTGAGGAAACGAGACCGTGCTTGATCTTGGTGAGCGAAGGCGGTGGTGGTAAGCCTCTATCGAGACCGAGCTCGCGAATGGTATCGCGAGAATCTTCTCGGTTCTTGGCGTCGTCCTCCTCGTCGGAATCCACCGGCGTGCCGGCGCCTCGCATGGCGCTCAAATCCGGCACGGATTGAATCTTGACAAACTTACCCTTGATTCGCGGTCGATTGTCCGCGCTCGCTTTGCGGGACTGGTAGCGAATCACCTTGTTGAAATTCCGGTGCTTGCGCTTTTCTTTCCAACGCGCGAGGCGTTCGAGACGCGTCTGTGGCTGCGGCATGCCCGAGTACGTCGTCGGCGCCGGACGCGGGAGATTCGCACCCGACGGGCCTGGGTTGGACTCGTTGAACCGTTTCATGAGGGTTTCGCCGCGCGCGCGTGAATCCTCGACGGCGGTATAATCATCGGCGGCGGCGGCCTTTCCGTTCACGGCGGCGGCGCCGAGTTTCCCGGCGAGCGCGTGAAAGTCGACGGGTCGCGCCTTGGATTGCTCGGCGTCTTGGACGCTCTGCGAACCGTTCCTCTCGACGTAATCGAGCGCTGAATCGTCCGCTATCGGACCTAGAACGCCCGATTTACCGTCATCGCGGCCGACCCGACGCAGCGCCGATATCTCGCTCGCCGACATGCCCACCGAATCGCTCCGCCGGTCACTGCTATTCTCCGACGCCGCCTTCGCCGGCGGCGGCGGCGTCAGCGGAGTCGGCGTTCCTAGCCCACTGTTCGCTGTCCGCACCTCGTTGGCACCGTAGGGATTACTCAGAAGTCTCTCCGTATCTAAGATTTCCCTCTCCGGAACCCCCAAATTATCGTTCCAAAATCTCTCATCCAACGTATCCAAAGGAAAACTCGACGACGGCATAACGTCGTCGTTCAAGAACCCGTCGCACATTTTGATGAAATCATCCGTCGTCACGCCGCCCATCGCCCCGTCCGCCGCGTATGCGCCCCCACCCCCAGCCGGCGGTCGCGCCGCCCCCGCGTCACCGTCCTCGGCGCCCTCGCTCGCCCGCCTCGAATCCGCGTCCTGCGGGTCACGTTCGAGCCGTTGACGGTGATGCATTCGCGCGATTGCGTTCGCAGAGTGCACGCGCTCATCGCACGCGTCGCATAGACACACCTATTCACACGCGCGAAATAATCAAACGAATGATTTTTAAGCGCACACCGTCAGTCTCTCGCGTCGTCTCGCGTCGTCTCGCGTCGTCTCGCCCTCGGCGTCGCTCGAGACGCGTCCCGAAAACCATCCATTCGCGCCAATCTCCCATAGAAACACACGTCACACCCCCGTGTGATACATTTTATCCACGTGCACTTTTCCTCGTCAGCCATGGCTCGTTACGCGTCGAACGTCGCGCGTCTCGCCCTCGCGCGCCTCCTCGCGCCTCGCTCGCGCGCGCCGGGACACCGCATCGACGCGCACCTCGTCCTGCGCGCAATACCAAGTCGCGCGCCCGCTGCATCCCTCACACATCGCGCGGTGCCGCTGCGCCCCGCGCGCACCCTCGGAATGTCCGCGCCCGTCCGCGCGCATATTCGCCCCGCGCGCGCTCGGACGCGCGCGAAACGAGAGGAACGAGCGGCCCGAGGTGTCACCACCCGCCCGCGCGCGTCGGACCCACGCCGGGCGCCGCCGTCTGTCGACGCGCGGGCGCGCGGGAGTGGGAAATCGGGTGGGGAGAGTCACATATCGACGAGTCACAAACGGTCAATGTGCGTCGACCTCGGAGGTTAACGTGTGGCGTGACTTTTCGGGTGTTTGTTTGGTGAATGATGGTGGCATGTGGTGGTGTATATGGGAAAAGAGGGTCAGCGGTGGGTCGTGAACGGTCAAATCAACATCAATGTAACGCTCGACGCGAGTGAAACGCACTTCACGCGATCGCGGACGCGACGGCCGATGGAACGCCGACGCGCGCGAGAACGCGACGGATCAGGACCGCGATGACGTCCGTGGACGTGGAGGAGACACTTCGCGCGCATTGGCGCGAGGATGGACGAGGGCCGGAGGCGGAGGAGGCGTTGCGGCGCGCGGCGAACGCGAGCGCGCGAGAGCGAAGGTGCGCGAGCGGCGCGCGAGAGGGCGATCGCGGTGGTGATGGCGACGTTTTCGCGTCGTCGTCGTGCGCGTTGGTGTCGTGACGCGGTGTGACTGACTGGACGGCGCGCGCCGCGTCGGGTCGCGTAGGGTGAGAATGGCGAAGACGCGCGACGTGACACTTCGCTCGAGCGAGGACGAGGGCGCGGCGAAGACGGTCGAGGAGGCGAGACCGAGGGCGGACGTACCCCCAAGAAGGGAACCGAGCGACGCGGAGATGCGAGAATCGATGGCGGACGCGGAGGCGGCGAAGACGTGTTCGACGTTGGTGGAGGCGTTCGACTCTTCGCGGTTGCGCGGGGAGACGAGGGAGACGCCAGTGACCGCGGTGGATGAGAGCGCGCCGGGAGCATCGCTTCGTAACCGAGGGAACGACGCGATGAGTAGAGGTGATTTCACGCTTGCGCATGGATTTTATACCGAAGCGCTTGAGGCGGCGCGAGACGACGACGCGAATTTGCGAGCGGTGGTATTTTGTAATCGAGCGTTGGCGTCGCACAAGCTCGGCGAGTACGACTCGGCCATGTGTGACGCGAAGCGTGCGGAGGAGCTCGCGCCGAGATGGAGTAAAGTGAAACACCGACTTGCCGAAGCGTGCTTGAGAATGGGTTCCTACGCGCTCGCGGTGTCGTACGCGCGTCGAGGCGAAAAGGAACAGTTGGAGGAGGGTAATTTCAGCAAGTCGTTTCGAGACTTGCTCGACGAGATCGCCATCGCCGCAGCGGAGGACGGTTCTGTCGTCGGGTTCGACGGACGCTTGATTTTCGTTCGAAGCGCCGGTGAAGAGGCGTGGCTTGGCCGCTCGGCGCCGCTCAACGCCGCTTTCGACGAGTTAGAGAATGAAATGCCCGATCCCATGTTCGGCGGCGGCGAAGGCAAAGGCGCCGAGAACCAACCGATCCACGCGCGTTCGCTTCCAGATGCGCTCAAGATGGCGCGAGACGGTGATCGAATTCTTCTTCTTCGAGGCATTCACAACGGGTGTGGGCAGGTCGCGGACGTGGACAAGCGCGTGATCATTCGAGGAGAGGGCGCGTTTCGCGAAGCGACGCTCGACGCCAGGAACAATTCCCCAATTTTTCGTATCACCCGACCGTGCGTCATTCAGAACGTCGACGTTGATTTTACCGGTTTTAGCGAAGCCATACGGATCGTTGGCGACGAACGCGTGAACCCATTCGTCGAGAATTGTCGCATCAAGTGCAGCGGCAGCGATGCCGTCGCCGTCGGCAAGCAATCCGCGCCGACATTTCGAAACTGCGTCTTCACAGGTAAAAAAGTGGGCACACGAGTGTATGCACGCGCGACGCCGTCGTTCATCGATTGTCACTTTACGAAATGTGAGATGATGGGAATGTTGGCGATGAAAGAGTCTCGCGTCGTCATGTACGGGTGCGCTCTGCAAGAGAACGAAGAGGACGGTCTCGTCGCCATGGAGAAGGCGAACGTCATCATGAGTAAATGTTTGATTGAACGGAACAAAGGCCCTGGCGTGGACGTGTCTCAGGAGGCCAAAGTCGTCGCGAGCGAGTGCGAAATCGAAGGCAACGTGGGTGGATTGTGGGTGTGGGAAAACGGGCGCGCGCAGTTTTCGAGTTGTCGAATAGAGGGCGGCAAGTCGCACGCGGTGCTCGTTGACGTGGACGCCGACGCGCACTGTCGCGAGTGCGAAATCGTCGGCGTCATCCACGCCTCTGAGAGAGGAATTGAGCGCGCGCGCGGACGAGACACCGTCGTGAAACCGCTCGAAACGCCCACGTCGTTTCCCCGCGAACTCGCGGGTCCGTTCAAGTTCGATCCGTGTCCGTACACCCGCAAGCAATGAATGAAATTAATTAAACTACACGCGCACTCAATCGCCGAAATCGAATCCACCCGTGGCGACGAGCGACTCGTCGTCCACGTCGTTCCCCTTCGTCTTCTCCTCCTCCTCCTCCTCGCGGCGCGTCGACAGGTCGACTTTTTGTCTCCGACTCTTCGGCGTCCCGCTCGCGTTCACGCGCGCCTCCGCCTCTCTCGCGCGTTTCGCCCGATCGTCTTCGCGCAACGCACGCTTCGTCTCCAAGTGTCTCTCCCTACTCTTCGCTCGCTCTAATCGTCTCTCCTCCTCCGACTCTGCCCTCGCGCGCGCTCGCTCCCTCGCGCTCTCGAGCGCCTCGGCGCACGTCTCCGTCAATCCCTCACCCACCGCTCGTCTCGTCGCCGCGGACTCCTCCGCGGTGTACGCCTCGCATCGCCCGCCCGCGATTCCTTTCCCCCACGTCGTCGGTCCGACGCTCGCGCCGCCGTCGTCTCGCGCGCCGTCGACGAGCGCGCGCGCTCGAAAACCGCCCCTCTCGAGCGCCTCGTAATCAATCTCGCGCCTCTTCGTCACCACGACCGATCGCTCTCGCGCGTTCGCGTCCTCCTCCTCCTCCTCCTCGGCCTCCTCCTCCTCGTCCGACGACATCGCGGCGAGCGCGTCCATGGTGAACGAGACGCCCATCGATCGCGCGGCGCGGAGTGTCGTCGCGCCGTCGCGCGCGGCGCCATGCATCCGTCGATGGACGGAGGGACTCCCCACGAGTCATGACCCACGGATGAACCCCACCGTCGCACACCCCCGCGCCCACATACACATACCATTCACACACCACGCTGTACGTACCGCGTGTCCGAGACCACACCCACACCCGAGACGCGCCCACCCCGTCCGACGTGTCGATTCGAAGGCGTTCCCGCGCGACGCGTCAGATTTCTCTTCGCGACGATCGACCGCGCGAGCGCTCGCGACGCGACGGACGCGCGCGAAGAGAAATCTGACGCGTCGCGCGGGAACGCCTTCGAATCGACACGTCGGACGGGGTGGGCGCGTCTCGGGTG
>Ga0208410_1000697_pt1 | contig 18974 bp, 14 predicted proteins | sample ETN02SmetaG_3_FD_185787 | JGI IMG/M metagenome (GOLD analysis project Ga0208410, IMG submission 185787) | Marine microbial and viral communities from oxygen minimum zone, Eastern Pacific Ocean - ETNP2014F10-02SV257 (SPAdes) (version 2) | ecosystem: Environmental > Aquatic > Marine > Oceanic ... | reverse complement strand
GAGTGGCACAACGCCAATACGTCTCCAACCGCCGCCGACGCCGACGCCGTGCGCGCGTGCCTCGAAAAAGCGAGCGGCGTCACGACACACACTCGCTAGGCTGTATTTTCATGCAACTAATCGATCGATCGTCTCTTCGCGCGCGTGTCGCCGGTCGTCGTCGTCGAGGGCGCGAGTGGCGTCTCGACACTGATCGACGCGCGAGGTCTCGGGACGCGCGAGCGGCGCGGGAGTCGAGGTCGCGAGAGACGGGAGCGAACGATCGAGGGTCGCGCGCGAGCGAGGCGCGCGAGCGAGAGAGAGGCGACGCGAGGCGCGGTGGAGACGGTCGCGGTCGATCGCATCATGGTGTTCGGCGCGCGCGAGGATGGATCGGCGCGTGACGCGCTCGTGACGCGCGAGACGGCGACGACGACGTACGGTGTTGAGAGTGTGGACGTTGAACTCGGCGCGAGGGAGGCGCGCGCGCGCGGGAGGGGACGAGGGGAGTGGATGACGCGCGGACGGGTCGCGGGCGCGTTGGGTGTTGGCGCGGCGGCGGCGTGTTGTTGCCTCGCGGCGTTATCCGGCGGACGCGCGACGGCTGTGGGGGCGTTGGGGATCGCGCCTGACGCGCGAGGGACGCCGCCGCCGGAGTACGCGTTCGTGCGCAAGGCGAGACGGGCGTTCGGGGCGGCGTTGATGCGCGCGAGTTATCACCAGACGGCGTCGGACGGAGGCGCGGCGACGGCGGAGGAGGCGGACGCTCTGGCGGACGCGGAGGCGATGGCGGATATCGAGGATAAAGATTTCACGCGAGGTGGAGATTACCTGTCGTCGTCGTCGTCGATGGCGACGGCGGGGGCGGGGGCGCGACGACGGGGGCGCGAGAGACGAGGACGCGCCAAGCCTCCGGCGCCGGCGTCGACGGGCGGTTTGCCGACCGCCGTCGAGGAAGACGACGCGTCGACGGCACACATGAATCAAGTTCGCGCGTTTCGTCAGCGCGCGCGCCACGAGCGACGCATCCGGGATAGAAACGCCGAGATTGCGGCGCGCGAATCCAAGGCGGAGTCGGCGCTCGGCGATGCAAACATCAAAGACGCCGCCGCCGACGCGGCGAACGATCTCGATCCCGCGGCCGCGCGCCGAGCGAAGATTCGCGAGGAAAAGCACAAAGAGTACGCGGCGCTTCAAAAGATGGAGGCGTATGGACGCCGCAGACGACAGGAGAAGCGGCGGCCCGCGCGAGCGCAAACTGCCCGAGCGGAGGATTCGACGTACGCCGCCGACGAATCACCGTTGGAGACGTCGCTCGCGCGCGAGATCGCGTCCGATCCCGGGCATCCATTCGATCGAATCGACGAGAACGAGCGCGAGGAGCGCATCGAGGCCAAACCCTCGACCGAGTCGTCCATCGAGCCCGAGGCGGCGCCCGCCGACGAGATCGCCGCCGCCAAACTCTCCGCGCCGCCGAATACGCAGAAGCAGGCGCGCGAGAAGCGACGCACGGGATTCTTAGCCTTCAAGAAGCTCGCGGAGCGCGTTCGTCACAAGCGTGCGGAGGCTCGAGAGCGCGAGAGAGAGAAGAAGGCGCGGGCGAAGGATGCGGAGGCGGATCCCGCGCCTAAGGATGCGGAGGCGGATCCCGCGCGCGAGCCGGAGTCGGAGCGGCTCGTCGAAGAGGAAGACAGAGTGGAAGCCGAGCCGGAGGAGACCGCGCCGACGCCGGTGAAGGAGGACACAAAGCCAGAGGACACCACGCCGGACGCGCCGGTGAAGGAGGAAGAGACACCCGAGCCCGCCGCGAACGAAGAGGAGACGAAACCAGAGTCGCCCGCGGAGGATGATTCAGAGGACTTGATCGAGGCCGAGGGGACGAAGAAAACTCTCGATGATTCGCAAGAGTATTTCAAATCCATCAACAACGGCTATTTCACGGCGACGCCGAGTGGCGACGATGTCCGCCGCCGGGTGCGCGACGCGCGCGGTCTCGAATCGCTCCACAACCGACCGGGCCCCATTCCTGGACTGGTCGATCACTTACAGGCGAACGGCGCGCAAGTCGGACAGATGCGCGTCGTCACCTACGCCAACGCGGCGTATTGGCCCGTGGCGAAGCTCTTCGTCGAGTCGGCGAAGCGGTTCCCCGACGTTGCGAGCGCGTTGACAGTCATGGTCACCGACCGCGCGACGCTCAAAGATTGCGTGGAGACGGGCGTCATGTGTTTCCTCGACACCGACATGATGGACATTCTCGGCGAGCGCATGAACGACGATGGAAGCATTCACGCGGGACAATCCGACGTCAACGGCGATTTGGGCAAGGCGCTTCGCGTCGCGTGGACGTGGCGCAAGGTGCACGTCGTCTACACCCTCGTGCAGGCTGGATACGGCGCCCTCTTCTTGGACGCGTCGACGCTGTTACTGCGAGATCCGCGCGCGTTCGTCAAGTCTAAACTCGACGCCGGTGCGCTCTTGGTGACGCTGTCCGATTTTGGCGGCGCGTTGGAACAAAAAGCCATCAACACCGGACTCATCGGCGCGCGACCGAATGAATTCATTGGAAAGCTTCTCGAGGATTGGATGGCGCTCGAACCGACGGCGACGGACACCGAGCAAGCGTCTCTGACGTGGGAGATCGCGCCGCACGCGCGCGCCGACGGTGTCATCATCTCGGCGCTCTCGCAAGACGTCGCGCCGTCCTATCTCACCTTTGACGTCACCAAGCACCTCGAGCCGGACGAAGATGGAAGCGGTAACCACCGTGGATACATGGTGCACGCCGCGTATTGCGGATCGATTCGAGGGAAGGTGGCGTTCTTAGATCGCGTGTCCAAGTTGGCGCGGAATCCGACGCTCATGTTACCCGTGACGGACGCGGAGAGACGCGGATGCGACGTCTTTGACAGGCGCAAGTACTTTACGTGCGGTCTCGCGCCGTGGGACGGCGTCTGCGAGTGAGCGCGCGAGAGCGACTAGTCGAGCATTCGTGATCTATCGTGTGTATAATCAACTACTTTCTAGACTTTTTCGTTCGTTCGTCCTCGTCTTTTTGAAATAAACGCGTTCGTCTTCTCTTTTCCGCCACCTCCACCATGCGCGAGGGGGCGTGCGGAATCCACTTCAGGCGCGCGGGGTCGACGCGTAACGTCTTCTTGCGCGATTCCTTCGCCTGAGAGGCTTTGAAATCGTTCATTCCTTCGCTCGTGATCTTCAAGTATCCCTGATCCTTGTAGAAACGAACGGAACTGTGTGGCTGGAGCGTGTTGACGATGTCGTCGACGCGAACATTCGTCTTTTTACTCAACTCAGAGACGTTGATCTCTCCCACGATGCCCTTGATCTCGTCGTACAGCACCCGGCTCCAGTACGCCTTGTACGACGCGAACCCAAGATCGCTCAGAGGACGCTCCGGGGTCCCGATGCGTCCCTCGAGCTTGGATAACGCGTACGAAAATTCAATCAAAAACGTGCCCAATCCGCGCCTTTGATACCCGGGCAGGGTGAGGATGCACGCTAAATTCGTCTCCACCTGTCCTTTCTCCTTGCTAAAGTACCCCATTGTTCGATACACGGGCTTTCCATCGGCGTTGAAATCTTGTTCAGTGAGGACGTAAAAGTGAAACGCCGCGACGTCGTAGTACAACGTCTTGTGGTGCAAAAACAACTTGGCGATGAGACACAAATTTTGACAATACGTCGTCGCCGTGGACCCGTCCACCTCCCATATCCTTAACTGCGCGCGCGCCGGCTGTTTGTCCGTCGCCGGCGCCGGAGGGTGTCGATAAATCTCGTTTCCGGGCGGATGTCGCATCTCGCACGTCTTCTTGTGCGCGATGTACGCCTTGCGCTTTCGATGATACTTTAAACAAAAATCGCACACGTATAATTTCCCACCATCCGTGTACTCCTCGGGAAACGGTGACTCGTACCAACAATCGCATATAAACTTCCCCAACTCGATGTGCGTCACCTTTCTCCCCCGAACGCCCGGCGTCAACCCTCCGCGCTCGTCGTCCGCGTCGGCGTCGCCCTCGCCGCGACTCCGTCCGCCGCCGCCCCGTTCGCGGCGACCTCCCCCCGCCACCGTCACCGCCGAACGCGCGCGTCCGCTCGAAGACGTCTCCCTCCGCCCACCCGTCGTCGTCGTCGCCTCATCGCTCAACAGCGCGCTCTCCGCGACGAGTCCTCGCACGTGGTCTCTCGTCACCCACTCGTCGTCTCGACGCGCGTCTCGGCCCGCGTACCTCACGTAATACTTGACGTTTCTCCCTCCCGCGCCGTCCCCCTTCCTCGCCACCACCGTCGCCGCGCGCGTCTCCCCGTCGAACAGCGCGTCGACGAGGACGCGACTTCCGACGACGTACGGCGCGTCGTCGACGACGAACGGTTTTCGAGGCATGCCGCCGCGCGGGACGAATGAAAACGATGCGATTCCCGTCGCCGCGCGCCGCGACGACCGTCTCGAGGGTTCGCGCGCGACGCGATCGCGCGACGCGCCGACTTTTTCGTCGAACGGTCGCTCGAACGCGCGGAGACGCGCGTCGCGTCGCGCGCTGACGCGCGGATTCGTGAACGTCGTCGCGTCTCGCATTCGCCGCGACGAATGCGTCGCGGTCGCCATTTCGTGACGTTTTCGACGCCTCGTCGACGTCGCGACGCGCGCGAGCGCTCGAGCGCGCGAGAATCGAGCGCGAGAATTTTTTTCGCGTCGATCGCGACGAGCGTCGACGCGGGCGCGCGACGGGAAGGGTGGCGATCGACGCGCGCGCGGTCAATCTCGGCACTCGAGCGGAGAGCGCGACGGATTGGCATCATGCGTCGTCGTCGACGCGCGTACGTCGTCGATGGGGCGCCGTGCGACGAAGCGTCGATCGCGAGCGCGCGGGCGCGAGGTGCGACGTCGTCGGACGGTGGATTCGAGGTGGAGTTCGGGGACGAGACGTCGTCGGGAGGCGCGTGGGGCGCGTCGTCGATCGGCGGCGCGTGCGAGGCGACGACGAGGATTGATTCCGCGATCGCGGGGACCGAGGACGTGGACGGGGCGTTGGCGCTCCGATATACGATCGATGCGAACTTTAGCGCCGCGATCGAGGCGCGGGTGGTGCGAGAGGAGGGGGTTGCGTACGCGAGGGAGGTACATTTGGGATCGTTGCGCGCGAACGCGAACGCGAACGCGGACGCGGTCGGATGGATTCGTGGCTTGATCGTCGCGCCGAAACGAGCGATGAGCGCGGCGTTCGATCAAGCGATGGGTGTGCAGAGTCGAACGGGGAATTTCACGGAGAGTTTGATTCTGATGGTGGACGCGTCGCCGTCGATCGGAGGAGAACGGGCGCGAGGAACGATTTGGAGCGCGACGATCGAATCGATCGAGGACGGAGACGACCCGCTCGAGACGGAAGATTCGACGAGCGAAAACAACTTGACGAATTCTTCGGATGGTGCTGACGCGTACGCGCGCGCGCTGGAGTCTATGGCGGAGGCGGTTCGCGCGGCGAACGAGCGAGCGCCGACGCCGATTTCTCCGGCGGATCGATCGGCGTTCATCATATTGTGGTCGCTCCTCGGTTCGCTCGGCGCGATCTGCGTGCTCTTGGTCGCGTTTACGGTCGTTCGACGTCGGGGAAGACAGTCCGATTCGAAGAAGGGCGGCGACGGTGGGGTGAAGACGCCAGACAAGGCGAACCATCAGAGCTCGGCGACGCGAAACAAGGCACGCGCCATCAGAGAATCAGTAGAGATCACGTCGTCGGCGCACGTCACGCGCCACCGCTCCACGAACGCGCCCATTTTTGCGCACACGACGGCGCTCAGTCGACGCGCCGTCCGGCGCAACGATTCCCTCGGCGCGTTGAACTATGAATCGTCGTTCGAAGAAGACGATCACGTGGCGCTCGACGTCAATAGAACGCAGGACAGCGAAGAGTTTCATCAGCACGCCTTGGATATCGATCGCACGCGCGAAGAAGAAGTTGACGACGCGTGTGCGCGAACGAGTGATGATTCCGATCGTTCGAACGCGTATCGATCGGCTTTGGAGGACGACAAAGACGAGTCCGCAGGGACCATGGAGATGACGGCGGCCGATCTCGTCAAGGAGGTGACCGATCTCGTCAAGGAGGAAAAGATTGGACAGGCGGACAAGTTCACGTACATCTCTTCGGATGATTTCGAAAAGTACGTGTATATTTTTGAAAAGCTCGGTTCGGGTGGACATTCAACGGTGTACTCGGCCAAGTGGCGGGATCGACACGTGGCGGCGAAGATCATGCACGACCTCGAAGATCGCGCGACGCTGCAGAGCGAAATCGAAATCATGCGAAGCATTGATCATCCGTCGATCGTCAAAATCTACGGCGCGTGTGTATCGCAGAATTGTCTTCTCATGCAAATCGTACACGGAGGATCCCTGCACGAGCTCTTACACTGCAGCGGAAGCGCGCCTGCGCCGCTCGCGAAGAATAAAGCGCTGCGCATCGCTCGAGACATCGCGAGCGCGATGACGTACCTGCACGGACTCGAGCCGAAAATTATTCATCGTGATCTTAAACCTCAAAACGTGTTGATAGAGCAAGACACGGAGCGACCGTATTTAGCAGACTTTGGCGTCTCTCGAGCCGTGCAAACGAGCCTCAGTCTGGCTTCTCTGGGCGCGGGAACGGCGAATTACATGGCGCCCGAACTCTTCGGCGACGAGCGCGCGGACGAGAAGGTGGACGTGTATTCATTCGCGATGATTCTGTACGAGATGATGACGGGTATGCAACCTTGGAAAGGGATTCACCCGGTGAAAATCGCCGCCACCGTGCTCACGGGTCCTCGACCCGATTTGCCGGAAACGATTTCGCCCGACGTCGCCGCTCTCGTGCGCGAGTGCTGGAGATTTCAAGCGAAGAAGAGACCGACGTTTCTGGAAATACTCTCCACGCTCGAAGAACTCAAGAAATGAGTGAATGAACGAACGAATACACGGACGAATACACGAACGAAACTGATGTTACATACCACGACGTTGCTCACTCGTCGCTCGAGAGCCCCAAACTGCGCGTCGCGTGTCTCTTCATCAATTGCGCGTTACCCTTCTGTATCATATCCTCCGTCAACCTCTTCGCGTACTCGTAATCAAACTCATTCATGTACGTCTCGCGAGCAATTATAATTCGGAGCGCCACCGCCGAATTGATGCCGATGAACTCATCGATCCACGAATCGCCGTCTCCGAGCGGGATCTCCTCCATCGCGCGACGCAAATCATCGTAATCCGGGCACATGCAATTCCCATCGCGACCGGTGACTTGCGGGGCGAATCCGCCGTCTGCGCGAGAGAGAGAGCGCGCGCGCGCGTCCCGCCGTCAGTCTCTGCCTTTTCGGGCGGTCCCTTTTCGGCTCTCGCGCTCTCGATGTCTCGCCGCACCGTTCCCCGCGCCCTCGATGTGTCCCTGCACGACGCGAATGGCGACAAACGTGAATAAACGACGGAGAGTCTTGGCCGCCTTGAGTTCTGGACTCTCCCCGCCCATCGCATCGGCCGGTATGTAGAGCTTGGGCAAATCGGACGAGGAAGCCACGACGCGACGCGCGCGTCGAGACGACGACGACGAGACCGGTGATCTCGGCCGCGCGCGGTGGCTCGCCGTCATCGGCGTCGTCGAGCGCGACGCGAACATGACGCGCGAGGCGAGGCGCGAAGTCGAGTCGAAGTGCGTGGGAAAAAGCGCGTAACCGCCGACGACGCGAACCTACGGGAACTATCTATCGTCTATTATTTCAAGATTGAGAGAGCAAATCGAGCCGCTCGACTAAAACTGCAACCACGCGTTGAGGTACTCGCACGAGGTGGGGTTGATGAGGCCGTCCGGACGACACTCGTTGATCACCGGGCACACGCCGCAGGGAACGTCGGTGAAGGGGCTGTGTTCGGGAATGGCGAGTAAAGCCTTTGAGTAATACGTCGGAGGCTTCGAGTCGTCGTTCGTGACGGGGGACATACCGTCGTCTTGCGATTCATCCACGATCTCGTCGATTTTACCGTCGTACACGAGCGTGTTGACGATTTGTAAGACGTCGTCGGAACCGAGCTCGACGTGACTCAGCTTGCTCGAGCGCACGAAATCGCTCACCTCTTCCAACGTCACGCGATCCTTTGAGCAAATGAACTTGACGCACTGCTCGCGAAGAACGCTGATGAACTCAGCGTCGTATTCTTGTTCGGTGTACCACGCGCCCCCCGTGATCTCTCGACTCGGTTCGAGGTCGTACAGCATGTACACCTTGCGATTTTGTTGCGCCACGTGCTTCACCGACTTGATGAGTTTCCTCGCCTCCAACGTCTTGAAAATCTTCGTTATCTGCGGCACCGGCAGATTCGATCGCTGTTTCAACTCTTTCGTCCACATCCCCGCGTTTCCGGCGTGCTGAATGATCTGATACACCAACATGTCCTCCGTGCTCAATCCTTTAAACTTGGCCGCCTGCTCCTCTCGCACGCGCGCGAACACCAACGAATCCCCCCGCCTAAAGATGTCAATCTTTCTCTGATTCAACAATTCATTGATCGCCTCCGCGCGCTCTTGCACCGTCATCCTTCCCTCGAGCATCTTCTTCAAATCCGCCTCGCGCACGCCGTTCCCGCCTTCGCCGTCGCCGTCGCCGTCGCCGTCGCCGTCGCGTCTTCGCCTCTTCGCCTCTTCCGCCTCCTCCTCGATGGCCGTCCCCGCCTCGGCGTCTCGTCTTCGCCGTTTCCCACCACCGCTCGCGGACACCCCGGGCAGGGCATCACCACCGTCCCCATCGCTCGCGCTCGCGCTCCCTCGCCGCGGCGCGCTCGCCTCGTCGCGCGCGGCGTCCGCCCGCTCGATGCACTCGAGCACCGCGCGCGCGCGCGCTCTCGCGTCCATCTCCGTCCGTCGTCGCCTCGAACGGGGAGAACGGCGAGGACGCGGGAAGACCGACCGTTCGTTCGTTCGTTCGTTCGTTCGTTCGTTCGTTCGCGCGTCTCTCGCGAGACGACGACGACGCGCGCGTCGCTCTCGCGCGCCGGCGGCTGGATGCGCGGGACGCTAAACCCTAAACCCTATAGCGCTTTTTTTACTTTTGCGTGTCAGCGCGAGGGATGGGTGATTTCACCCGCATTCTGTAAAAGAAAACACCGACTACCGTTCGATCGTACGCACGCGACCGAGACGCACGTACTGTGATGGTAGAAAACGACATGAACACACCCATCGTGTACGCGTTCGAACGACCGACCGACGCGATCGATCGCCCGCGCGATCATCGTCGTCGCGCGCGCGGGCGTCGCGTCGCGTCAGAGTACGGCCCACACGCGAATCGATATGTTCGCCACCGCTACCACTTGCAAGATCTCCGCGGTCCCGACCGCGCGCGCGCAGCGACGCGCGCGACGCTCGGTCGCGGTTCGCGCCGAGGGCGCGGAAGAGACCGCCGCGCCGGTCGCGGTACGTTGCGCGAGCGCGCGCGTGGATCGATGGGACGGATCGACGAGGACGACGAGGACGCGTGGGGAACGCGCGCGCGAGGGGATGCGATCGATGGGGAAGAATTCGTGTCGTCGAACGCGACGGGTGGATCGGCGCGCGCGAGGTCGGCCGCGCGCGACGCGAGGGACGACGGCGATGGGGCGATGGGCGCGATCGCGGGCGATCGATACGCGAGCGTATCTTGGCGGTGGATAGATTTGGGTGGGTGAGGGTTTAGTGGAGTGTCGTAGTGTACCCGGTGTGAAGACTAACGGGATGTGTTTTGTGTTTTTTTATGGTGTGCAGAAGAAGGCTGCCCGCGACACGAGCGACGACGCTCCGTTGTTCGTTCTCGGTAACAGCGATCAATCGTTGTCCTACCTCGATGGCTCCTTGCCGGGTGACGTCGGTTTTGACCCGCTCGGTTTGTCCGACCCGGATGGTGCTGGTGGATTCATGAACCCGCAATGGTTGGCGTACGCTGAATTGATCCACGCCCGCTGGGCGATGCTCGGCGTCGCGGGCATGGTTGCCCCGGAACTCCTCGGTGGCTTGGGCATCATCCCGGAAGAAACCGGCTTGGTTTGGTACAAGGCTGGTATGATCCCGGCGCAAGGCACCTACGACTACTGGGCCAGCCCGTTCACCATCTTTTGGATCAACGCCGCGATGATGAACATTGCGGAACTCCGCCGCGCGTCCGACTACTGGAACCCGGGCTCCATGGGTAAGCAAGACTTCGTCGGCTGGGAAAAGAAGTTGGGCGGCAGCGGTGAACCGGCGTACCCCGGCGGAGCTTTCAACCCGATGGGGTATGGCAAGAAAGACATGGATACGATGAAGCTCAAGGAGATCAAGAACGGTCGCCTCGCCATGATGGCGTGCTTCGGCTGCGGTGCGCAAGCCGTCATGACCGGTGAAGGCCCGGTCAAGAACCTCGTCGACCATATTGTCGACCCCTTCGGAGCGAACATGCTCGTCAACTTTCAAAACGTCGGCGGTGTGTCTCCTTTCTAAAGTGCGTTCGATGAATTGGACAAACACTTAGCTATAGCGCATCTTTGTTTTATACCACATATAAAGCCAAGCAATTAATACAGTGACCCACGCACGATCCATTACGCCGAGAGCGCGTCCCCCCAGCTTTCCATCGCGCGACGCACCGATGCGCTCGGCGCGGCGCGGCGGAGCGTTTGAAGCGCGTCTCGCGCGACGTCGGCGCCCGCCAGGCGCGCGTGCGATTCGAAACGTCCACACGTCGTGAGTGCGCACAAAATTCGCGCTGCACCTTCAACGACGCGTTCATCACTCTCGACTCGCGATGCGATCAAGCGCACGAAATCAATCAACACGTCCAATGCGAGTTCAACCTGCGCGGAGACGCCGAAATCGTCAGTCGGTCTTCGTCGCGCGCGGGAACGAACGACGCGCGCGCGCGCACCTTGAACACGACCTCGAACGCCTCGGTCGGGATGTTGAAGAGATATTCACTTTTCACGTCATCACATTCTCCGCGTAAACGGCGCCACGCGCGAGAGAATTCATCAATCGTCTCCGGCGCGCGCTCGGTCAACGCCTCCTCGTTGACTCGCGCGGGCGCGTCCCCGGCGAGCCTCGCGGACCTCGCGCGGGTGAATCGATCGACGGCGCGCGGACCTCGCGCCGCGTCTCGAAACCACGATGACCTCTCCATGGGTCTGAGATTCGCACCGAGGACGAGCTGATGGAACGCGCCGTAGTCGCACCTCTGCTCGACGGCGCGCCTCTTGGCGCTCTCCGCCGCGTCGCGACGTCTGTCTCGTTCGAGCGCGCGCGCGAAGGCGACGTCCACGGAATCGCGACGCATCGCGTGCGTTCGGCGCGTCGATGAGAGAGGGACGAGATTGGACGAGGCAGAGAGTGAAGCGCGCGTGACGTGGGGAGTGGAGTGTGTGGAAAAGATGAGTTCAATTCACTCTGGATTAACAAACGTGAACACGGTTTCGCGTCGCGGCGCTCGCCGACGAACGCAATACGCGAGCTAATTAATGGTGCACGACGGTGAGTTTAGTACACCTCGACGTGCCATTGGCCGTTCTTCTTGAGGCCTTCGAGCCACTCTTCGTATTTGATGCCCTTCTCCTTGCAGACGCCTTCCAACATTTCGAGGATGCCCGGCATCATACCCTTGAGACCGCAGAAGTACATGTGCGCGCCGCCGTCGAGGAGTTGGAACACTTGGTCCTTGTACTCTTCAACCTTGTCTTGGATGTACATCTTACCGCCGTTCTTGTTGGTGTCTTCACGGGAGAGCGCGTAGTCGATGCGGAACTGACCCGGGAATCGCTTGGCGCACTCTTGGAACTCGTCGTCGTACAACTTGGCGTCAGAGTTGGCGACACCCATGAACAACCACGCGAGACCCTTGAACTCCCAGCTCGGGATGTCTTCAAGGAAGAAACGGCGGATGTAGGAGCGCATCGGGGCGATACCGGTACCGGTAGCGACCATGATGACCGGCGTCGCCGGGTCCTTCGGCAAGAGCATGACTTGACCAGTCGGGCCCGTCATCATGACTTCGGCGCCCGGCTTGGCGTCGCACAAGAAGTTGGAGCAGATACCCTTCTTGGCCGGATCTTCGGCGTTCATTTCCGGATCCCAGTACGTCGCGCGGCGGACGCACAAGGTGGCGGTTTGGCCGTCGAAAGAGTCTCCGTAACGGGACGACGCGATCGAGTACAAACGCACGCCGTGCGGCACCTCCTTACCCTTGGAGTTCACCTTGGTACCCGGCGGGATGACGCCGTAGGACTGGCCTTCCCAGAACGGCATCTTACCACCGTGCTCGATGATGATGTGGCACGTTTCACCGGTCGCGTTCGGGCCGACGATGCGCTCGACGGAGCGCACCTTACCCACGAACGGCGTCTTGTTCTTGTACGTGTTCATCGGGAGCTCCATCTCCTCCATCTCGAGCGGAACCTTCGCGCGACCCTTCGGGTCGATGGTCTTCTTCGCGGTCGGGGAGCACTTCAAGCCGAGACCGTAGTCCGTGCCGGAGGCGCGCACGACGGTGTTCGCCGAGCGAGCCTTGGTCGCGCGCGCCGAGGTCACCTTGGCGCCGGCGAAGGCGGAAACCTATTATCCATTGGGGAACGCCGTTTCGAGGCCCATCCATCGTCAGTCGCGTCATCCTCGCGCATCGCGCGCCCTCTCGAGACACACGCGCCATCATCCATCTCCCATCGATACCGTCCACCGAACAACGTCTCGGAAGCGCGTTCGCCGCGTCCGGTGGACCTCCCCGATCGATCCACATCCGATCGCCCCCGATCCGCATCATCCAGGGAACCCCGACCGCGCGCGGTACCGATCGTTCGCACGCGCGCGCGCACCTTTGCGGAAACGTTCATCTGCGACGACAAAACAAAAAATACGACGCATTTTTCCCATCGTCAGTCTCTCCGCGCGCACGCACCCACCCACGCGTCCCCCCTCGCGTGCTCCGCGCGCGCGCGTTCGAACGGATGAGTAGTGAACCCCGCGCGATCGATCGGTCGCCCGCATCCTCATCGTCTCGCCGTCTTCACGCGCGCGTCGTCTTCACGCGCGCGTCGTCTTCACGACGACTGTAATAAAAAAAATACGAGACACCGAGCGCGAGTCTCCCTCGCCTCGCGCGCTCGTCCACGCGCGCGCGCACGCACCGTGAAAGCCATGACGACGATGAGTTGTGACGCCACGCGCGGGCGCGAAGTCGAGGGATGGGATGGGAGGATGACGGTGGCTCGCGTGGGGGCGGTCCGCGTCACTGTATACGCACACGGGGTCTGTTTCCACGAGTCATGACCCGTGATGAGAGGAGTCAAAATCCTGGTGGCGGCCAGGCCGCGGCGTGTGCCTGTGGGCTTTCGGTCACCGGTCATGACTCGTGATGAACCCGATGGGTCGTGACTCGCCACGCGTCCCCCAGCCGATCATCATCATCATCATCATCATCGTCGCGTCGCGCGATGGAACGGCGCCGTGACGTCACTGTCGGCGTCGAGTCGTTCCGGCGGACGCGTGACGACGACGACGCGGGGTGATGTCCGCGCGCGCGGTGGTCTCGGTGACGCGCGGATGTCATCGCGGACGCGACGCGATGATGAAGATGACCACGAAGATGACCACGAAGATGACGATGCCGATGAAGATGACGCGTCCCGGAGCGCGAGCGCGACGCGCGACGGTGACGCTCGCGAGAACCGGAGACGAGGAGCGCGATGATGATGATTCTCGAACGCTCTCGTCGTCGTCGTCTCTGTTGGACGCGTTGGAGGACGCGTGTCCCGTGCCGCGCGACCAGCGACCGGCGTCGCAGTACGAAGAGCTCAGAGACGGCGCGCTCACGTCGTGGCCGGGTTTAGGCGTCGGTCCGTACGTCAGGCGCGTGCTCGCGCTGTTCGCGTTCTTTTACGTCGTCATCGCGTATCCCATCGCGTGTGGGTCGTACGATCCGAACACGCAGTTCGTGGAGGCGTGCGTGAGCGCGTGCGTGGGCGCGAGCGGGGCGACGGCGGCGATGACGCTGAGCGCGTATAACGGGTGGTCGTACGTTCGCGATCGATTGTTGAGCGCGACGGTGGAGTACGAGGAGACGGGGTGGTACGATGGGCAGGTGTACGTGAAGGATCCGGAGATGTTGGCGCGGGATAGACTGTTGGGGACGTACGAGGTGCGTCCGGTGGTGGAGACGTTGCGAAGGACGCTGGTGGGGTGCGGCGCGGCGGCGTTGACGTCTCTCGCCGCGTTGCGTCTGATCGATGCGCCGAACGGTGAGATGAATGGGGATTACGGGTCGAACATGGGGTACTACACCGAGACGTCGGCGGCAAAGTTCGAAGAGGAGGAGGAGGAGGAGGAGGAGGAGGAGGCACGAATGATGACGGAATCGATGGAATCGCCCTCCGTGTTCGCCGCGGAATCGGAGGAAACGTAGCGAAGACGCTTGTAACATTGTCTTCATGTCAGACAAACTAAAAAAGTCTACTATACTAGAGAGCCTCCGTGAACTTCGAGCGCCTGAATCGTCGCCGCGAATCGCACGCACGCCTCGGCGTGAAGCGGGAGCGGCGCGCGCACGCGTCCGAAATCATCCACCGCGGTTTCGCTCAGACACATCATGCCGAGTTGAGAGAGGCGCGTCGCGTATAATTCACATAAACGTCTCAGCGTCTCGCCGTCGATAGTCTCGTCCGCGGCGCGCAAACACACGCTCGACGCGCTCGCACCGAACGCAAAGCGCGACTCGCGGGCGGACGTCGGAGGCAGAGCGTACGTCCGCGCGGTTTTCGACGCGTCGTCCGATTCGGTCACGAAAGAAATGTTCTTCGTCGACGACGCGAAAGCGGAGATTCGAACGCCGACGTCGTCGGGTTCGACGCACGTCATCTCCACGAGCGTCAAGAATTCACGCTCGAGCGGCTCGGGGAACGATTCATCGCACGCGCGCGCGAGCGCGTCGCGCTCCGTCGTCGACCACGGCCCTACGCGACAAATCACGACTCGTTCGAATTTGAGCCACGCGCTCGCCTTTTTACCGTACGCAAACGATAATTGCTCCGAGAGTGCGCTCGTTCGGTCGATGAGCCAACGCATACCGTTCGTCTCGACGTCGTTCGAGCTCGCGAATGGCTCGGCTTCGATGCTAAAGAATTCGCCGTTCGAATCGGACCAAGACGCCACGATCCAACGCGACGCCACGACGATGTACGCGCAGTGTAATCCTCTCTCCATCGACGATACGCTCGCCGCGTTGTCTTCGTCGATCAGCGGCGTCAACGCGTACAACGGTTCGTACGCTGGAAACGACGGGATCGTTCTGTTCGTGTCCGTCTCCGGAGTTTTAAACAACGGATGCGGCTCGCGGCGACCGACGACGGCGGCGCCGCTGACGCCCTCGCGTCCGCTCGCGTTCTCCGCGACTCTGGCGCTCCTCGGTGCGGCGTCCAAATTATCCTTCGAGAGCGGCACGCGCCGCACGATCATCGGTCTCGCGAGTTTCAAGAAGACGTTGAACGCCATCGCGCGCACGCTCGCCGCGGACCACGCGTACGCGTCTCGACACCACGATTCCGGCACGGCTTGCACCGAGACGGAGAGAAATCGTCGATCCACCGCGGTCGTCGCCTCGCTCATGACGTGCGATGCCAACGCGATGAGCGTCAACGCGTCGATCTCTCTCATGTCGTCCGGAATGATGACGTACACGACGCACATTTGCGATTTACGCGAGGCGAGTTCGGCGGCGCGCTGCGCCGCCGCGCTCAGCGCGCGAGAGAATCCATCCAACGTACTCGCACCCCCGCGCCTGAACCCATCGCCCACGGGTTCGAACACCGATCCATCGTCACCCTCCACCATGGGTTCGTGTTTTCCAAGTCCACACAACTCGTACTCGCGAGAAATCTCTCGCATCAACGCCGCCGCGCCTCGTCTCGTCGCGTCCTCCGCGCCGCACACCGCGTACGCGCAATCCTTCCTCCTCCCCCCGTACGGTTCGAACGGACCCGCGCGCCATCTCGACACGTAGTCCTCGATCGTCTTCCCCTTCCCACACACTTCTCCGACGTCGAGCCAATCCCCTTGATACCGCGTCCTCGCGCTCGCGTCTCGACTCGCCTCGACGCGTCCCGTCGCCTCGCGCGTCCCTTCCCCGCCCCTTCTCGTCGTCACCCCGCACGCCTCTCTCGCGCGCATCGCCCCGAACGCGCGCGCTGGATCACACGTTCCCATCGCCGATCGCGCGAGCGCGGCCAACGCGTTCGCATCGCGCAAAACCCCCGCGAACACCGTCCATCGCGCGCGCGCGCCCCACCGCCATCCATCGGCATCGGCGTCATCCATCCATCGCCCCCGTCGCCTCGCGCGGCCGTCTGCCCCCCCCCCGCGCGCTCGTTTCGACGTCTCGGATTTTCCTCTTCGCATCCACGCCGCGTCGTACGCGCGAGGTCTCACCGTCACCGCGCGCTCGCCCTCGACGTCGTCGTCGCGAGGGCGCATCGAGACCGACCTCGTCACCGATTCGTCACCGATTCGTCACCGATTCCGTCGTCGCCGAGTCCCCGTCTCGCTCGCGAGCGCGCGAGAAACGTCGATGAATTTCTTTCGCATCGATCGCCGTTCGTCGCTCGCCGCGCGCGTCGTCGCGCGGTGACGACGGGTCGCATCGAATCGAATCGAATCGAATCGAATCGAATGCGTGCATCAGTCGGACCAATGGAACCCAACCGTTCGTTCGACGCGTCGCGGGTTCGTCGCCGCACACGCGCGCGCGCGATCGGCGCGACGTCCCGCGAGGGGATTCAACGAAGCGAGGGAATTCTTTTCGCGCGTCTCGGCGAGAGACGTCGCGCGCGACGTCGCGCGCGAGACGTCGAGAGAGGTCGAGAGAGACGTCGTGGGAAGGAATTCAAACCGCGCGAGTGCCGAGTTTGCGCGCGCCATGTCTCCGGTTCGACGGTCGCGTCGCGTCGCCGCCACCGCGCGCACGCGCGGGAACGGGGTGGGGAATAATCCCTTGGTCGATCTCACCAATCGCGGCGGCGCCGCGCAGTCGAGCGGGGCGAATACGGGGGTGAAAGCGGCGAGGGGGCGGCGCGCGAACGGCGTGGGGGCGCGCGAAGGGAATCCGCGCGGTGTCAAGCGCGAGGCGACGTCGAGCGAGGGACGAACGCGGAAGAAGACGAAAAAGGATGATTTCATGTGCCGGGAGACGATGCCGGAGACGAGAGGTACGCGCGCGGTGACGACGCATTGTCGACGCGATGATGATGATGTTTTGAAATTTTTTGAAATTTTTGAAAAGAGACTGACGACGACGACGCGCGCGCAGCGACGAGAGCCGTGCCGAGCGATGCGAGGGGCATGGTGGCGACGAATAGCGAAGATTATCCGTTCAGCGTGCGCGGAGGACGTCGGAGGCAGGAATTGATCAAGGAAAATGTGCTCGCGCCGTATGTCGGCGACGGGCGGTATTTCAAGTGCGTTCAAATTTAAACGGCAAAGAGACGCGCGCGCGCGGGAGCGGCGACGACGGTTCACGACGCGAGCGCGATCGCGGGCGGTGCGACGGCGCGAGTGGAAGGCGTCGAATCTCACCGTGGGCGCGACATCGATCGCGAGGGAGCGACGTCGACGCGACTCCCCGCGGCGTCTCGCGAAGCGCTCGAATCGACTGACTGATTTTTCCGTTTTGATTTTCGCGCCCTTCGCAGCGTGGCGACGCGTCAACAACTCATCGATTGGATGGCTGATCAGCACAATTCTATGTCGTTGACGGACGAGACGTTACACCTCGCCATCGTGTACATGGACACGTTTCTGACGCAGCGCGTGCCGGATACTTTTCTACAAAGGAGCGGCGCGAGCGGAAGCGAGCCTGTCGAGGCGAGACCGCTCCGCGCGCTCGGAGGCGATCGAGTCTTACACTCGGTGGACATGCAGCACCCGCTGTGCAATAAACTCAAACGTCTCGGTATCACGTGCATCTTCGTCGCCGCCAAGGTGACCGAGGTGATGACGCCCACGGCGAATGAGTTTGCGACGTACGCCGAGGTGTCGTCGTTTACGCGCGATCAATTGTTGCTCGCCGAGCGCGCATTGCTTCGAGAGCTCAAGTACGCGCTCATTCGTCCGACGGCGTTCGGATTCGCCGAGGCGTACGTCGAGAGTGTCCTTCGCACGACGAATCAACTCCGCAAGTTTCCCGACCGCATCGAGTTTGCAAATTGCGCGTTCGCGCACTACGGAGACGTCGCCGCGTGTTTTAAAGAGACGACGTATTACCTCGTCGAGTTGGCCAAGTATGGGCACGAGGGGTTGAAATTCACGCCCTCGCTCATCGCCGCCGCCTCCGTCGCGGCGTCTCTGCGGTACCTGGACATTAAGTGGGACGAGATTCCGATTCTAGAGGAGGTGGCGGGATACAACTGGGAGCAACTCGGCGAAGCGTGCGATTACCTTCGCCGCGTCGCTCGAGACGCGCAGATGATTGAAGAGTGGAGCGATGGTTTGACCGTCAATTCCAAGTACGAGGGCGTGACTTCCTTTGTGTTCAGCACCATCAATTCGGAGCCGTGACCTCCGACGGCGCTGAGGGTGATTATAGGGGGGTGTAGAGAGATTTGAATAGTCGGGAGCGACGAAACGCGTCTCAAAGACGACGCTATCGGCGCGTAGAATCGACGCCGAAGCCAGCGAAAGGCGTCGATGCGATACGAAACGCACTTAGGCCGCGGTCGAGACGTGCTTGGAAAAGTCACTCGTCGCGGATTAAACGTAGTATGTAACGAGAAGAACTCTTTAACTTAATCAAATAGACAACTTTTGGCTTTTGGTGCGGGCGCCGCGAGCGGCGTCGACGAGGCGAGAGTATCTCGTCTCGCGTCGACGCGCTCGCGATGGGAAACAACTGTGGTCGTGGATGATGGAACGGTGTGTGTGTGTGTGTGTGTGTGTGTGTGTGTGTGTGTGTGTGTGTGTGTGTGT
>Ga0208410_1000695_pt1 | contig 19012 bp, 14 predicted proteins | sample ETN02SmetaG_3_FD_185787 | JGI IMG/M metagenome (GOLD analysis project Ga0208410, IMG submission 185787) | Marine microbial and viral communities from oxygen minimum zone, Eastern Pacific Ocean - ETNP2014F10-02SV257 (SPAdes) (version 2) | ecosystem: Environmental > Aquatic > Marine > Oceanic ... | reverse complement strand
AGATTTTCATATTAGATCTGGTTCACCGCTTGGTTATAGGCAAACTGGAGAAATAATTAAAGTAAAAGAGGTTATGATTAAGCCACAGGACCTACAAGACCTTATGTCTACAAACTGTAATGAAGTAGAGATAAAAAGATTTAAAGAAACTCATGAGCTAGATTCATCTGTAACTTTAAGTGGGCTAAGATTTAGAGCAAACTTTTATAAAACTATTAATGGTCCAGCAGCAGTTCTTAGAAGAGTAGAAACTGTAATGCCTGAAATGGGACAATTTGATTTACCCCAAGTACTTTATGATATTATTGATATGCACAAAGGATTGGTTTTGGTAACAGGACCAACAGGTTCAGGAAAATCAACAACGCTTGCAGCAATTGTTAATGAGATAAATAAAACAAGAACTTCAAATATAATTACAGTAGAAGACCCAGTTGAATTTATACACAAAGATATTAAAAGTATTGTTTCGCATAGGGAAGTTGGAAAACAAACCTTAACTTTTGCTACTGCATTAAAAGCTGCATTACGAGAAGACCCAGATGTTATACTTGTTGGAGAGATGCGAGATTTAGAAACAGTTGGACTTGCATTAACCGCAGCAGAAACAGGACACCTAGTTTTTGGAACATTGCATACAAGTGGAGCTCCAAGTACAATTAATAGAATTATAGACGTCTTTCCTCCAGAGCAACAAGCACAAATACGTGCGCAAATTTCAACATCTTTAAAAATGGTAGTAACACAAAGATTATTAAAAACTAAAGATGGCCAAGGTCGTGTCGGTGCTTTTGAAGTGATGAAATGTACTGCTCCTATTCAAAACTTAATTAGAGAAGCTAAAATTCATCAGATCCCAAGCATCATGCAAACTGCAGTCAAAGATGGTATGATAACCATGGCAAAGTCTTTAGAGGAACTTGTCAAAGCAGGTAAAATAGATGCGAGCGCTGGAAAAGAACATTAAAGGTTTTAACTTACTGGAAGTATTAATTGTAATTGTGATTATAGGTTTTGTTTCTGCTGTCGCTTATCCAAATTTAAGCGGTTGGTCAAAAGAAAGAAAAGCTAGAGGAGCTGCTATCAAAATAAAAAGTTTAATGGAAAAAATAAATGCACAAGTTCAAAGAGGAAATTATGCATTTGTTCAAGTTTTTTTCATTGCAGATGCTACAAGCGTAGAAGTTAAATCTAGAGGAATGAAAATATCCACTCTTAATTCAAAAATTAATAATGGTGCTGATGAATGGAACACAACTGCTTCAAGTAGATGTAATATTGTTAGTGATACTTATTGGGATGATGATCCTGAAGATGTGGACAAATTGGAAATACAAAGAATAGTACTAGACGAGGTAATGGTTAATTTTGAAGGTGAATCTGCTATATGTTTTTCTAAAAATGCCAAATGGTTTAGCGGTGCAGGGACTTTTGTAACTGGTACTGGTGATGATATTGCTATCGATGAAAGAATGTTTGTTTGTTTAAGATCTTCTGCAAGTAATACATGTGGAGTAGATGAAGCTAGCGGCATTCCAGCTGACACAAGTGAGAAAAATTTATTTTCAATTGATTGGACTAGATTTGGAGAAGTATCTATAGATAAATGGAGTCCAGCAAAAACAGAATGGGTTTTATTACAATAATATAATGATTAAAAAAGATAAAAAAAATTTAGGATTAACTTTAATAGAGGCACTTGTATCAACAGTTGTAGTTGGAATAGGTTTTATAGCAGTTTTTCAAATGACTAATTTTTCTGTTCGATCAATTGACACATCTAGTGAAAGAACAAAAGCGAATTATTTAGTAAGCATGATGGCAGAAGATGTACTTGGTCATAGCAGAACAGTTCATGGTGTAAATACTTTAACAGGTGATTATGCAGTTGACATTGATGGTTCAATTCAGGTTGCAGGTGTAAGTCAACCAACAGCAAGATTATTTACAGATCATTTAGCTGCAGTAGAATTTAGGGTTGATGGATGTGATGGTCCGGCAGGAGCAGTTAGTACAGGTGGTACTGGTGGCACACCACCCCCAGATCCTGCAGCAGCACCTGAAAGTATCTATGCAACAGAACATATTGATGCTTCTTCTAATAAAGAAGAGAAATGGATGAGAATATTTTCAGAAAATCGTTATTTAAAATGTAAGGGAGATGAGGATGTTAGGAGATTAAAAATGTATAAGATTTGTAGATGGGGAGGTGTATGTGATGATTATAATGACCCTTCGGTTACAGATGACGGAATGTTTATAGGTAGAGTTCAAGTAAATTTAAACAACGGTAAAAAAAGAAAGTATTTATACTTTCAGGCGGATTACAACATTAGAAAATAATGAAAAAATATAATTTAAAAAATATTGCAGGTTTAAGCTTAGTTGAAATGCTTATTGGTATTGTGATTACCTCCATGATGATAATGGCTATAATTACGAGTTATAATGTTGTGAATAAAAGTTACAGCCAAGTTACTGACCGAGCAAAAATTAGTCGTGCTGGAAGAGATATTGTTGAAATGATGATGAGAGATATAAGAATGGCTGGATTTAGATATATACTTGGAACGAATACACTTGGTATGCCATCTCGAAGCTATCTAGAATTTAAAGGTAGCGATACTACAATTCTCGAAAGTCATGATCCTATAATTATTGAAAAAAATATATTAGGTTTTTCGGTTGATGGAACGGTTCCTCCGTCTCTTAAACATGACGTGGATGATATTTGTTGCGACAGAATACATATCGTTTACGATGATTTTAATCAAAATGACGTCAATCAACCTTATAAAAGATATAAAATAACTTACTTTGCATTGCCGGTTGATGAGGGAAATGACCAAAGATATGCTGTTTATAAAACTGTTCAAAGTTGGATCCAAGTAGTTGGAGACGATACAGGGGCATGGTCAACTGATTGTGCAGTATGTTATGTTGAACAAAAAATTCGTGATCATGTAGTTGATATGGAATTTGTTCCGCTAAATAAAGCGGGTTTGCAAATGGTTCCGTTACCGAGTCCAGGAAGCGATCCTGCAGCTAGAGACAATCTTTATAAAATAAAAGCTATTGATTTAAGATTAACCTTTAGGTCAAAAAATGAATTTTTTAGATTTACATCTGCGACAAAACCAAGATGGTTAAAAGGACTTGGTGATAGACATAAAGCATTTTTGGATAAGTACTTAAGAGATTCAGTTGTTGTTACTATTTATACAAGAAACATTGGAGAAGGAATATAAATTATGAAAAAAAAAACCGAAAAAGGTTTTGCTTTAGTACTTTCAATAGTTTTACTTCTTGTTATGTCTTTAATGGGGGGATCATTAATTGTAATTTCTGCAGGCGACCATCAAAGTAATAATACTAGCGATGAATACCAACAAACATTTTATGTAGCCGAAACAGCATTATTGGAAGCTGAAAAACTTATAACAAATAAAATGATGGGACCCTGGATTGTTGTAGCCAATGAATATGCAACGCCACCCACAGGTTTAAATGCGGCTGAAACAGCTGAATGGAATGCAATGGTGGCCGCGCTTACAACTGAAGCTGCTACCCAAGGTGGCTATGCAAGAGATACAGATAAAAGAGATTTACCTACAAATCTAATTCCTGTTAGAGGTGAAACAGCTTGTTATAGAAGCTTTAGAAACTTAAATAGAGCTGGTTTTCTTGTGAGTGAGCATAAGTATAATCAAAATTTTGGAACTTTAATTCAGGCAGTATTTAATGATGCAGACCTTGATAGCAGTGCGAACGCTGAAACACTCGCAAGAGAAGAAGAGCACATGCAAAGATTTCGATATGAATTTATTATAGTAAATATCGGTTCAGCTGCTTACAAAGGTTTTGGTTCAAGTTTAAAAAAAACAACTACAACCGTACAAACCACTGGAACAATATATAAAATTTATGGATGCGGCTATATGATGCCGAGAGGCACTGATGTTACCCAAACACTTGATGAATTTATGGATGTAGATCCAGATATATTAGTCCCCCTAGAAGGAACAGCTGTATATGCCAATTAGTATGCCTAAAATAAGCACGAAAAAAAGTAGAAGAACTTTAAAAATAAAAAAAGAAATTTATAATACATAAGATGAAAAATTTTTTAAGATTAATTACAGTAATTTTAACACTAGTTTCATTTAACAAAAATGCATTTTCTTGTGATGCAATAAAAAATGTTACGATAGGTGAAGATTTTTCAAAATATTCAGAAATTTTAGATTTTATCGATGCCTATAATCAAGAAGATTATGATGAAGTTTCAACTGTAGAATTTCAATCTGATACAGCTAATTACTGTCCTGATATGGGCCTTGAAAACACGATATTAAAAGTTTTTATTTACCAATCAAAAATAGCAGGCATTAGATTGGAAACATGGGATATTGAAGTTCAAGAAAACGAAATCTACAATTTTGTGAAAAACTATTATGGTACTATAGATGAAGACGCAAAAGAAAAAAATTGGTTAGGTTTTAAAGATATAAGTATTGGTAATAATAAATTATTTTATGCAAAAATGGAAAGTAACAATGGAATTGTTGATGGAATTATGGAAAGTTTTGATATTACCAATGAAGAATTAATGGATTATACTGTTTCAGAAGATACGACGCAGGTTGGAGAGTAAATTATGATAAGAATTTTTAAATATTTTTTATTTGCCTTTCTTTTTTTGAATTTATATTCAGAAGTTCAATCTAAACCGGTGCCACCAGGATCAGGTGAAGGTGATGTTCCTGCAAATATTTTATTTTTAATAGATAGCTCAGCAAGTATGCAGAGAAGAATTAGCAATCGAGATGCAGTTTTTGGTATGACAAATGCAATTTATGATTCTCAAGGAGATATTCTTGGAGGACAACTTAGAAACCTTGCGCTAGTAAAATTTGACGCTGATGGAACAAGAAACAGAGAATTTGGTAATGCCGCAAGATGGACCGGGGCAAGGAGAGATAGTTGTGAAGCAGGTCATAGCAGTGGTACAGGATATAGTCCAACTACAAGGGATACAAGAAATAGAAGTGCTGCAAAGCTTAGATTAGTTGAAAACATGTCCACTAATGATGGGACAATTACTGATGAGAATATTGTTTTTTTTACATCTACTGTACGGCCATTGTGGGGAGATATAGTTGGAATGACTGAAGATGGAAAAGACTGTAGATTTTATTTAGATCCTAGCAATATGAGAGTATGGGCAATGGATGTAGCTACAATAGATGGTGAAGTTTATTTATTTGCCACTGGGAGATGGGGAAGAAATTCTGCTTTTGTTTCTTACAATCTAACAAGAGGAGAAAGAAGTCCAATTTATAATCTAGGAAGAGGTGGTAATGGGAGTTCAGTTAAATATAATTTAAGATTTACTTGGAGAATTGCAGTAAATAGCGATGCATCAATTTTATATGCTGCCAGAAATCATTTGTTTGGATTTGCACTAGAGAAAGAAAACAATTATTACAAACTTTCAGGAAATGGAAACACTCTGTGTGTAAGATGCTATACGGGTAGTAGTGGAGCAGACTTAGACACTCAGTTAACACTCATTAATTCTGTTGATGTATCTCCTGATGATGACAATATTTTATATGTTACTTCATCTAATAGGCATGTTGTCCAAAAATTAAGTTTAGATGGAACTGCAAACGGATATACAGTTGTTGCAAGAGCTGGAACTGGTACTCGTGAAATGGGTATGAATACAGAAGATGAGGGAGATCTTAATGCGAACGCTGTTAGGTTTAACACACCTGTAGGAATACATGTTACATCAGATAGAATTTTAGTTGCAAGTAGAGCTGGAACGATTGATGTATTTAATGAAAATCTTTTTACTGCAGCAAACAAAAATAGCGCATGGCTTCTGCAAATGGGTGGGGGAGCAGTAACAAGATGGAACGGAGTAAAACAAGCAATGTCTGCTATTGTAAGTGATACCACATTAACAAGTGGTGCTCATTTCGGATATGGTCACTGGAACGCTGGTGAAACTGGAGGACACAAAAACAGAGGTAGAGGTGGAAGATTTTGTCATTTCAATAATGGATGTAATTATTATAATGGATGGACTGGAACTCATCCAGATGGTCATTCTAGACTGTGTAATAGAGACTCATGTTTAAATGTTGGTATCAGTGCTGAAGGACATACAAGAATTCTTGATCATTTATTACCTCAAAGACTTGCATGGGGAACAGATGCTAACGCATATTCTCAAATGGCACTAGATTATTTTACAAATGATTTTGATGCGTATGATGAAGATTCTGACTGTCAGATAAATTATGTAATCGTTATTGGTGATGGAATGATGAGAAACAATATTCCTGCAGCAACAAGAATTGCTCAATTAAGAGATTTACCAAATCCAGTTAGAACTTTATTTGTAGCTTATGGTGGAGGTATTAACCCAGTTGGAATGACTAGATTTAACCAAATGTCAGTTGCAGGCTCTTGCCCAGGAGGAGACGCTGATCATGATGATTGTGAGCCTACTATAATAGCAAACACACCTTCAGATTTAAAAACGCAGCTTACAAGTAAAATTAGACAAATTCTTGCTGAGAAATTATCATTTACTGCACCATCAATTACTGCAACGGTTCAAGAGGGTGGATCATTGTATCAAGCTCAGTTTGCTTATGAACAATACGGTGAGTGGCAAGGTACAATTTTAAGAAAAACTTTAAACTCTGATGGAACAGTTGATCATGATCCAGATGCAGAAGGAAATTGGGATGCTGCAGAGGAAATAAAAAAACAGGCAAGTGGAGCTGGAGAAGCCGATACAAGAAATATTTGGACGGCAATGCCTGATGTGCCTTATATGGGAAATTGGGATAATTTTAATACTAATAATACAGATAGTATCGAGGAGCTTTTTGGAATTTTAGGTTACAATATACAAGATTATCATCATGTAGGATCACATTGTCATGGGGAAGGAACAGCAGGAATTGAAACTGGAGTTGTTGACGATCTTACTGGCTTAATTAATTTTATGAAGGGAAGTGATTATTTTGATTATGATGGTGATTGTAATATTACCGAGAGAAGAAAGCATGTTTTAGGAGACATATATCATTCTCAGTTGGTAGAAATAGGACCACCTGATGCGAGTTTAGATTTTAGATCAGCTAATGAAGAAGCATACTTTAGAGCTACAAATAATTATCAAAGTTTTATGCATAAACATAAAAACAGAAAAAAAGTAATTTATGCTGGCTCAAATGCTGGAATGCTACATGCAATAAGTGCTGAAGATGGATCAGAGGAATGGGCTTTCGTTCCACCTTTTATAGCTGGTATATTACCATCGATTGTAAATCCAGAATTAGATGGAGCGATTGATACTAGCATTAAAGCAGGAGGAACAAATGCGATTTTTGGTGTTGATGGATCACCAGTTGTTCATGATGTTTTTATAAAAGGTTATGATAAAGATGGAAACCTTGAGACTGAAAAAAACTGGCACACTATCTTATTTATACCCTACGGAAGAGGTGGTGCTGGATTTTCAGTATTAGATGTAACCTATCCAATACTAACAGCTGGACAGGGTCCAATACATATGTTTTCAATATTTAACGATGCAATAAATAATAAGGTTCTAGTAGCTGATCATGAAGGAGAGATAACAGAACATACTTATTCTACAGGTTCTGCAAATATATCAGATTCTTTAGAAGGTAAACAAGCAGACTCGAATTTAAATACTGCCCAAGAAACTGATGGAGATGATTGTGACGAAACTGATTTAGATGGTTGTGCTGCCCAAGATGCCATTGCCGTTTGTCAGACCAACGCTGATGCAGGAGGCGTTTTTAATCTAACAGGAACAGCCTCATGTTACATTGGAAGTACATTTACTTTTGAAGGATTACTTCCCGATGCTCCAGATGGTATAAATGTTCCTAAATCTAATTTAATAATTACAGAAAGAATAGATGGTACTTTACAATCAATAGATTTTGTTTCAGCAAAATATGTTAATAGTCAATTAGTTGTTACATTTCAAAGTGATAAAATTTATAATCCAGGTGGTAGCAGTCAAGAAGAAAGAGTCACTAATGGTTTCAATGTTGCCACTTCTTGTACATCTAGTAGTGGTATAGATAACATGTATGATTATAGCCAATTAGGTGAAACATGGTCAGCACCAAGAATATTTAGAATTCCTGATCCAGAACAAATTAGTAATGGAAATGCAGACTCTTATGTAGCTGTTATGGGTGGTGGAATGGGTAATACAAATTTATGTGCTGGTTCTGCTGTTTTCATTGTTAATTTAGATGATACAGATGAAAATCCAGCAGGATCAATTTATGGTGCAGCAATTAATGGAGGACCGATTACTATTGTTGATACTGAAGAAACTGCGGGAACAGGAACCATTGCTGGAGTTAGCACTCCAAATGGAAGTAATATAGGAAATTCATTACCTGCATCTCCCGTTGTTGTAACTGCTGATACAGCATTTAATATTCCTTGGAGAGGAGCAATGGTATATTTCAATGACCTTGAAGGTAAAATTACAAAAATTAATTTGACAAGTTCAACTGCAAATAGTGCAGAATTATTTGATCAAACAACATTATTTAGATTAAACGCTAATACAACAAATAGAAGATACAGTTTCTTCTCAATGGATGCTGGAGTTGGTTTATCAACAAGAAAATTTTGGTTATTTGGCGGAACAGGAAATTTTAATAACATAGGTGGAGGATCAAAGTATATGGATAATATTTTATATGGAGTAAAAGATCCTCATTATCCACTCTTTAAACATCTTAATAGTGTACATATTCCAGCAGCATCTGCTGAAGACTTTGTAGCTAAAGCACATGAAGGTGCTAATAACTCTTATAGTGTTGAAGATGGTGGGGTATGTGCAGATATGACTAATGAAATTTTATGTGAAAATGGACCAGGTCCAAACGATTTATCTTGGGTAGTACATTTGGATACAGTTGATGGAAAATCTCCAAATGATGCAACGACTCAAAATACTTATAGAAAAGTTTCTGCAACTCCAACACTATTTAAAGGACAAGTGTATTTTCCAATTTACGAACCACCACCAGGTACAAACCCATGTAACATTGGAATGGCATACATATGTGTAGCTGATGATGAGTGTGGTAAAAACAATTCTCACTTGTTAACCAAGGGTGGTATGGCAAATGCTAGAGCATGCAAACAGATAAGACAAGGAATTTTATCTGAATTAGTAATTTTTGGAGATCAACTTTACGCTAACGTAGCTGGTCCAAAAGAAGATGCAGATACTTTATATTCTATACTATCAGCATCAGGAGAAGTAACCGCGAATAGATCAGGCTGGAGAGAGAGCGGCTTCTAAAATAAATAAATTTTAATATAAATAATTAATAAACTATGTTAAATAAAAATTTTTTAGAGAGAATTAATTAAATATGAAAAAACTACTTTTAATATTAACTTTTTTTTCTTTTATTATTTCTAGTCAGAATAGTTATTCAAAACCAATCCCACCAGGATCAGGAGCGGGCGATGTTCCTGCAAATATATTAATTTTGTTAGATAGTTCTATGAGTATGAAAGCTGGAATCTCTGGAGTGGATGATGCAATAGCTGAACCAAGTGATGTTGTTGAGCTTTCTGATGGCAATATAATTATTGCACAAGGCAAATCAAATTGGATCGAAGGTGGATTAGTTAAAGTGTTGACTTCATCTGGAGAAAAGGATGATACTTTTGCTGAAGGAAATGTTGAATTTGTTGGAAAAGATATTGATCCTAACTGCGTAGGACAAAATTCTTCATTAAGTAAATATAGTAAAGATATAACTTTAGATGTTTCTAGCAATGTAAAGGGTATAACGGGTGAAGTTATTTTTGTAAGTTATTCGATAAGTGCTAATACACGACCTTTTGATGATGCAAATGGAAAAGTTTTACTAATAGATCATTCAGGAAAGTGCATTGATGTAATTGATCATAATGAATTAGGAGCTGGTTCGGGAGTAGGATTTAACCCATATGCATTAACAATAAAAACTATTGGAGGAGAAGACCATTTATTTGTATCTGGAAAAAGAACATCAGATGATGGTAACTCTCATTTTTATTCAAAAAATTTAACTACAGGAGATGTTCTAAATGTTGCTGTAGATTGCAAAATTGAAGGCGATAGTGGTACAGTATTAAAAAAAGCTCAATCACTTACCGTTGATGATGGAAATTATTTATATGCCACTGCAAGCGGAAGTATTTTTAGTTTTAAATTAAAAAAAATAGGTAACAATCTTTGTCCAATTACAGATAAAGTAGAAAACCAAGCCGCTGGTGGTGATAACAAAAATTATTATAAAAAATTTCATGCTGCTAGTAATTGCCAAACTACTAGTCTAATGAGGCATTGTAAAACTTTTGAAATTCAAATTGATCCTCAAGATCCATCAATAATGTACATTGTATCTAAAGATGCAAATAAATTACAAAAAGTAGAAATCTTTAATGGTCCCGACCACAGGACTGATGAATTAAGGCCAATGATCATGAAAGGAATTGGCCTTGATCTAAATACCACGTCAGATACCGAAGTAAGATTTAATAAGCCTGTTGGAATTTATGTTAGTTCAACAAAAATATGGGTAACAGATGGAAAACCTTCTGTTCAACAATTTCAAAAAGATGCTAATTTAACTTGGGTTTCTAATTTTGGAGGAAAGGGCAGGAGAATTGAAGGAGCTATAAGTGCAATCAATGCTCTTGTAAGCGACTCTGCTTTTACTTCGACAGCTAACTTTGGATATGGTTATTGGAATTCAGGAGAACATGATACTTTACAAAAAGATGAAGAACAAGGTGGAGTTAATATAGGTGGATCACAATGTTACAAAACCGACCTTTGTGATTATTATCGTGGTTGGAATGAAGTTACAAAACAATCACAACTTTGCAATGTAAGTTCTTGTCTTAAAGTTGAAGTTAGTTCAAATTCTTATTCAAAAATACCAGAAGCACTAGCTAACACAAGTTTGTCCTGGGGAACTGATGCTTGGGCCTTTGCATCAATGGCCTATAAATATTTTACTGATCCTAAAGTTAACGTAATTGATCCAACATCTCCATGTCAATTAAACTATGTAATTGTAATATCAGATGGAGAATGGGTGCACCATAGTCAAGCAATGGATAAAATAACAGAATTAAGAAATAACTTTCCAGGTTTGCCAGCAGGAAAAGGAGTAAAAACCTTAGTAGTAGCTTATGGAGGTGGACTTGATGAGAATACAATTAAAAGGAAATTTAAGCCAATGGCTCAGGCTGGGTCATGTGATGATCCAAGTGATAGCAAGTGCCATGAGTTAATAATAGCAGATACGCCTGAAGAATTAAAAACACAACTTTCAACTAAAGTACATCAAATTATTGCAGAAAGAATATCTTTTACAGCGCCTTCTGTTACAGCAACTATTCAAGAGGGAGGCTCTTTATATCAAGCACAGTTTAATTATGAGCAACATCAAGAATGGAAAGGTACTATTCTTAGAAAAACTCTCAATCCTGATGGAACCGTAAATCATGATCCAGATGCTGTTGGAAATTGGAACGCAGCAGAAAAGATTAAAGCTCAAACGTCAAGAAACATTTGGACAACTTTACCTGATGCCAGTGCCAGCTATATAGGAAATTGGAATAATTTTAACATAACAAACAAAAAATATATTAATGATCTTTTTATTTTAACAGGGAATACTGTTTTAGATTATCATAATTCTTCAACAATTTGTGGAGGAATAGATGGAAATGAAGATGATATCGAAGGACTTATTAACTTTGTACGTGGCAAAGATTATTTTGCTTATGATGGTTGTGCAAATATGAACCTCCAAAGAGAGCATGTACTAGGTGATGTCTACAATTCTCAGCTAATTGAAGTTGGACCACCTAATGCTGAAATTGAATTTAATTCTCCTAACGAAGAAGCTTATTTTAGAAAAACTCATAATTATCAATCATTTAGTTTTAAACACGCAACTAGAAAAAATATTATTTATGTAGGTGCAAACGATGGAATGTTGCATGCAATTGATGCTATTACAGGAGAAGAAGAATGGGCATTTATACCTCCCTTTATAGTTTCAAAATTACCAAACATAGTAAATCCTAATTTAAATGGAAAAATGGAAGGAAACAAAGGTGGTAGCAATGCAATTTTCGGCGTAGACGGTACCCCAGTAGTTCATGACATGTTTATTAGAGGTTATGATCAAGATGGAAAACTTGAAAATGATAAAAACTGGCATACTATTTTAATGGTACCTTATGGAAGAGGAGGAGCCGGTTTTTCCGTTTTAGATGTTACAAATACATTACTAGGAGCCAAAGGACCAATACACATGTATTCCATTTACAATGATGCAGTTAACAATATTGTTTATTATGCAGATAAAGATGGAAACATAACACCATATAGTTATATCTCAGACTACTACAATATAAATGAATCAAGAGAGGCGCGTAAAGCAGATAGAAACCAAAGCAAAGCTGAAAAAACAGATCCTCAAGGTTGCACAACCGCAGCTGACTGTATTGAACAAGTTAGAGTTTCTGTTTGTGAGACATCAGTTGATTTTCATCAAAATGGAAATACAGCATGTTATATAGGAAACACATTTACCTTTGATTTTGTTGCTCCTGGCACAAACGTTAATGATTATACTATTACTGAAACAACAGGTGGCAGCTCAGTAGAATTTAAGCCTGTAGCGGTAGAAGTTTTAGGTGGGAAAACTAAGATTAAATTTAATTCCAACAAAGCATATAATGCTAGTCAATTTGGTTCAGAAAAAAGCTCATTAATTTCCATAAAATTATCTCACAGTTTAACAGGTGTAACAGTTAATGATTACAAATATGATTATAGTAAATTAGGGGAAACTTGGTCTACGCCAAGAATATTTAGAATGCCATCAAAAGGTCATGAATCAAATTACAAAAAAGATAAATATGTAGCAGTTATGGGAGGAGGTTTTGGATCATCAAAACTTTTTGTGGTTAATTTAGAAGATGAAAATTTTCCAGGATCGATTGCTGGAAGTTTAGAAAACAAAGGACCAATTTCAATTATTGATAGTGATTATAGTGATATAAAAAATTCAATATCTAATACACCTATTGTAATTACTCCTGAAGTTTCTTCTGTGATACCATGGAGAGGAGGGTTGGTTTATATAAATGATCTTGAAGGAAAAATTACAAAAGTTAATCTAACTAATTCAACGAAAAATAATCCAAACCTATATGAACAAGCCACATTATTTAAAATAAATTCCACAATTGATAATGGTAGATATAATTATTTTTCTATGGATGCAACCGTAGGCCAAGACTCGAATAAATTTTGGCTTTATGGAGGAACTGGAAATTTTCAAAGAGTTAATGAGGTAGTTGGCGCAATGGATAATATTTTATTTGGAATTAAAGATTCTGATTACCCTTATTTTAAAAGCAAATTAAAAGTCCCCACACAAGATATTGATGGTTGGGAAACTGTAGCAATTCAAAATATTAAATTGGCCCCTAGTATAGATGATAGTACTATTTGCAAAGACACAACATCAGTAGTACCAGGAGCAGGCGGCATATCATGTCCAGTTGCTGCCACTCATTCTGCATGGGTTGTGCATTTAGATGATGTGAGTGACAATAAATATAGAAAACTATCAGGAACACCTACAGTATATAATGGAAGAGTTTATTTTCCAATTTACAAGCCACCATCTGGTGGAAACAGATGTATCTTGGGTAAGTCATATATTTGTTCAGGTGATGATGAGTGTGGAACTAATCAATCTTTGGAATTAGCTAAAGCAGAAAAAGTAAATATGAGCCCCGATGATCCATGTTATTTTGTAAGCACAGGAATACTATCCGAGATAGTTGTATTTGGAGGTTCGTTGTATGCTAATGTGGCAGGACCTGCTGCAACTGAAGACACTTTAATTACTATTTTAGCACCACCAGGAGAAATACTGATAAACAAACAAAAAACTTGGAGACAAGATTTTTAGTTATTAAATTTAGGATTTAAAAGTATATTTTAAAATAAAAATATACAATCCAACAAAACATTGTGAGCATGGTAGAAAAAATTAAAGCCAACCCAACCAATGTGTCTTGGTTAACTTTCTTACGCCATTTTTTTGGAAAAAAATTTAATGAATACGCATAAACAATTATAAAAACATTAAGTGCAGATACAATTACATTAAAAAATAAAAAATTTTCCATTAATATAATAAATATTTAAGTTGGTTGGCAAAGGTAACATAAATAATACATCCAATTATAATATAAGGACCAAAAGGAATTTGAGCTGACATATTTCTAGTTTTTTTTATTAAAGATGGAATTACTAGAACTAATGCAACGGCAGATGAAATAAAAATCGTAAATGGAATACTTGCCCAACCAAACCAAAATCCTACTACAGCCATTAATTTTGCATCGCCAAGACCCATACCTTCTTTATTTCTAACTTTCTTATAAAAAAAAATTATTAACCATATTACTGCATAACCAAAAAAACCTCCAAGCAAAGAATTTATATAATTAGGAAATATTGTTTGATTTAAATTAGGATCAAAAGATTTTACAAACCCTATTAACATTAAAGGGAATGTTAGCTCATTTGGAATTATATAATGTTTTAGATCTATAAAAAAAATAATAATAAAAAATATACTTAAAATTATTAGAAGTAGTGTCGTGACAGATAATCCGTATATAAAGTATATAAAAAGAAAACTAACTGCTGAAATTAATTCAACTAAAAAATATTGTGAGCTTATTTTATTATTACAACTTCTACATTTGCCTCTAAGAAAAATAAATGACAATAAAGGAATATTGTCATACCATTTTATTTTGTTTTTACATGAACGGCAAAAAGATCTTCCAGTTATGACACTATCGTTATCGGGAAGCCTATAGATGCAAACATTACAGAAGCTACCCCAAATACCACCCAGTACAAATGCTGCAAGATAAAACACAGATTATATTTTTATTTGAGAAGCTACTTCTAATATACCGTCAATACAAAATTGGACAAACAATACGGCATCTTGAAGATGTAGATAAAAATTTGGCGAATATATTATAATTTCCATTCTTGTTAAAATTATCAAAAAAGAGATAAAATGCAAAATATAAAAATGTTTTTTAAATCAAAAAAGCCTGAACCAGTAAAACAAGACTCTACAATGAGCCAAGATCTTGCCATCATTACACAAATGAATCAAGAATTTGCAACTTCGCTTGATTTAAATGAAACGTTACAGACATCGCTAGAGGTAATTATAAAAAGAATAAATGCTCAAGCTGCAAATATTTTTTTAATAGAAGAAAAAAAACAAGTATTTCAATGCATAGCATCCAAACATCAGGCTTATCTTGAAGATTATGAAATTCCATTAACACAGGGCGTAATGGGTAAGGCTGTTCTTCAAAAAAAATGCATTAGGGTTGGAGATGTAAGGAAAGATGTAAGAGAAATTGCTGAATTTTATTTTGATTTAGATAATAAAACAAACTTTACAACATACTCTGTACTGTGTGCACCTCTGATTGCGGCTAACGAATGTATTGGGGTTATACATTGCTTAAATAAGAAGACTACGAATAAATTGTTCGAAGAAAATGATAGAAAACTTTTGGAAACTCTAGCAACACCTGCTGCACTTGCTATTAGAAACGCTCGAATGGCAAAAGAGCTTATTGATAAAAATAGAATGCAAAAAGAAATCGAAATTGTTGGAGAGATTCAAAAAAATTTATTATCAAAAAATAAAGAAGATCCATTTCCAATAGCAGGAATAAACATACCAGCTAAAGTAGTATCAGGTGATTTTTATAATTTTTCTGATTTAGGTGACGGAAAGTATGGATTTGGTGTAGCTGATGTTTCGGGCAAAGGAATTAAATCTTCATTACTAATGTCAAAGGCATCCAGTCTTTATCGTTGCTTAAGCAAAACAATGTTTTCAGCAGCTGATCTTTTAGATTTATTAAATAAAGAAATTTGTGAGACAGCAGCAAGAGGAATGTTTGTTACGATGCTTATTGGTATTTATGATAGCAAAAAAAAAGAAATGCTTCTTGCTAATGCTGGACATGAACCACCTTTGATATATTCAAAGGATGGAAAATTTTCTAACCATACTGAAGCTGGACCACCATTGGGAATTATGCCAAAAATAAAATACAATGAAACAATTATAAAATTTTCTGAAAGTTCAATGTATGTTTTTACCGATGGGATTACTGAAATTAAAGATCCAAACGGTGAAATGTTAGGATCAGAAGGTTTTGAAAATTATATTAAAAAATATCAATCAACACCCAACAATAGTAGATTAAAAATTATTATTGAAGATATAGTTAAGTCTGGAAAAATTCAAAAAGATGATTTAACTATTGTTGTTATAGATGGAAAATAAATGTTAGGTATAAATAAAATTATAATTTTTTTAGCCATTCTTATTCTTTCAATTTTATATTGGGCTAATACAACTGTTTGTAGATATAATTTTGCAATAGAAAAAAGAACTAACATTTTAAATATTGTTACAGAAGAAATAGATCCAACTTTGGGAAGAGCTGAGTATTATCAGTATGTTGAATTGAATTGTAATGATATAGATTTAGATTGGGATATTAATAGAGTTATAGAAAATGCTAGGACTATATCTGTTATACTTTATCAATTTTTAAGTACAGATATTAAAGGAGATCCAAATTAATAATAAAATTATAAAAAATCAAAATAAATATACCGAGTCATTAATTTTTATTGTTACTCTATTATTAATTTCCGCTGCCATGGTTTCATTAGTTGCACGTAGATAAATTATAATTTATTTACGAGCTATTACAGAAACTATTATTGCACTAAGTAAAAATAAAATTGCAATAAATATTAACATTTTAAAATTTATATTATTATTTTCTTTAAATTCTTTTTCTCCTGCATCAATTGATTTTTGATTTTCATTTTCTAAAGCATTGCTTGTTAATATTTCATTTTTTGATTTTATATCTTTATTTTGCTTAAGGAGTTCATTATTTTGTTTAAGAAGCTTATTGATTAATTTTTTATTGGATTTATTTTCTTCTAATAGTTTATTTCCTAAATTTTTTAGGTTTCCAATTTCGATTTTTTGTTTTTCATTCGTGATTTTAAGATTATCTTTAATTTTTTTTATCTCACTAAGCTCCTGTAAATCTTTCATGGTAAACTTGTATTCACCAATCTGAATTATGTTTTCATTTTTTGTTGTTGAAGTTTCTGAATTACCAAATGATATGATCAAAAAACTAAAAAAAATTGTAAATGTAAGCAGCTTTTTCATAATATTCGATAAGCATAACTCAAAAAGTTCATTAGGGGAAAAAGATTGATTGTACCTATTTTAGGTTGTAAAATAACTATTATGGGGAATTTAAAACTATAATGAGCGAAAAGAAAACTATAATGAGCAAAGAGAAAACTATAATGAGCAATGATAATATTGTTAATTTTAATAAAGTTAACAAACAAAAAGATATTAAAAATATTAAAGAGCCAATTTTTTCTCAGGGACTTTATCATTGGGTGATGTTTATACTTTCTTTTTATACAAGAGTGCGAGAAAATTTAAAAATAGATTTTGAAACTTTTGTTATTCTACAAGTTGTTGTAAGTCATTCACTGTATCAGTTAAATAAATCTGGAACTAAAACATTTGCAGAGCTTGAAGATCAAATAACAAACATTACTCAAAAAAAATTAAGAAACAATTCAAAATTAACTTTTGCAAGCATTGCAGAAGTTCTTCAGTTACCAAGAGAAACAGTTAGAAGAAAGGTATTAATTTTAACTAAAAGAAATATTTTATTATCAGATACTGTTGATGGAATTAAACTTGGAGCAGCTTACAAAACAATTTACAAAGAGTTTGTTTCTGAAACTACTTTAGATATAAGTTCACTAGTTAAGAAGTGGAAAAAATCTGGAGCTTTAGAAACTTTATTGGAGTTAGATAAAAAAATATGATAACATCAACATGTTTAGATAGATTAACGAACAAAAACAATATTATGAATAAAATTTTAGATATTGAAGTAAAAAAAATTATAAAACCAATCACAACAAGTGATGGTGCTGGTGTAAAATTAAAAAGAAGTATCGGAGTTGATCCTAATTACTTTGATCCGTTTTTAATGTTAGATGAATTTGGTTCAGATAATAAAGATGATTACGTTGCAGGATTTCCTGATCATCCACACAGAGGAATAGAAACTGTTACTTACATGTTGTCAGGAGATTTTAAACACAAAGATAGTAGCGGCGGCGAAGGTAGAATGAAAGCTGGAGATGTTCAATGGATGAAAACTGGAAGTGGAATCATTCATTCCGAAATGCCAGCAATGAAAGATGGTAAGCTACATGGTTTTCAATTATGGATTAACATGCCAGCAAAATTAAAAATGAGTCAACCTGAATATTATTATATGGATAATGAAAAAATTAATATTCATAACGATAAAGAAAAATCTGTTAAGGTAATAGCCGGTAACTTTGAAAACACTGTAGGTTTTTTTGAACAACACAATGTTGAACCTATTTATTTTGATATTAATTTAAATAAAAATAAAAAATTTAATTTTAATTTACCATTAACTCACAATTCATTTGTTTATCTTATAGAAGGAGAAATAAAAATTGGAAATAAATCACACGAGAAAATAAAAGACTCAACTTTAATTTTATTAACTCAAGGTGATGAATTAAAAGTAGAAGCAATAACAAAATCTAAATTTCTTTTAGTATCAGGAAAACCAATTGGTGAACAAATAGCAAGAGGTGGTCCCTTTGTTATGAACACCAAAGCAGAAATATTAGAAGCTATTAATGATTATCAAAGAGGAACTTTTGTAAAATGAAAAAATATTT
>Ga0208410_1000694_pt1 | contig 19027 bp, 19 predicted proteins | sample ETN02SmetaG_3_FD_185787 | JGI IMG/M metagenome (GOLD analysis project Ga0208410, IMG submission 185787) | Marine microbial and viral communities from oxygen minimum zone, Eastern Pacific Ocean - ETNP2014F10-02SV257 (SPAdes) (version 2) | ecosystem: Environmental > Aquatic > Marine > Oceanic ... | reverse complement strand
ATCAAAGCAATAATAAAGAAGAAAATTAAATTTCTATATAGATAAGGACAGATATGAAAGATAAATTTCCAATTGTAGGACCTTCAGCTGTGGTAACTAAAGATATGTGCGATCTAAATAATCATATGAATGTCGTTTACTATCAGCATATTTTTGAAGACGGATGTTTAGGATTCTTCTCCGAAATGGGCTTTACTGCTGAATACTTTGAAGAAGGCTTTTCTAGTTTCACCCTCGAAACAGATATTCGTTATTTAAAAGAGATATTAGAAGGTGAAAAAGCTTATCCTTACTTTAGACTTGTTAACTTAAGTCCAAAACTAATTCATTATGCAGGAATCATCTTGGACGAATCAGGAGATGTTTCGGCATTTACAGAAAATGTCTTAGCTCATGTTGATATGAGCGTTAGAAAAACTTCAATTATGCCTGAAAAGATTTACTCACCTTTACAGCACATGTTGGAAGAGCATAATCAAACAGGTGATATGGGCTTTGATTTAAGATTAAAAGTTAAATAGACCCTAGTCTTTTCTGAACTTCTTCAGTTAGCAAAGGTAAAACTTCTGGAGCTTTAAGATTTTCTTCAAGTTGTTCGATCTTAGAAGCTCCCAATATTATTGTAGAAACGTTTTCGTTCAATAGGCACCAAGCTATAGCAATTTTCGAGAGGCTTTCTCCTAACTCTTCCGCAATATTCATCAATTCAGCAACTTTCTTCATCCTTGCCTGACCTCTATCTGAATCTATCATGTATTTTTTTAACCATTCATAACCTTCCAGCGAAGCTCTGGAACCTTTAGGTACACCATCAAGATATTTTCCAGTTAAAGCTCCAGAAGCTAATGGAGACCAAATAGTAGTACCCATACCAAATTTTTCAAAAATAGGTTTGTATTCAATTTCAAATCTTTTTCTATCTAAAAGATTATATTGAGGTTGCTCCATTGTTGGAGGAGTTAAGTGGTGTTTTTCAGCAAATTCGTAAGCTTCAGTAATTTCTTCAGCCGTCCACTCAGAAGTTCCCCAGTAAAGCACTTTCCCTTGGGATATTAGATTGTGCATTGCCCAAACAGTTTCTCCAATCGGAGTATCAGGGTCAGCTCTATGGCAGAAATAAAGATCTAAGTAGTCAACTTGTAGTCTTTCTAGTGCTTGGTCACATGCTTCGCTTACATGCTTTCTGCTTAACCCAATTTGAGTCGGCAGAGGTTTTTCTTTGGTTCCAAAAAAAACTTTAGAAGATACACAATACGAATCTCTTGGCTTATCTAATGCTTTTAATGCTTTTCCCATTACTACTTCTGATTGACCTCTTTCATATCCTTCCGCATTATCGAAGAAGTTAATTCCTGCATCTAAACAAGTGCCAAACATTTTCTCAGCTAGCTTAGTATCAACCTGCTTGTTGAAAGTTACCCAAGAACCAAAAGAGAGTTCTGAGACTTTTAGTCCTGATTTTCCTAAATTCCTATACTTCATAACCTTTCCTTATATCTGATTTAAAGCTTTGGTTAAGTTTCCTAAGCCTTCGTTAATATCATCTTCGGATATATTCAGCGCAGGTGCAAATCTTAAAGCCTTATTTCCTGCAGTAACCAGAATTAATCCATTCTCATAACATCTATCTAGCAACTCAAAAGCATCTAAATCTTTAATGTCACAGCATATCCATAAACCTGAAGATCTTAAATCAGAGAAGGTTTTTGTTTCAGAATTAATTTCTGATAATAAGTTCATCATTAGCTCTTCCTTTTTCTGCACTTCAATCAAGAATCCAGGATCAGAAACTATTTCTATGATTTTATTTGAAACTGCACAAGCCATAGGATTACCACCAAAAGTAGAACCATGAGTACCAGTTGAGAGAGAAGAGGCTATGTCGTTCTTTGTTAAAGTTGCTCCAATTGGAATTCCTCCACCTAGACCTTTTGCTGACGTTAAAATATCTGGCTCTATTTCGTATTTAATGTAACCGTAAAGATAACCCATTCTTCCAATGCCACTTTGTACCTCATCCATAATTAGTAGGGTTCCAGTTTCATTACATAAATCTCTTAGTGATTTTAGAAAGTCTTTATTGGCTTCGTGAACTCCTGCTTCTCCTTGAACAGGTTCTATAATTACTGCTGCAGTTTTATTTGAGATTAAATTTTCTACGGACTTAATATCATTATATTTGGCATGCTTAATGCCACTTAATAAAGGTTCGAAACCTTGTTTATGAATTTCTGAACCTCCAAGAGATATATTCAAGATTGATCTGCCATGGAAAGAGTTCTCAAATGCAATTATTTCATCTCTATTTTCTCCTCTATCATGATGAAATTTTCTTGCCATTTTTATAGCTGCTTCATTTGCTTCAGAGCCAGAGTTACTGAAGTAAACTTTTTCAGCAAAAGTCAGCTCTGTTAATTTTTTTGCGAGACTTATCGCAGGTTCATTCGAAATATAATTACTTGTGTGCCAAAGCTTATTTGCTTGATCATTAAGCGCTTTAATTAGTATCGGGTTTGAATGGCCAAGGCTATTTACTGCTATTCCACCACCTAGATCTATATATTCTTTATTGTTCTTATCCCAAACACGAGAACCTTGTGCTCTATCAGGTATAAAATCTGCAGGTGCATAATTAGGAAGCATTACATCGTCGTAAATGCTTTTGAGAGCAGTATTTTTATCGTTATGGTTATTCATATAGCGTTGTACGTTTAGGGCGGTGTATTATAGAGACCCTAAACCTATGGTCAAAATTGAAAGTAACAAGGAAAAGGATTTTCATCGTATATTGATAAGACCAAACCAATCAATAAGTTGGAAATCAAGCTTAGCCTTTATATTGGTCATTGCTTTTACATGCTTAACTATAGGGCTGGGATTCGCATACGTGGGAGCAACTTTAATCCTTCCATTTGCCGGCTTAGAGGTTTTATTTGTTGGAATTTGTGTGTATTTAGTGCTCAACAAAACTTCACAACAAGAAGTTATAACTCTATCTAAAGAAAAGCTAAAAATAGAGAAGGGCGCTTATAAGATTAATCAAGTATGGGAATACATTCGTCTTTGGTCTTACATTTCTGTTGAAAGACCTCAGCATCCTTGGTATCCAGCTCACATAGTAGTCACTTCAAAAGGAGAAAGAGTACCTTTAGGCGATTTCTTGAATGAGCAAGAAAAGGAAGAATTAGTTTCAGGTTTAGAGAATATTATTCAAGATTTGCGGTAACTATCAGGACTAATAATTACTTCCTCTGGTCAAACCTTTTTCCAACCATAGCGGAAGCAATATTGATTTTTTGAATGTCTATTGTTCCTCCAGCAATTCCCCATCCCCAAACATCCCTGTAATGTCTTTCCATAGGATACTCTTTGTTGAAACCATAACCGCCCATGAGTTGCATTGCAGAAGCAACCACCTCTCTAGCAGTTTCGTTTGAGAAACATTTACCTACACTTGATTCAAAGATACTTGGAAATCCTTCTTGTGCGTTATGTGCGGCTCTATGTATAAGAAGTCTTGAGCCTTCAACTTTCATGGCCATTTCCGCCAATTTCATCTGCACTGCTTGAAATTCAACAATAGGTTTTCCAAATTGTTCCCTTTCTTGAACATACTTCAAAGCTTTCTCTAACGCTCCAGAAGCTTGGCCTAGACACATAGTGGCATTGCCACATCTTTCAAGATCAAAGGCTTCCATTAATTTTTTAAAACCCCCATCTGCTTCTACTATTATATTACCTATTGGAACTTCCACATTATCAAAGAAAATATCAGCCGAAGGTATTCCACTCCAACCCATTAATTTCTCTTGTTGCCCAAAACTAAGACCTGGAGTGTCTTTCTCTACATAGACAGCGCCGATACCTTTTGCTCCGGGATCGTCAGACATTTTGCAATAAACTACGTATCCCTCTGAGTGACCTCCACCGGAACACCATCTTTTGGTCCCGTTTAATATGATCTTTTCATTTTTAATCTCAGCTTTTGTCGTAAGGTCTGTTAAGGCTGATCCAGCATTAGGCTCAGACATGGAAACAGCCACCACAATATTGCCCTTACAAACTTCAGGTATGATTTTTTCTTTAAGTTCTTCTGAAGCAAAATGTTCAATTGCTTTTACAGGACCAACGCAACTTTCAAATATAGGAAACGCTACAGCAGAAGAAATTTTCGCAAATTCTTCCATAACCAAAAGAGCATCTAGATTTGATAGACCTAATCCTCCGTATTTATCTGATACATTTATTCCTAAAAAACCCATTTCAGAATATTTTTTTAACCATTCTTTCGATAAAGGCTCTCCAGTTTCTTCAATAGATAAAGCTACTTCTACCATCTCATTTTGAGCAAAATTCCTAGCTATTTCTTGTAATTCCTTTTGTTGCTCTGAAAGTTTAAAGTCCATGTTGTCTCCTAAATTATTCTATTTACTTTTAAATCTTCTATTTCTTCTTCACTATACCCAAGACCAGAAAGTATTTGTTTATTATGTTCTCCAAGCTGAGGTGATCTAGTTCGAATATTGCCCGGTTTGTCAGATAATTCTACGGCTGGTGCTGCCACTGGGTATTCCTTATCCAAAGTAGGGTAACTCATTTTTACAAATGCTTCTTTTTCAATGATATGCGGTTCTTTTAAAGTTTCTTCAGCTTTTAAGACTTCGCCTACAGGGATTCTAGATTTTTCTAATTCTTTAATGGCTTCTTGATTTGTCCTCTCGCTGCACCAAAGAGCCATTCTTTCGCTTATTAAAATTCCATTCTCACCTCTTATTAAGTCATCTTTAAATCTAGGATCTTCAATCCAGGCCTCTTCTCCAACAAGATGTGCCCATCTTTCAAAAAGAGGCTGACCAACCGTTTGGACTAAAATCCATCCATCCTTAGTTTGAAAAGAATCTGAAGGTCCAGAAGTTTGAGACCTGTTTAATGTAGCCACTCTATTAGCTTGAAGAAGATCTTGTTCGATCAATGTGCTATTGGTTGTTGTTAAGGCAGTTTGTAGGAGAGATGTCTGCACTCTCTGCCCTTTACCCGTTTTCTCTCTATCAAGGTAAGCAAGAAGAGTTCCAAACGCAGCTAAAGAAGCACTACAGAAATCTACGTAAGGAGCATAAGCTTTAGTTGGTTCATCAGGATTACCTGTCATATCCATCGCTCCAGACATAGCTTGGGCGACACCATCGAAACCAACTCTTTCAGCGTATGGACCTGTTGTGCCAAAAGCTGTATTCGAAGTAAGAATTATTTTGGGATTTATTTTATATAAACTTTCGTAATCCAATCCCATGGATTTAAGCGTAGATTCAGGAAGATTAGCAATTACGACGTCGGAATTCTTAACCAATCTCTTAACTATTTCTTTCCCTTTTTCTTTAGTAGGGTTAAGAGTCATTCCTAATTTATTTCTATTCAGTTGAAGAAACATAGCACCTTGACCATCCTCTGTTACTGGAGTTACATACCGATCTTCACTTCCATCAACCCTTTCTATTCTAATGACTTCAGCTCCATAATCAGCTAATAAAGCCCCGCAAAAGGGTCCTGCTATATATCTTCCAAAATCTAATACTTTTATTCCTTCTAAAATACTACTCATTTTCTATGTCCTTCGATGCTGTTTTAAAAAATCCCAGATTAACTCATTTCCCCAGTTAAGTTTTTTATATTCTCTCTTACATTCATAATAAGATTGAACATTATTCTTCTGCAAAGAATCTCTGCAATAACCTACGCTCTCATTTTGACCTGGCCAATAATGACCGCCTTCTGGTATCTCGCAAATTTGTACTTCCAGCTTAGAAGAATCACATTCATTTCTTTTTGTGCAGATTAATCCCTTTTCCTTGGAGTGCATTAAATCTGAATTGATTAAATTATCGCTGCAATTCATTGCATTTGCCCAGTTATTGAATAATTCATATACAGGTTCATAAAAGAATCCATCAGATGAAGAAGAGCCATCATGTGGTGTTGTTTTATCTAAAGAGCCATAAATAATTAATAAAGGAAGGTCGCTTTTGTTTTCACAAGAATTAGAGATTGGTACAGAGCTAGCAACTGCAACTGATGCGCTTATCAGTTCAGGGTATAAACAAGAGAACCTATAAGTCATGGCACCTCCGTTGCTCATACCTACCATGTATCTTCTTTTTTTATCCACTCTGTATCTAGAAGAAACCTCTTCTATCACAGATTTTAAGAAACCCAAATCGTCATAACATGAAGTCCAGGCACAGAAGCTAAAATCTGAACACTCTGGCGGCTTGGGGTAATTGGGTCTATTTAACTTACATTTTTGGGGTTTACCTGGTTCTTGCTCTTTATTGCTAACTAAATCATTCCAAGAACTTACAAATGTTGATTTATCTTGAAAAACTGCATTGAAATGAGAACCTTGAGGATAAACAATTACTATATCTTCCTTTTCTGCAAGTAAATTCATTCCTTTGGTGGTTTCTTTTTGGAATCCACTCGCTGTTCCTGTATACCCGTGTATACCGAAGATCACGGGAAATGTTTTTTCTTTATTCTCTTTGTAACTATTAGGTAGATAGATTAAGTATTCTCTTTCTACACCTTCCCAATCTTTTTTTATTGATAAATATTCTTCCGCCCATAAATTAGAACCGAATAAATATAAATAGACAGTAAGACCAATAAGAATTTTAATATTCATAATTTAATTAAACGATTCTAGGATTATAATTTAAAGATGATAGACCAAAAAATACCAGAAGGCTTTAAAGAGCTAAAAATTCCTCAAGCTCATATTGAAAATATGGGTCCTGGATACTACAAAAAAGAGGACGATCAATTATTTATGATTTTTTTTGCTAAAAAAGAACATAGCAATTTTTATGAATCTGCCCATGGTGGGGCGCTTATGGCTTTAGCTGATTTTTGCACGACTTCAGCCATGATGAAAGACAGGAATAGTTTGGTAACGACAGTTAGTTTTCACACTGAGTTTATAGCACCTGCACCTATTGGTAGTATGCTGCTTATACGTGCTAAACCTACTAAAGTAGGAAAATCTATAGGTTTTGTCGAAGGTGACATAACTGTAGATGGCAAGACTATAATCACTTTTGGAGGAGTTGGAAAAATACTAAAAGCATAATGGATAAAAAATACGAAATAATTGTTTATGGAGCTACTGGTTTTACAGGTCAGATATGTTGTAAATATTTAAGAGATAATTACAAAGACTTAGTTTGGGCTATGGCTGGAAGAAATAAAGAAAAACTAGATCAGATTAAATCTGATTTCAATCTTGAATGTGATGTGATTGTTGCTGATGGAGCAGATCTAGAAGCCTTAAGGTCTCTAACCAGTCAAACGAAAGTTGTCTTGTCCACAGCAGGACCATTTGCAAGATATGGATCTTTACTGGTTCAAGCTTGCGTTGAAAACGCAACTCATTACACAGATATAACCGGTGAAAATCATTGGGTTAAAGGTCTAATTGACAAACATCATGAAGAGGCAGCATCGAAAGGAACAAGAATCATTCCTTCATGTGGCTATGATTCCATACCTTCAGATATTGGAGCCTTATTTACCATCTCTCAGTTTAATAAGCCGGTCTCAAGAGTGGATGTCTACCAAGAGGCTTTAGGTGGGGCCTCAGGCGGGACGACTGAAACTATGTTTACAATGGATGGGCTTTCTAAAGAGATGAGAGATCCCTTTGTTTTAAATCCAGAAGACACAGTTTCTGAAGAACAAAGAGAGAAATCTAAGGATGGTTTTAGTATTGAACAAGTTGAAGGTATTGATGGTTGGGCCGGAATGGGGTTAATGGCTGTTGCAAATACCAGAGTAGTAAGGCGATCTGCAGCGTTAATGGAACAGAACCAGAAACCGTATGGAAATAATTTTACTTTTGGTGAACATGGTCTATTTTCTACTAAGCGAATGGCAAGATTGGCTTCTTATGGCTTATTGATGGTTTTTATAGTTATAAGCACCCCTATAAAACATTTGTTTAGACCTTTTCTTAAAAAACCGGGAGAAGGTCCGAGCCAAGAGCAACAAGATAATGGCTGGTTCAGGTCAACTTTTGTTGCCTTTTCAGAAGATGGAGAGAGGAAGGTTTGCTCAATGTATGGGTCAGGAGATCCTGGCTATAAATCAACAGCAAAATTAGTATGTGAATCCGCTATTGCTCTAGCGCAGTCTAATGACCTTCCTGGAGGCAATGAATATGGTGGAGTTCTTACTTCTGCAGTAGGACTGGGAGAAGTTTTAATAGATAGATTAAAGAATGCAGGAATTGAATTTAAAGTTCATCATTAAACTTTAAACTTTTTAAGTTTTTTCTTTACTAACTTGTGCTTTAAAGAAGCAGTTTGTATGACTCCTTCTTCGAAAGGAACCTTGGCTTCACCTTGAATCAACGGTCTAAGATAATTCTTACAAGATTGAGTTATTCCAAATCCATCCTTTGATATGAAATTTTTAGGCATTTTCTTTTCTACGTTGGCTACCTTAGATAATTCGACTTTTCCAATTTCCCAAGAATAGGGTTTAGATTTCTTCCTTACGATAACTGGCATGATGGAGTTTTCACCAGAAGTAGCAAATTCAACAGCAGCTTTACCAACCGCATATGCCTGATCCAAGTCTACTTGAGAAGATATATGTCTTGCAGATCGTTGCAGATAGTCTGAAACAGCCCAATGGTATTTATATCCTAATTTTTTATTAATAATTCCTGCAACTTGTGGGGCAACGCCACCAAGTTGTTTGTGGCCAAAAGAATCAACCGTTCCAGCATCGGCAAGAAATTTTCCGTTTTTGTATTTCGCACCTTCTGACACGACTATCACGCAATAACCTTCTTTATTTACAGAATCTTTTACTTTCTTTAAGAATTTATTTTCATCAAAAGGAACTTCTGGCAACAAAATAATATGAGGAGCAGAGCTGTCTTTAGATTGCGCAAGCGCTGAAGACGCAGCAAGCCAGCCTGCGTGTCTTCCCATTACTTCGAAGATAAATACTTTTGTAGAGCTTTTAGACATACTCTTTACGTCTAAAGCTGCCTCTTTTGTAGAGGTAGCAATATACTTTGCAACAGACCCGAAACCAGGACAGTTATCTGTAAAAGGTAAATCGTTGTCTATAGTTTTAGGTATACCGATACATGTAACAGGAAATCCAGCTTCTTTCGTGTATTGAGCTATCTTGTTAGAAGTGTCTTGAGAATCACCACCTCCGTTATAAAAGAAGTATCCTATGTCATGAGCTTTAAAAACCTCAATTAACCTTTCGTATTCTCTTTTATTCTGTCTAGCATCTTTAAGTTTATGTCTGCATGAACCAAATGTTCCACCAGGTGTATGCATTAGTTTTTTAATTTCTTTAGCATTCTCAACGCTAGTGTCTATTAGATCTTCATTAAGGATTCCTACTATTCCATCTTTTCCTGCATAAACTTTTTTAATATTCTTAGACTTTCTGGCAGACTCTATTACCGCGCAAGCAGTTGCGTTTATCACGGAAGTTACTCCTCCAGATTGAGCATATAGAGCATTTTTTGCTTTCATGGGTGTGATGTTACTGAAAACAAGTCTATCTTGGAATCATTCTTGATAGGTATAATCAATTTTATGGCTAAAGAAAAAATTCATATATTAGGAATATGTGGAACTTTCATGGGCGGATTGGCTATCTTAGGAAAAGAAGCCGGTCTTGAAATAAGCGGATGCGATTCTAATATTTATCCTCCCATGTCAGAACATTTAGCCGAAATGGGTATTGATATCATTTCTGGTTACGACCCCTCTGATCTACCAAAAGCTGATTTTTACGTTATAGGAAATGCCATTTCAAGAGGTAATCCTGCTTTGGAAGAATTACTCAATAAAAAAGCCAATTTAATTTCGGGACCGCAATGGTTATATAACTTCATACTTAAGGATAAAAAGGTCATAGCAGCTTCTGGAACTCATGGAAAAACTACCACAACTGCAATGATTGCTTGGATTTTTGAATACTTGAAGATTGATGTGGGTTATTTGATTGCTGGAAAACCAAAAGATTTTCAGAAATCTGCACGAAAAGGGTCTGAAGATATTTTTGTTATAGAAGCAGATGAATATGACACAGCCTTTTTTGATAAAAGATCAAAATTTATTCATTACAAACCTGACACTTTGATTGTTAATAATATTGAATTTGATCACGCAGATATATTTAAAGATATAACTGCCATACATAAAGAATTCCATAATTTGATAAGGTCAATGCCAGAGAAGGCGCAAATTATTTTTCCTACTGATGATTTAAACATAGCCAAAGTTCTTAATATGGGTTGTTGGAGCAAACAAGAGAGCTATTCATTCAGAGACAAGGCTCAAAATAATTATATTTCGATCTTGCCAGATTATTCAAAAATAAGGTTCAAGATAGGAGATGACGAAGGCGAATTAGAGTGGCAAATGTTTGGTGAATATAATGCTAGGAATGCCATGAGCGCAATCTTAGCAGTTAGCAAATATGGAGTAACTCTTAATCAATCGTTAGAAGCATTATCAAATTTTAGAGGAGTTTCTAAAAGACAAGATATTCTCATGGAAAGTGAAAATACTATTGTAATGGAAGACTTTGCTCACCATCCTACTGCCATTCAGATGACTTTGTCTGGTCTTCGAAATAAATATAAAGATCATAAAATCATTGCAGCTATAGAATTAAGGTCTAATACCATGAAGTCCGGGCATCATGATGATTTATTAATTGAAGCCACAAAAGAAGCAGATAAAGTTTTTTGGAAAAGTGAAGATAAAACGCAATTAGATAAATTTTTAGAATCTGATGCTAATAAGTCTAGATCAATTCAGTCTACTGAAGAAGCTTCTAACGAGATAATTAAAAATATCAAAGCAAGGACTGTAATTGTTGTTATTTCAAATGCAGATTTTGATGGCTTGTCGAAAAATATAATCCATAAATTACAAAATGGATAAAGAGAAGGAAATTAATACTTACCCCGTATTCCCGCTTTCAATCAATGTTCTCCCTGGTGCTTATTTACCTTTACAGATCTTTGAACCTAGATATTTAGATATGGTTAAAAATAGCTTAGCTAGAGAAGAAGGGTTCTGTATTGCTCTAACCAAGGATGATGAGAAGACGCATACTGAAGGTTTGCCAAATCTTCATGAAGTGGCTACTTACGTGGAGATTGTTGATTTTAATCAATTACAGAACGGACTACTTGGAATAACTGTTAAAGGATTAAACAAAGTTAAGATTTTAGATAGATGGAAGCAAGATGATGAATTATTGCTAGCTAAGATTTCTAAATTAAAAGAATTAGGAGAAGATTTTTCAGAAGACCCCTCTTATAAAGAAATATGGAGTATGTTGATAGAAATAAGTGATCACCCTGAAGTAAAAAAATTAAATCTGGAAATAGACCTCAAGAACGCTATTAACGTTAGCTATATTCTTGGAAGTCTGCTTCCTCTTTCTCCTACAGAAAAGCAGACGATGTTGGAATTAGAGAGCAGTACAGAGAAGCTCGACTACCTAAAGTCTATTATTAAAAAATTAGGCGGTTAACTAAGTTCCTGGTCGCCAATTTCCGTGAAACCCGTAAGGAATTCGATGAGGAAGTATAGCTCTTGCTATAGGCCCTGATGAAATATTCTCGGCATCGAATATCATTAAATCAGAGCGATTTTCCTTTCCTATATATCCTAAAGCAATCACATATCCAACACCTTCATCGGCATCAGATGATTTAGGTACAAATATAGGTTCTCCTACTGCATCGTGTTCTGACAATGTGAAAACATCTTTATTGGTTGTCTGATAGTCATATCTAGTGATTGAGTTAAAGCTAATTCCTTTAGGAGAATTTCCATGGTTAGAGGCATAAATGCCGTAACGGTAATTTGACATGCTGTATCTTTCATCCAGCCTAGGAAATTCGCCAATATGATCATCTAGGTAGTCTTTTTTTATTGAGCCTGAGTTAGAGGTTAGATCTATTTCCCAACGATTTAATCTTGCTTCAGCTTTTTTATTGTCAGGTGTAGACCCGTCAAGATGTGGGAATAAGGGAGCTTCTTCAAATTGCATCATATCTGCAACTATCTTATCTCCATCAGTATATGCGTTCATGGGGTGGAATACGTAGCAAGGATCATCCTCTATCCATTTAATATCTTTGACGGTTCCGTTTCTAGGCATAACTCCAATCTGGCTTAATCTATTGGAGTCCCAAACAATTGGAGATAATCCTTTAGCCACTAAATTAAAGTCAATAATTAATGGAAAGATTGGAAAGATTACGTGTTCAGAAGTTACGATAAAATCATGAATCATGCTGGAATAAGGAGTTTCAAATTCTGAATAAGTTTTAAGATTCCCAGACGCATCAATTACAAAGTAAGTCATTTTATTTTCGCCAAATCCATAACTAAAACCAAACATTTCTCCTGTTTTGGGATCAATTTTAGGGTGTGCTGTCATAGCTGAATGTAATTTGCCTTGATAATTCCAAGATCCTTTAGATTCTAGGGTTATTGGATCCAGCTCGAAGGGAGGGTGTCCTTCTTCTAGAGCAAGAAGTTTATTTGCATGAAAAATTATATTTGTATTTGCCGTGCCGTCTTCGCCTTCAAAATCAAAAATAGGATCAGGTTCCATTGGATTTAAAGAATTAACCAAAGCTCTTCCAGCAGTTCTTTCTTGCTTCCATTTAGAGGTTTGTACCCATCTATTTCTATAAGATATTTTTCCGTTTTCAAAATGAAAAGCATGAATCATTCCATCTCCTGCGAACCAGTGATACTGCCCTCCCATAGGAGGAAACTGAGGATCAGGACCGTTCCTGTAGTAACTTCCAAACAAGTCTTTAGGCACTTCACCTTCAATTATTAAATCTTGTATATCGCATTCCATTCTTAATGGAGCGTAATTACCTTCAAGGTTAGGATGGCTAGGGTAAACTTCTGTCATGGCTATTCCTCAATATATTTACGATTAAAATATCTTACTATAACTATCAATATAGCAACTCCAATTATAATTGCTATTAACCAATTAAGATTAAATTGACTATCTAGAATTGATTTTCCAGCGTAATAACCAGGAACTGTGTACAGTAAAGCCCATAAAAAAGAAGAAAATATCTCTACTGTTAAGAAGTATTTAAAGTTCATTCCTAAAGATCCTGCAGTAAGAGGAAGTAATGGCCTGATCGGTCCAATAAATTTACCTACGAATACTCCTAATATTCCAAAACGCTTCACAAAAGTCCTTCCCTGAACCAATAAATTAGGATATTTATTAAAGGGCCATAATTTATCAATAGATTTACTAATACTTGTTCCAAGTAGGAAGCTTAGAATGTCTGCTAAAAAACTTGCGACATAAGCTATTAATACAAGCTCAAAAACGTTTAAGGTTGAGGCTGCCATTCCTGAAATAACTGCAAGCAGCACAACTCCAGGTATTATGACTCCAATTAAAGCAAAAGATTCAATAAAGGCAGCACCAAACACTCCAAGTGCAATCCATTCAGGATTGTCCTTTAACCACAAAATTACTTCATTGAACTCAAACACTTTATAATCTTTATTTTAACTATTGTTTCATTAGAATATTGCATCATGTCTAACAGTAAAGATATAAATATTTATATGGATTCTTTAGGAGCTTCGGCTAAGAAAGCTTCAAGAATTCTCTCTCAGGCTTCTGAAGAGCAAAAGAATGATGCGTTATTAAGTATTGCTAAGAAAATAGATATAAAGCGTCAAGACATATTAAAAGAGAACGTCAAAGACTTGGAAGAGGCAAAGAAAAAGCAAATAGGAGACGCTCTAATTGATAGATTAGAATTAACTGAAGAACGAATAGATTCAATGATATCTGGATTGAAAGTAGTTTCAGAGCTACCTGACCCAGTAGGAGAAATAACTCAATTAAAACCTACTCCTTCGGGGATAGATGTAAGCCAGATGAGAGTTCCTTTAGGGGTTGTAGGGATTATCTATGAATCCAGACCAAATGTGACTGCGGATGCAGCTGCACTTTGCTTAAAGTCAGGGAACGCGTGCATCCTTAGAGGAGGGTCTGAGGCCATTCTTTCAAACAAAATTATTTGGGAATGCTTACAAAAAGGACTTGAGGAGTCAGGACTTCCTAAAGAAAGCGTTCAGTTAGTAGAAACTATTGATAGGGAAGCTGTTAAAACTTTACTTCACATGGATAAGTGGGTTGACGTTATTATTCCTAGAGGTGGAAAGGGATTAGTGAAGCTAATTTCTGAAGAATCTAGAGTCCCTGTAATTAAGCATCTAGATGGTATATGCCATGTTTATATAGATAAAGACTCAGACGCAGAAAAAGCTATTGATATTGCCTTTAATGCAAAGACTTACAGATATGGTATTTGTGGAGCCATGGAAACTTTACTTGTTCATAGAGAAGTAGCTAAAAATATACTTCCTCAGTTGTCAGAGAGATATTCTTCAGAAGGAGTTGAATTAAGAGGCTGTAAAGAAACAAAAGAGATTATTAAAGTTAAAACTGCTAATGAGGAAGATTGGTCTACTGAATACTTGGCCCCTGTTCTGTCAGTAAAGATAGTAGGAGGAATAGAGGAAGCCATAGAGCATATTAATTTATTCGGTTCGAGTCATACTGATTCGATAGTTACAGAGAATAATGAGAAAGTTGAAATTTTCTTTGATCAAGTAGACTCCAGTTCCGTAATGCATAATTTACCTACATGCTGGGCTGATGGTTTTGAGTATGGCCTTGGTGCTGAGGTTGGAATATCTACAGACAAAATTCATGCAAGAGGACCAGTAGGATTAGAGGGCCTCACTTCGCAGAAGTTCATAGTAAAGGGTAATTCTCAACTTAGAGGATCTTGAGTAATTCAAAACCAGAATTTATTGGTATCTTCGGCGGTACCTTTGACCCAGTACACAAGGGCCATACAGAAATCATAAAGAATTTATTTGAATTAATTCCACTAGACAAAGTGATAGTCATTCCTAACGGAATACCTCCCCACAGAAAAGCATCTGTGAGTTCAGAAGAGAGACTTAGGATGGTTTCTTCGGCTTTTAAAAGTTCAGAAAACGTAGTAATTGATAACAGGGAGATTAAGAAAAAGGATCCGTCATACGCAATTTCTACTTTAAAGGAGTTAATTGAAGAAAATCCAGAACATTCTTTGGTGTGGATTATGGGTTCAGATGCCTTCGCTGAAATAGACAGCTGGTATCAATGGGAAGATTTTATAAAAATGATAAATATTATTGTAATGGTTCGACCCAATCATGAGATACCTATAGAAAGTGAAGCTTATAAACTTTTACAGAAGAGTCATACGATAGATAAAGACTCATTAAGCTCAGGAAAAGAAAAGATATTATTATTAAAAATTAGACCAATTGAAATTTCTTCTACTGATATAAGGAATAAGATCTATAAAGGATCAGATGTTTCGGAATTTCTATTAGAAGAGGTCAATGAACTCATAAATAAAGGGAACTTATACCAATAAAATATGACTATATCTTTAAAGAATAAAATAATTGAAAGTTTGGAAGACATAAAGGCAGTAAACCCTGTAGCAATTAATGTTAAGAAGATAAGTTCTTTAACTGATTTTATGATCATAGCTTCAGGAACTTCCAATAGACATATTACGGCTATTAGTGAAAAAGTGATTGATGGATTAAAGAAAAATAAGATAAAGGAAGTGAAAGTAGAGGGTCAAGGTGGTGATGATTGGGTTCTTGTAGATGCAGGAGATGTAATTGTTCATTTAATGTCTTCTGAAGCCAGAGAATTTTATGATTTAGAGAGTTTATGGGATCCTGATTTGTAATGTTAATTAATATTGTTTGTATAGAGTCCAGTAGGCCAGATTGGGCTAAGCAAGCTTTCGAGTCTTATCAATCAAAATTTAATAAATCTATTAATATTAATTGGAAGGGGTGTAAGCCAATTCAAAGAAATAAGAATTACGATATAGAAAGGGCTATTAAAGATGAAAGTAACTTGCTTTTATCTAGCACCAAAAAAGAAGATGTAATTGTAAGTTTGGATAAAGAAGGAAAAAGTCTGGACACTCTTAAATTAAAGGATAATTTTGAGAATTGGTTGTCCTCTTCTAAAGATATTTCATTTCTTGTAGGCGGACCTGATGGTCTAAGTTCTGAATGCATAAAACAGAGTCACCTATCATGGTCTTTGTCAGACTTAACCTTTCCTCACTCATTGGTACCAATTTTAATTATTGAGCAAGTTTATAGAGCCTGGTCTATAACCCAGAATCACCCTTACCACAGATAGCAATGAGAACAGACCAGGATCTTATAAGTAACGTAAATGATTTAAAGAGATTAAAGCGGAGGTCAAGTCTCTTATTTTTTTTCGTATTCTTGTTAATGGTATTGGGTTTGTCGAAGATTATTGAGCTTACAGTTTTAGATAGGCAAGAATATTTAACTGAGTCGGAAAAGAATAGAATTATCAATATTCCTATATATCCTGCAAGAGGGCTGATTAAATTATCTAATGGAGAGATTATTGCTGAAAATATAGTGACGCATGATTTAATAATAAAAAAATCACTATTTGATCAATCATCGACTGAAATTAATGACTTACAAAGGATTCTCTTAGAACCAGAGCTCGAAATTCAATCAAACATTTCGCAAATTACTAATAGTTCAGATGAACTTATCCTAATTCCTGGACTGAGTTCAGAACAGTTAGCTAAATATCAAATTAATAAAGAAAAATGGCCGTCTATAGAGCTTAAAACTCGTCTAAGAAGATTTCTTCCTCATAAAAATGTCTTCTCTCATGCTGTTGGTCATTTAGGAGAAGTAACTAAAGAAGATAAAAGACGCAATCAAGGTACAAAATATCAGCAAGGAGCCTATCTAGGGAAAGTTGGTCTTGAGAAAAAATATGAGTCCACAATGCGAGGAAAGAGAGGGGTTAGAGTAGTTGAGGTTGACGTGTTTGGTAATCAGATTAGGGAAATAGAAAGAACCCAGCCTGAAAGGCCTTTAAATTTATTCTTATCCTTAAATCTCAGATTGCAGACTCTAGCAAGACAAGAATTATCTGGTAGAAAAGGTGCAATAGTTGCAATTGATCCCAATACAGGATTTATAAAAGCCCTTGTTAGCTCTCCTGACTACAATCCAAATATATTAAATAAAACAGAAAACGGTTCTCCTTATCCTGAAGAGAAACAAGTGGATGCTCCTTTATTTAATAGGGCGATATCGGGATCTTATCCTCCTGCTTCAACCATCAAGCCTTTCTTAGGTTTGTTGGGTTTAGAAGAAAGAGCTATTGATGTAGATACGATAATCAAAGATGAGGGAGTTTTTCAGATAAATGGTGAAGGTAGAAAGTATAGAGGCTGGAAAGAAGAAGGTCACGGGGAAGTGAATCTCCATAAGGCAATAGTTGAATCTTCGGACGTTTATTTTTACGAATTAGCTTCTAAACTAACTATAGATAAAATTTCTGGTTTCTTAAGCTTATTTAGTTTCGGTAAAAATACAGGTATAGACCTGAATAATGAGTCTCCAAGTGTATTGCCAGACAGGAATTGGAAGCTTGGCAATATCGGAGAGGCTTGGTTTGTAGGAGATACCGTCAATATGGGGATTGGGCAAGGATATATTGCAGTTACTCCAATCCAGTTAGCTTCTTCTGTCTCCGCAATTGCTACTAAGGGAAAGATATTTAAACCAAAATTAGTTGAACGCCTAGGAGATCAAGATATTGAACCTGAACTTCTATTTTCAATTGAATTAAATAAAAAGGAGAATTGGGAAACTATAGAGAAATCAATGATTGCAGTAATTAACTCTTGGAATGGAACAGCCCACAACCTTTATAAAGAAGGAGGGCTCAAAATTGCAGGCAAGACAGGTACAGCTCAAATAAAAAGCTTAGTAGATCAAGAGTTAACGGTTCAAGAAGAGTATGAAGGCATTCGTGAAATAGAAAAGAATAGAGATCATGCACTTTTTGTAAGCTATGGGCCTTTGCCCAACCCAAACTTAACTGTTGTCGTTATTGTAGAAAATGGAGAATCCGGCAGTTCAATTGCTGCGCCGATTGCTATGAAATTAATGGAACAATATCAAAAGGAGATTCTTGCAGATGTCTAGAAGAGCCCCTCTTGATTATGAAATCAATAATCTTTTAACAAATAATTCGTATTCTTTTTCAAAGGTTTTTAAAGATTTACCTTTATTTGTATCTCTTTGCACCGTTCTTGGCTTTGGTCTATTTATGCTTTATAGCGCTAGTGGTCAGTCCATTGGGATGGTATCAAGACAATTAATTTATATTATTTTGGGCTTGTTTTTTATGCTACTGGTTGCGCAGTTAAGGCCCGAATCCTATAAGAATATATTAATGAATTCTTATTGGTTTGGTTTATTGTTGTTAGTGTACGTATTGATAAATCCAGCAGATGGTTATGCAACCAATAGATGGATTGATTTAGGGTTTTTTAACATTCAGCCGTCAGAAATCATTCGCCTTCTTTTGCCTTTATCTTTAGTAGCTTACTTATGCAGGAGAGAATCTAGGCCTAGAATGTCTGATTGGTTTGTTACAACCATAGCAGCCTTTATATGTTTCTATTTAGTCTCTAGGCAACCGGATTTAGGAACAGGACTTATAGTTTTTGTATCTGGGTTGATACCTATATTTCTAGCTGGATTGCCTTATAGAATAATTTTAGGTTATATGGCTGGATTAGCTATTGTTGCACCATATGTTTGGTCTAATTTATTACTAGAATACCAAAGACAAAGGGTGCTAACTCTTCTTAACCCTGAGGCGGACCCTTTAGGAACAGGTTGGAACATAAATCAATCTCAAACTGCAATTGGATCGGGAGGACTAACAGGAAAGGGGTACTTATCTGGGACACAGAGCCAGCTTGATTTTATTCCTGAAAGCCATTCTGATTTTATCTTTTCAGTTATCGCAGAGGAGCTAGGGCTTA
>Ga0208410_1000693_pt1 | contig 19070 bp, 23 predicted proteins | sample ETN02SmetaG_3_FD_185787 | JGI IMG/M metagenome (GOLD analysis project Ga0208410, IMG submission 185787) | Marine microbial and viral communities from oxygen minimum zone, Eastern Pacific Ocean - ETNP2014F10-02SV257 (SPAdes) (version 2) | ecosystem: Environmental > Aquatic > Marine > Oceanic ... | reverse complement strand
GAGCGAGAGACGAGATTCGAACTCGCGACATCCACCTTGGCAAGGTGGTGCTCTACCAGCTGAGCTACTCTCGCATTAAGGGTCAAAAATTAAACTTGCAGATTGGCACTTTCAAATAGATTTTGGAAAATATTCTACTTTACGATCTTTACGATAATATACAATGTAGGCTAAAAATAGATATCCAATATCTCTTAAAATTGTTTTTATTCCTATAGCGCTTCCTGTTTCACTAGTAACCGAAAAACAACCGCACTCAATACTTATACCTCTAGCAAGAGCCTGAGTTATTGCAAAAATAAACACTACATTCATTAGAACTACTAAAATAGTTGCCCCGTCTATCATTACACCTAAAATAAGAAATATACCCACAAAAAATTCTACCCAAGGAAGTATAATTGCTAAAAGATTTTCTATACCAAAAGGTAGTATATGATAATTCCCAATTATTCTAGCAAATTCTCCAGGGTTCAAAATTTTATCATAGCTAGCATAGACAAACACGGCCCCAAGAATGAATCTGCTAATAATAACAATTGGTCCTTTAAAATATTCCTTTATCATTTAATGCTTTCGCTTGGATAATTAGCAGCTGACCATTCTAACCAGCCACCCTTAAAGACATATAGTTTTGTAAATCCGGCATCTTGTAAATTAAATGCAAGATCTTCACTATCACCGCATCCAGGGTCTCCACAATAAACAACCAGTGGTTTATTTTTTGACTGCCTTGATTCAATATTAAATAAAAGCTCCATAAAAAAAATATTTTTCAGTGCGCCTTTAATGTGGCCTTTGTTATAATACGCTTCATCTCTTGCATCAAGAAATAGGGTATTTTTTTCATAAAACTCTTTAGCCTGTTCAAGAGATATAGTTAATAGCACAGGTTCATCTGTATCAAGTTCAATATTATCGGCCTGCTCAAGGGTTTTTGAAAGCAAAGGAATTGAATCTGTTCTTATAAGGTTGGTCGCTAAACTAATAACGATTGATAATGATAAAATTATATAGACTTGAAAAATATGGTTTTTGAAATTCATTTATGAGGATGCTGCAACAGACTTATCGTCCAATATCTTGCATTTATCCAAAACTTCATTAACAGACTTCAAAATCTTTTTTTCGCTTTCAACAGAACCGTTTAATGGGGTAAGTGAAAAAGATGAGCTATTTGTAACCTTACTTAATGCTGTATTTGCAGATGCTATACCAGCTCGCATTCTTTCTACGGTTGCTAAAACGTTTGGACTATTTTTGTAAATGTCTTCGATTTTTCTCTTTGGGTCTCTTTCTTGAAGTTTCTTTAATCGTTGAGAGAAAACACTTAGCATCATTCTCTGACTACTTACATCAACTATAGGCATACCTTTTTCAACGATATTTATATCGCATCTTCCAATATATTTACCTTGAATCCCCATCTTGTATTCAAGAGGTTTTCCAGATGCCTGTTGAATTTCAGGGCGAGTTCTTGAAGCTTCGAGGCTTGAAAAGATATAATCTACGCCATTCAATTCTTTGACGTATGGACTAAAATGCGTATTCGTAGCATTAACTAACATAACCAAGATGTCAACTTCTGACCTAAGTTCGTTTATTTTTTGCTTAGCAGTAGATATATAGTCAATAACCTTAGCACCCTCTAAATCAACTTGAAGCTCTCTTGTAACGCCAAACATTCCAATTTTTAAATTATCTCGCTCTAGTATAACATGATCATTAAAAAGTAGAGTGTCAGACTTAGAATCGTATATATTAGCTGAAAGGAAATTCACATTTGATTCTTTTTCAATTTCTTTAATAAAACTCAAACCCGCTGTAAAATCTTGAACGCCAACATTATAATAATAGTCACCCATGTTGGATGTATGCTTAATAACAGTCTTTGCTCTTAATTTCTCAGAGGCTTCTTTTCCTTTAGAAAAATAATAACCTTCAAACATAGAATCGCCAGCATCAATCAAAATTGGATCAATGCCATTGCTTTTAACCTGATTTATATAAGTTGCTCTTCTTGGCAGACCGCCAAGAGGATTAGCTTTTCATCCACAGGGGTCAAGCTGACCCCTAACATTTGCAGTTACCAAAAAAGTAACATTGCTACCCTTTGGTTTTTTTTCAGCACATGAAAAAAAGGTAAATAAGCTGAATAATATTATATTAAATCTTAAATACATTAAATTCCTATAAATGATTGAATTAAAGTTATATCGCTAAATAATTAAAATAAAGTAATCACTTTTCATTAACCACCGGAGGGCTTTGCTCTATAGCCTTCATTGATTAAATATTTTATTAATTTATCTCTAATATTACCCTGAAGTAAAATAGTTCCATCTTTAACAGTGCCACCAATTGAAAACTTTTTTTTAAGAGAACTACATAGTTTAAGCAATTGTTTTCTCGCTCCATTGTAACCTCTAATAATTGTAACTACTTTGCCACCGCCTCTCCTATCTAGATGTACGCGCAAATCCTGTGAGGATATAGCAACAGATTTTTTTGAACTATTATTTTGCTTTTTAAAATCTGAATTGGTTGAAAAAACAATATTGGATTCAGACATCTATCTGAAAAGGGCTGACCATGTTAGACCCCAAGTCATCAACATAATAATGATAAGTTCACTCAAAATAGCTATACCAAAGAAGATAATTGCCCTTCTCATATGAAGGTTTTTGTATGAATTGATATGGCCCAGCGCATATAACTGAGCTGCAAACATTTTAAATGTATTTTCATTGTCATCGGTAGTATCTGCTAGGTATTTAGCATAATCTAAAACATTGCCGAATTGAGTTATACCGCCAAAAAAAGTAGCATTTACTTCAGGGAGATCTTCATGCCCCAAATCATTCCTAACCCTTGGTACAATTACCATCATTAAGTTAATCAGTCCAAGAGTTGCTGAAATAAAGTATAAAAAAACCATTAAGCCGCTCAAATAATTAAAATTATCAGCAGCAATTACTTTTGGAAAGTGTACTATGAAAAAAACCATAAAAACACCAAGCAAAGACATCAAAGTGAATGCTTTTTGATCGGTGCGCTGTAAAATCAATTGCTCACTTTGAATGATGAAAAATATTGGAGCAATATTACTTCGAACGTGCTTTGATGCAAATTCAGCAGGCTCAGATGGCGGAGGCGGACTAGGTGGAGTGGTAACTGGTGCTCCTGGCCGAGTTAATTCAGGCTGAGTGGTCTTTTCTGATTTTTTATCTTCCATTACAAATCTTATATGTGGAGCCGATCAGGATCGAACTGACGACCTCTTGAATGCCATTCAAGCGCTCTCCCAACTGAGCTACGGCCCCTATTATCTTTAATAAGTTTGGAAAATTTAATACAAATATATTTTTCAATATAGCTTTATTTATAGGTCAAGTTAGACGCACCTGTTTCAGCGGTATAAATTTTACCATCCTTGTATGTCAAAAACGCTAACACTGCTTGCGTGTTGCCATCTAAAAAAGTGACAAATGCATGTTCAACACCAACTTCATCATTTTCATATAAAATTCTAACTTTATCTCGCTTGATATCTCCACTTAAACCCCATTCTACAACATCTTCTTTTGAAAGGACTTTCCCCGCTGAGTGTAATGTGAATTTATAATCATCATGAAGGCATTCATTCATTGCTGCTTCATCAAGATCATTTATAGCGCTAGACCATTTTTCAAGTAAACTCATTTTTTTCTCCAGTTTTTAATTTCTTTCGTTAACTTTTTACTTTTACTTGCTTCCTGTTTAGCAAATTATCATTAAAGTAATTAATCATTTTCTTGTACAAATTTTTTCGAGCCTTACCACCAGACATTCCATGTGGACGGTTAGGATAGAAAAAGACATCTAATTGTTTATCGTGTTTTACAAACTCCTCTATAAGCCAAGTCATGTTTTGAGAATGTACATTGTCATCACCAGTTCCATGCATGACCAATAATTTCCCTTTAAATCTATCTGCATAGGTTAGTACAGATGTCGAATCGTATCCTGCTTTGTTGTCTTGAGGAAGACCCATAGATCGTTCAGTATAAATGCTATCATATAATCTGAAATCCATAACAGGGGCAACTGACACCCCAACATCAAATAAATCTGCATTTTTTGTAAGCATTAATCCTGTGAAATAGCCTCCACCTGACCATCCCCAAGCCCCAATGCGATCGGGGTCTGCAACCCCACTATCAATTAAATGGCGAACGCCGGCAGCAGTGTCTTTTGAAAGATATTTTGACATATCACCATAACTAAGATTTTTAAAATCTTCTCCTCTACCGCTCATCCCCCTAGCATCCATCGAAAAAACTATATAGCCTTGCTGTGCTAAGTACTGATTCCAAACACTTCCCCATCTATTGTAAACGATTTGTGTTCCAGGCATACCATAACCATGAACTATGACAGGATACCTTTTTCCTTTTTTAAAATTTGGCGGATATGTCACAATTCCATCAAGTGATATTGCGCCATCGGTTGATTTAAATTGTATGATTTTAGGATACGACCAATCATATGCTTCGAATTGAGATTTATTTGTTTCTTTAATTACAGAAATATTTTTCCCATTAGCATCTTTTAAAAGATGCCTGGTAGGTGTATCAATACTTGAATAGGAGTCAATAAAGCCATCTTGATTGGGAAACATTCGAATGGTATGCATACCAGGCTCTTTCGTTAGCAATTTTAAACCAGAGCCATCAAAATTGACAGAATAAAGCCTATTTTCAAAAACAGTTTCTTTATTTGAAATAAAGTATACTTTTTTATTTTTTTCATCAACGTCTACTATATTTTTGACCTCCCATTCTCCTTTCGTTAGTTGTTTTACAATTGAGCCATCTTGAGCATGAATATAAATATGATGCCAACCATCTCTTTCTGACATCCAAATAATATTATTATTTTTTAAAAAATAATAATTACCATGCATTTGCACCCATCCGCTTGGGTCGCTTTCAGATAAACCCAGTGTATATTTTCCAGTTTTTGTATTAATATTTAAAAACTTCCAATTGTTCTGAAGGCGATTCATCTTCATTAGAACGAATGAATCATTACCAGACCATTTCATCCATGGAAAATATTTATCCAAAGTAATACCTACATTAATTTTTTTAGGCTTCCCTCTTCTTATATCGGAAATGTATAGCGTCATTATTGGATTTTTTTGACCTGCTTTGGGATATCTAATTTTTGTTAATTCTGGATATAATTTCATTTCATCAAATAGTAGAAAAACAGGGACATCAGACTGATCTTCTTTAAGGAAAGCAATTTTTTTGCTATCAGGGGACCATCTATAAGAATCAAATGACCCAAACTCCTCTTCATAGACCCAACCAAAATGCCCATTTAAAATAGACTCTGATCCGTCTCTTGTCAGTTGACGCTCTTTATTCTTTGAAATATCATAAGTATAAATATTATTATCTTCTCTTATGTAAGCAATTTTTTTGCCATCAGGCGAAAATTTAACATTTCGTAGTCGCGTATTATTATTAGTTAATGGTGAGATTTTTTTTGTTTTAATATCCATAAAATAGAAAGTACCATAAAAAGAACGTCTCCATATCCTTTCTTTGGCAGTGGTGAATAGAAGAGTTTCACCATCAGAACTAAAAACAAAAGAAGAAGGTTTTACAAGCTGATTATCCTCATCATCTATGGTTTGAAGCGAAGGAGCGCTCTGTTTATTATTTTTGACCCCACCCGAAGAAACTTTGAAGTCTGACTTTGATAAAAAAAATGTAGTATCAAATGAAGGGACAGATATTTTATAAAGATCATTATCCTTTTTAGTTAAAAAAGCATTGTCATTTGGAAACCAAGTAACAATGCCAAGCGAAGTATACTTAAAAGGAGATTTGCCTTGGACATCTTCAAAGCTAAGGCGCTTATTTTCAGCAATAACAAACGATAAGACTATATTTAATAAAATTATTTTTTTAATCACTTCTCTAACTCCTCTTTAACATTGCTTAGTAATTTAATCATCATTGAGCTATTTACTCTACCAGTATTTACATTTCTTGGGCTAGGATGATAACATCCCCAAATCACTTTTCCATTCGGAAGTAGGTATTTTTTATCATGACCAAATTGAAAATCTTTTAATTTAAAATTATATTTCTGCCTAACATGCCTTAAATAGGCATCAAATCCTATCTTACCTAAAGCTAGCACAACTTTCACATTTGGTAACATGGAAATTTCTTCTTCAAAGTAATGAGAGCATTTTTTTAGCTCTTCAGATGTCGGCTTATCAAATGGGGGTACGCATTTTAAAACTGGCGTCATAAATGCATCATGCATTTTTAATCCATCAGAAAGAAATTCTGAGTTTGGCTGATTTGTTATTCCTCTATCATAAAGGCATTTAATTAAAAAATCGGCAGATTTATCACCCGTAAATACCCGCCCAGTTCTATTTCCACCATGAGCTGCTGGTGCTAGCCCTAATATGAGCAATCTAGCATCTACACTTCCAAATCCAGGAATAGGTTTTCCCCAATATGTCCAGCTTTGAAACTGCTTTCTTTTTTCTTTTGCAATTTTTTCTCTAAAAGCAACAATTCTTGGACAAGATCGACAATTAATGAGCTTATTGTATAATGGCGCTAATGAGCCCTCTGTTAATAGAGGGTGATCCTTTGGTTTTGGGTAAAATGGTTCCATTTAACTATTTATTTTTATTCTAAAAATTTTTCTTTTATGATTGGTTGCCTTTAGGTAAAACTAAACCATAAATTTCGCACCCTTAATAATATAATTAAGTAAGTTTAATTTAAGGATAATTTATATGGCAATGCTGACAACAATTCGAAATCGTTCTCATGTATTTTTATGGGCACTTCTTATCTTATTCCTATTAAGCATGAGTGTAGGCGGGTTAGTAGGGGGTGCTAATATCATTGACCAGCTACTTGGTAGAGTTAATCCAGCTGAAGCAATTGGGTCTGTGAATGGGGATAAAATCACACCAGACCAATTTAACCAAGCTGTTACAGCTAGACTAAGATCTATGCAAGATTCTGGTATGGAAATCTCTGATCAATACCTTGAAACCATTCGCCAGCAAGTTTGGAACGCCTTTATAGAAGAAAGACTAACCAACCAAGCTATTGAAGAATTAAATATTTCTGTAACCGATGATGAGATTTTATACCACTTAAAAAACAACCCTCCTTTCGATATTCAACAAATTTTCTTTAGAGACAATGTATTTGATAGCGAATACTATATGCAGGCACTGAATACACCAGGCATGGTTGATTGGGCTCCGATTGAATCATGGATGAGAGACTTTTATTTGCCTCGATACAAGCTTCAGCAGATTATCAAAATGTCAGCTGTGGTATCTCCGGAAGAAGTAAAAGACGAATATATAAAACGAAATATAGATTTCACAATTTCAGCACTACATATACCAAAAATGGCTATCCAAGATAGAGTGATTAAGCCTACTGAAGATGAAATAAAAAAAGAGTATAAAAATAAAATTGATAGCTTCAAAGAAAGCGAAAGAAGAAATATTTCTTTTGTTAGTTGGGCCAAAGCTGCATCAAAAGATGATTCCACAAGAACCAAAGAAGAGGCTCTTGATATAATAAAAAATTATAAGAGTGGTGCAGATTTCTCAACACTAGCCAATATACATACACAGGATCCAGGTAATCAATTTTCACCAGACTCTGGTAAGGGTGGTGATCTCGGTTGGTTTGGAAAAGGCCAAATGTTCAAACCTTTTGAAGATGCAGCATTCAAAGCAAGAAGGGGTTCAGTTGTTGGCCCAATTCTTACACAGGTTGGGTATCATATTATAAAAATTGATAGTATTAAAAATAGACGCAAAGATAATCATCAAGTCAAAGCTAGACATATACTTCTCAAGGTTGATCTAGGTCAAAAAACTAGAACCGAATTACGTAGAAAAGCCACGCTATTTAGTTACGATGCTCAAGACTATGGATTAACTAGCGCTATTGATAGTCACAATGTAAAAGTGCAAAATGCATCAAACTTAAAAGATGGTGATTTTTTTGTTTCTCAGCTAGGACCTTTTAGGTCTGCTGTCAGATGGGCATTTAATTCTAAAGAAAATGATATTTCAGAGCCACTAGAAACTGAAAGCTTTTATGCGGTATTTAAACTTGATTCAATAATTCCTGAAGGAGTAAAACCTTTTGAAGCTGCTAAAGATGAGATTTATAGAAATCTTTTAAATGAAAACGAATTTGAAGCAACCAACTTATACGCTGAAGAAATTAAATCAGAAATAATAAATGGCTCCAACTTCAAATCAATTAAAGATAAAAACAATCGAATAGAATTTATTCCCTCTGATAAGAAAAAACTAAGCAGTTCGTTTATTTCACTTGGCAAGTCTGAACAATTAGTTGGAGCACTAATTTCATCAAAAAAAGGTAAAATTGTTGGACCAATAAAAACTTCAAGAGGTCATGGTATTGTAAAAGTTGAAAATATAGCAAAATTTGATTCATCAAAATGGGAAATATCAAAAGATATGATTCGTGTTGACCTAATGAATAAAAAAGAGCGAGAAACGTACGGAAATTGGATGAAAAACTTAAGAGATGAAGCAGATATAGTCGATAATAGAAAGTATCATTTCTAAAATTTGTTTAATCAATTAATTTTGGCTGTATTCTTGTCCTGACAATCCATGATGATGGAAATTCCGAAGAAAGCAGCTTGAGCCTTAAAGCCTCGGCATCATCTCTATCTAAAAAATCTCCAACCCTTAGCTTGTAATTTGGTGCTTCAAAAATTATATAGATATTTTCATTAAATTTCAACATCAACTCTTTCTGAAGCTGGTCAGCCTTGTTGCGATCTTGGGTAGCAAATACCTGAACCCTATAACCTTCAATTTCAGTAATATTTGAATCTAAGCTATTGTCTACACTTAGTTTAGAATTATTGTCTGTTAGTGGATTCAATATTTCTGGCCAGCGCGGCTCAGGATCAATAAGTAAATCAGGATTAAACGAATTAGTATTCTGAGAAATGAGAATATTAAATAATAAAAAAATTAATAAATATTTCATATTTCCCTAATATCTTTTGATAAAATCCAACCCTTCTTACCATCAAGAAGCATGATTTCAATCCAACCTGATTGAAAGTTGTGAATTTCAGCTTTTGTACCTTCATGTATCCTAAAAACAATATTTTCACCGCGATCAAGTGGCGATGACCTAACATCAACTGCGCTAGCAGTAATAATACCATGATATTTATCTGAAACATCCCAATATTTATCTAAAGTCATCCAACAAAAAATAACAATAAGAGTTAAAGCTAGATAGTTAATTATAACATTGAAGCCTTTTAAAATGTCTGAAAAATAATTTATACTATACTTTATTGATATAAATAAAATTGTAAAACCAAGCATTAAGAGAATATCATGCAAGCTAAATCTTAACATCACAGACTTGTAAAGAGAGATTAAATACATATCATCGGGTGGTAAAATCTTATCTCTTACCATAGACCTCAAATATTTTATATTAAAGTTTATATCCGCATCTCTTGGAGAAAGTTCAAGCGCTTTTTCATAAGACCAAATTGAATTACCAATATCTCCAACTCTAAAATACGAATTACCGAGATTATAATAAATATCCTCATGGTCAAAGTTTTTTATAATATCTTCATATATTTCTATAGCCGCTGAATACTCTTCCGCGCTGTAGTGATTATTCGCTTTTTCGAATCTTGTCACATTATCCTGGCTAACACCTTGCGAATAAATTAGTAATAATGATATTATGAAAATATTCTTCATAAAAGTTTATCTATATCCTTAAGAATTATAGAAATATCTTTTATTATTTTTTTGGTGGAAGAACTGGGTGTTGGAGAAAAACGATTGGCATCACATAGTTTCGCAATTTCAACAACTTTATCAATCTGATCTGTAGAAACTTTTCCTTTTAAGCTGTTTTCTAAAATAAGAGGGTCTAGCTTATCACTTTTTAAAATAAGTTTTGATTTAAAATATTTATAAAAAATGGATGAAGCATATGAAAGTGAATCGATGTCTTTATTGTTTAAATCTTTTAAGGCAACTCGTAAAGCACTTTTACTCATTCTATCATATAATGTATTACTTCGAATTTTTGTAAATCTCCCAACAGTAGCTGGAAATAAAAAAAATGCAATTGATGCAATATATGGTGTAAGTATCAATAGTGATAGATTGTTACTATTAGAAAGTATTTTTATTCTATTGGTCTTAATATATCGTATATCATCAGCAATAATGCTAACATCCTCTCTTGTGATACCATTATACGCTATACCGCCATGCTTGCTATCATTCACTTCTAATACCAAGGGTTTTGATCTAGTAGTCATAAATTTTTTATTTATTGGGTTAAAATATATAAGTGAAATAGGGTTTAATTTAAAGGAGCCTGGTTGTCGAGGAATTAATATATACTCAAACTTTTGTTCACCTGTAATATTATCCCTAAACTCATCTCTTGTAAAAGATGATTTCGGCGGAAATACTTCCATGCTTTGAGGGAAATTAAGTTGATTTATTTTAAATTGATTTAAATTACCAGTCCCCTTAAGTACTACATGCAAAGTAACAGCTTCATTTACACTAGCATCTGAAGTATCTAGCCACGTATCAATTGAAAAATCTCCGACAGCACCTGTAAAGTCTGCAGGAGGTGTTTCTGGATAAGGAATCACAGAAATTGATAGCGTATCTGATTCAATAAATTTTCTTTGTGTCTCTTTGAACATAGAATTAAAGAATGGATCATCAAAAACGCCTCTTCTTTTTCTCTGAGTAGTTTCAACATTACAAATAGCCGTCATTGGAGAAATTTCAAGCGTACCAGTTTGGGTTGGAAACATTGCAGATTTATACAATGTTGCAACTTTATAATTTATACCATTTATCTGTGTATTGTTAAATCTTGCGGCCCTAGCAGGAAGAAGGTCCTCACTCCAAAAACCAATGCTTTTTGGATATTCAATGCTCTCAACCGAAAGATTGCTTTGTGTAAATAAACGAAAAGTGACAGTAACCTGTTCACCAAGATACACCTCTTCTTTGTTTGGCTTAGCCTCAATAAAGAGATTCGAAATTTGGGCTTTTCCTAAAGATTTTTCTACTACAATGCCAATAGGATTTGTTTTGTAAGAATTAGAGCCAACTCTTACATTTAATGCAGGTATATTGATTTTACCGCTTTTCCTGGCTAGAAGAGTCCATGCTAGCGTTCTAGAGCTTGTCATGGATCCATTTACCCACTGAATATTTGTTTGTTGTGCAGGACCACTTATTACCTTGAATTGTTTTGAGAGTGGAGAAATATCTACACTTGGGGACTCATCGACATTAAGAGCAGTAATTTTAAATCCAAAGGTTTCTGACTTTGAAATTTTATTAATATCAACTGAAGCAGATACAGAAATCTGTCCATATAATAAACAAAATAATACATGCGCAATTGCAAAAGTTTTTATTGATTTATTTTTCATCACCAGTCTTTTAAAAGTTTTTTGGTTTTAAATCTCTGGAGTTGCTGCTTTTGCATGACTTTTTCATCATTCTTTAAAGCATCTAATATACTTTCAGCTTTTTTTAAATCTTGTGATTTTTTTTCACCTTGCGCCTCCCGCTGAGACTGACTTTCATCCTTTTTTTCTTCATCTTTTTTCTCATCTTCATTCTTTTCCTCATTGTCTGCATCATCGTCTTTGTTTTTTTCGCTATTTTTATCTTCCTTCTCTTCCTCCTCCTTTTGCTCTTCTTCCTTTTTATCTTCCTTCTCTTCCTCCTCCTTTTGCTCTTCTTCCTTTTTATCTTCCTTCTCTTCATCTTCGTTCTCTTGGTCTTTATTTTCCTCTTCTGGCTTTTTTTGATATCTTATAAACTCATAATTATATCGTGCTTCATCATCATAAGGATTTAGCTCAAGAGCTTTTTTATAAAATTGTAATGCCTCATCAAGCTTGTTATTTTTATAGCTAATATTGCCAAGATTATAAAAAGCTTTTGATTTTAACATTTCTTCTTGGGTGGCAAGAGATTCATTAAACTTAACTTCTGCATTCTTTAAATCTTCTTGCATAAATAATGATGCACCTTTACCAAAATGAGCTTCTGAGTTATCATTGTCATTACTCAGGATAGAGTCATAATACTTTTCAGCATCTTTATAATTTTGATTTTGATAATTCAAAATACCCTGATCTTGGCAAAACACTAGCGATATAAATATATATATATATATTGAGAGACGGGCTTTAATCATGATATTTTCTACTTCTAGACGATACAAACATACTTATAATCAATAAACACAACGAAAATGATCCAAATTTTTGAAACTGATCCTCGTATTGTGAATATATATGGGATTTTATTGTTCTTTTTTCCATAGTATCAATCTCTTTAATTATATTTCTAAAGTTTGAAGGTTTATTGTTAAATCGCAAAAAAACACCCTTACCAGCTTGAGAAATATCTTCTAGAATTTTTTTATTTAATTGAGAAGTGATAAGCTTTCCGGAGCTATCCTTTTTATAGTCTACTGTACCATTATTGTCTATGCTTGGGATTAATGACCCTGATTCTGTACCAACACCAACAGTGTGTACCACCATACCATTTTTAGATGCTTGTCTCGCTAAGTCTATAGCCTCTCCTTCATGATCTTCTCCATCGGAAATTAAAATTAACACTTTAAATTTTGAATTATCATCTGAGAATGCAGAAAGACCAGTTTGAAGCGCTGAGCTCAAAGATGTTCCTTGGGTTGGTATCATGTTTGTATCAATCTGATCTAAAAATAAAAAAGCAGCCTCATAATCTGTAGTAAGAGGCAAGTATAGATGGCTTGATCCTGCGAATACTATAAAAGCTACTCTATCACCTTTTAGATTTTTAATTAATTGAGAAATTTCAAATTTAGATTTTTCAAGCCTTGAAGGTTTTATATCTGTTCCTCTCATACTAGAAGAAACATCAATACAAAAAACCAGATCAAGACCTTTGCGATCAACAGGAGTAAGAGCAGTTCCTATTTGAGGTCCTGATGCAGCAAAAATTAAAAAAGCAGTAGATAGAAAAAGTAGGTTTTGCTTAAATCTGATCCTACCTAGGTTAATATTTTCAAACAATATTTTCTTTATATTTGAAGGGGCATCTGCAAAAATTTGGTATTTGGCTGATCGAAAAATGTCTAAGAATATGAATAAGGTGAAAGGTATATATAAAAATAGTATTTGTGGAAATCTAAATTCAATCATATTCTTTTCCTATAATAGTGCCGCTCTAAAAAATTTCCACCTAAGCTTAAAAATAACGCCGGGATAAGAAACCAACCAAAAAGCTCCCTATATTGCGTGTAAACCTTTATTTCTACTTCCGTACGTTCGAGCTCATTTATTTTGGAATATATCTTTTCAAGTGCTTCAGAATTTGTTGCTCTGAAATATTGCCCGCCAGTTTGCCTTGCAATTGATTTTAATGATTTTTCATCAATTTCATTTCTGATATACCCTCTTCCAGGTATAAATGATACATCGTCATTTGTACCTGCGCCAATAGTGTAAATTTTAATATTAAATTGTTTAGCAAGATCTGCAGCAGTGCTCGGGTCAAGCTCACCAGCATTATTGCTTCCATCAGATAAAAGTATCATTACTTTTGATTTTGATTCGGAATTTCTTAATCGATTTGTTGCATTAGCTATAGCCATTCCGATAGCTGTTCCATCATAGGATTGCTGCGCAACAGATACTTCATCCATTAAAGAAAGAAGAACTTCTTTATCTATAGTTAATGGGCACTGTATAAAAGACTCACCTGCGAAAACCAATATTCCCAACCTGTCACCATCGCGCTGATTAATAAAATTTTTCGCTGTTTTTTTTACAACTTCTAACCTATTAGGCTTGAAGTCAGTTGCTAGCATTGATGAGCTAATATCAATCACCAAAACAATATCAACTATATCTATATTTTTTTCTTGAAGATTTTCTACTACTTGTGGACGAGATAAACTGATAATAATTAAAATTATAACGAAATACTGAATGGTAGATAAAAATCTCTTTTTAAATTTACCTTTTTTAATCATACTATCTGATATTATTGAAGCTGAAGAGATTCTTAGTGGTCCTGATCCAGAATACCTAATCAGCCTTTTGATAAGTATGGCTATTGGTATAACAGCAAGTAAAATTAAATATAAAGGGCTATCTAAGATTATCATAAGAAACTATTTTAGTAAATAATAAACGTAAAATAGAGATGTAATGTTCCTGGTGAAAAGAAGTGCGAAGCTATAAATTAAAATAATTTACATTTATGATTCTTCATCTTCATTAGGTGTATCAACACTTTCCTGGACATCTTTTAACTCATCCTTTACACCGTCAACAGCGCCTTTAAACTCACGAATACCCTGCCCTAGTCCTCTGGCTAAGCCTGGTAGTCTTTTTGCGCCGAAAATTAATAAAATAACCAAAGCGATTAAAGCTACTTCCCATCCTCCAGGCATACCTGCAAAAACCAAGTTATTGTAAGACATACAAACCTCCAATTATTTTAAATAGTATTAAAAAAGTTAAATAATTTATTCATTTTAACGGAAATAGCGTAAAAAATAATAAGCGACAGATAATCCAATTATACTTGTAAAATTAAATATGATGCTAAACCCAAACTGCAATGAAAACATTATAAAATCTAAAGAAACGACCCCGGAACCATCTGGAGTGAGACCAGCAAAGGAGAACTCAATACTTCTTAAAAAGAATTCACGAACAACGCTATCTGGTAGTATCCATCCTAATAATTCACCCAACAATGTCCCCAGAAGGGTGCCAAAAAACAAAATTAATACGATTATACCTATAGAACGTTTATTCATTGCTTTATACGGGCTATTACTGATTCTCCAGCTTTTACTTTTTCACCAATATTAACACAGATTTTAACATTAGAAGATACAACAATATCTGCCCTACTCCCAAAACGAATAAAGCCCATCCTGTCTCCTTTTTTTACAATTTGATTTGGAAAAGCATAACATAGAATTCTTCTAGCTACTAGACCAGCAATTTGCTTTATTTTAAAAGTATGATCATTTGCTTTAATAACAGTTACAATCTGCTCATTAACATCAGATGCATTATCAGCAAATGCAGCTATAAACTTTCCCTTATTAGTGCTTACACTTTTTACTTTTCCATCAAAAGGGTATCTAAAAGTATGAACATTAAAAAGGTTCAAAAAAATTGATATGACTTGCGATGAATCACCAACTTCATCATCATTGATTATTTTAATCGATACCACTTTACCATCAGCAGGCGAAAGTATAGCTGAAGTGTCTATCGGGATTTTTCTTAAAGGATCTCTAAAAAAATAGATAGTAAAAATATAAAATGACCCAAAAAACAGATATAAATAATAGAGTATTTTTATTCCAGAGGCATGGGCATATATGCCAAAAGGGAAAATAAACACTAACATAGTGATTAAAATCAGCCTGCCTTCTTTGGCAATCATTTCAATATGTCTCAAGTGTTAAATATTTCTTTAACACCCTACCATTTCTAAAAATTTTAATCAATATACGATCACCTGGACGTAAATCAAGAACTTCAATAATTTCCGAGAACTCTCTTCGATTGCTAACTTTTTCACCTTCAAGCTCAATGATTACATCTCCATATTTTAATTTAGCCTTATTGGCAGAACTATTTGGGGCTATTTGAGTGATTAAAACTCCAGAATTTACATTTATTCCCAGAAGCTGTGCTGTTCTAGGATCAAGGTCTTGACCGCGCAATCCTAATTTTGATTTTCTTTCAATAAGGCCAGACTTCAGTTCTTTAACTATATTAAGCGCCCTATTAATAGGTATCGCAAACCCAAAACCACTTGAACCTTGCTGAGACCTATCAACAGAATACACAAAAGTATTAATACCTATTACTTCTCCTTTGGCGTTAACTAGCGGTCCACCGCTATTACCTGGATTGATAGCAGCATCGGTTTGAATCATGTTTTGAAAAACATGATTACCCTGCTTACCAAAATTAAGTTTTTTTCCGCTTAATACTCCAACAGTTGCGATTGGTTGTTGATTGGCTCCAAAAAGCCCAAAAGGGTTGCCAAGAGCAATAACCCATTCACCAATAATTACTTTATCAGAATTACCAATTTTAACATATTTAAAATTTTCTCCCTCAAGCTTTAAAAGTGCAAGGTCAGTCAATCGATCTAATCCTATAATTTCTGCGCTATATTGCTTTCCGCCTGGCAAGGTGGCAATAATTTTTAAAGCATTCTCAACTACATGATAATTAGTGATTACGTATCCATCTTGACTTATTACAACTCCAGATCCAGAACTTTTGACTTCTCTTAGTCTAGTTTCAGATGGAAATAGCTGAGCAAATAACGGATCACGCTGAAACTGCTCATACCAAGGATTAACAGAATATTGTTGTATTTGTGTGACATTAATGCTAGCTACGGCTGGACTTGTGGATTCTATAGCTCTTGTTATAGCATTTTGTCTTGACCTATCAATTGATTGAGAAAATCCGAAGACCAAAAAACTTATACTTAAAAATAAAATATTAAATTTCTTCATATTCAACTTTTTCTAAAATTAATCCATCTGGAGGAGCTTTGTAAATTTGAACATCTTCTCTTGGAGAACTTAAAAGCTCTTTAAATTTTGTTAAAGAGAATTTATTCCTTCCTATCTCAATCATTGTGCCAACTAAATATCTTACCATATGATGTAAAAATCTATTTCCACTAATACTATAATTTAATACCGACTCATTATCTTTCCATATTGAATCATATATTATACATGTTCTATTGATTATTTTTGGATTATTTTTACTAAAAGAGGTGAAATCATGCTCACCAATCACTAATCGAGATGCTTCGTTTAGCAAATTTATATCTAACCAGGGTGTTTGATGGGTAAAATGTCGGTCTAATACAAAAGTATTTGTTCGCAATCTATATGTATACGATCTTTTTGTGGCTGAAAATCGTGCATGAAAGTCATTATTTACAATCTCACAACTAATCACCCTAATATCTTTATTAATTTTAGCGTTTAAGGCATTAATAATATCCTCGGGATTAATTTTTTTTATAAGGTCAAAATGTGCAACTTGGCCTAATGCGTGTACCCCTGAATCAGTTCTCCCTGAACCGCATATAGATATTTTTTGAGAAATAAGACTTGAAAGAGCTTTTTCAATTTCAGCTTGAATAGTTTTATGATTTTTCTGAATTTGCCAACCATGATAATAAGTTCCATCGTACTGGATGACAATCTTATATCTAAATGAGTCCAATGGAATAACTCGATAAAAAGGTAATAAATAAAATTTGCATCAGGTTTAAAAAAGTAAATTTTATTGGATAAATAACACTGCGGGGATATTGCTGTCCATAACCTCTAAGCTTCATTGCAAGGGCAATATCATTTGATCTATTTAATTGATAAACAAGTATTGCAGGTATTTCTTTTGAAATCTCAATTAATTTACCGTAGTAAGACTTATTAAATCTTATCCCAATTGCTTTTTGACTATTTATATTATTAATCCAATTAGATTGAAATGTTGGATAAAATCGTAATGCTAGTGATAAGAAAAGAAAAAAATCATCAACCCACTTCCATCTTAATTTTGTCTTGACCCATAGGGATCTAAGTGAAATAATAAGACTTTCAGATGATGACGTTTCTAGATAAAAATTCATCAAAATCACAATTATGCTGAACTTTAAAAAAGCCAGAATAATACCTTCAAAAGATTCAAAGAAGGTCATTTGAGTAAAAATCAATGAAATTAAAAGATAGGCAATTAACATAAATGGCAAAAAAAAGAGTGTCGGTAAAATTTTTTTTACCACTTTATAGATGACTGAATTATTATAAAGAGAAATAATTATTAGCAGGAATGCAAACAGCCACAATGAATTAATTGATGTAGAAAAAACTAATAGAGTTGCCATAGAAAGATAAAAGTATAATTGAACTATAGGGTGCTTGAACATTTCTATAAACTAAACTCGACTTTATAACCTATAATCATATCATTATTTCCAATATAAGGCTTGATAGTAAAATTATTTGAAGCTGAAAGTCTTTTTAAATACAATGCATCTATACTTGAAATAAAATGATTTAAAAACAATGCGCCAAACGTAAATGTTGAAAACAACTTTAATTTATCCGATTGTATTCTTTTTGATTCAAAGTATTTTCTATTTTCAGAGTTATCCCAACTCCATCTCCATTCTACGGTTTGCGGATACAGCTCTCCCGTATCTCGATTGCGTAAATGTTCACTATTGTATTCATTTAATGTGTTATAATTTCCAATATCTACCCAAAATTCGCGATCTTTTCCATCACTGATGACTCCTGCATGCTCTGCGGCATAGGCTATATAATTTCTTTTTATCTCATTGGAGTATTTTGTGCTAGAGAACATAGATAACAAAATACCAATTTCTATATAATTATACATTTTTGAGCGTTCTTTATAGCCCAGCTCGCTCTGTCCCCAGCCCGGAACAAGAAATGACTTTATTATAGGATCTATGGCTTTTTCATTAACTGGCTGACATATCAACTTACCAGAAAAAAATAAGAAAAATATTACTATAAACGTTTTATTTTGATTAGCGCAAAACATATTATGCTAAATAAAAAACAAATTTTTGAAAAAATATTTCCATATCTTGAATAAAAAGTTACTTCATTATTTAAGAAAACTTTACCTTTAATTACTTCTTGCCTATTATAGGGAATTTTGTGAACCACTTCACCAAAAGGATTTATAATTCCTGAAATCCCAGTATTTGCGCTTATAGCTATTCCAGTTCGATTTTCAATGGCTCTTAATTTAGCCATTTCAAAAAATTGCCTTACTCCAGAAGAATTTTGAAGCCATGCAATATTAGCTTGAACTGTTAAAAAACGCGCACCTTTATTAACAAAATCTTTTACGAT
>Ga0208410_1000692_pt1 | contig 19083 bp, 16 predicted proteins | sample ETN02SmetaG_3_FD_185787 | JGI IMG/M metagenome (GOLD analysis project Ga0208410, IMG submission 185787) | Marine microbial and viral communities from oxygen minimum zone, Eastern Pacific Ocean - ETNP2014F10-02SV257 (SPAdes) (version 2) | ecosystem: Environmental > Aquatic > Marine > Oceanic ... | reverse complement strand
CGCGCCGGAGGAGGAGGAGGAGGGGGAGGCGGGGACGCGCGCGCGCGGAGGCGGCGCGGAGGCGACGACGACGGCGCGCGGGGACGGGGACGGGAAAGATGCGTCCGGGTCGCGCGCGCGATCGTCGTCGACGTCGAAACGACTGCCTCTTGAGACGTTGATCGAATACGAGGTCACCGAGAGCGAGGGATCGCTCGAGAAGTTTGAACGCCTTCCGAGCGCGGGGGCGGGACGATTCGCGGGCGCGTACGAGGACGACGACAGCGACGATAGTTTCGACACCGAGGAGGACGTTCGCGCGATGCGGGAGGCGATGCGGGATCTGAAATACGGTGATGACGACGACAGGAAGTGTTGCTGCGTCGTGCAGTAGTCAGTATCGGCGTGTAACAGTAATGCTCTCCGCGCGTTTCGCGCGCTCTTCCCTTGTCTTCTCTCGCGCGTCACTGGAACGCGCGCGCGCCGATGGTGGCGCGCGGTGGTGTGCGCGTCGCGGCGATATCATCGGTGACATCGTCGGCGTCGGCGTCGCGCGTCTCGCGCGGACGAGCGTCGCGCGTCTCGGCGAACGCGAGCGCGGAGACGCGTCGGTTCGGCATCGGGCGCGGGTCGAGCGCGACGTATCGCGAGAACGCGCCGACGACGTACGAGGACGGCGTCGCGGATGAACTCGCGATCGCGCTGTTTAACGCCAAGCTCGACGCCGTCGTCGGTGAGGGCGACGAGGAGGAGAGGGCGCTGCGAGGTTTCGATAGGCTCGTGGCGCTGAGCGAAAGACTCGCCGAGGGACGGGACGCGGAGGAACAGCGAGACGCCGTCACGGGGGCGCTGCTGAGCATCATTCCGGCACCGGTACGATTTCTTTTTAAAAAGCTCATCGCACCGGCGACGTGGGTGGACGAGATGAACGCGGTGGTGACGAGAGAGGCGTTCGCGTGGCTCGTCGGGCCGTGCGAGGTGACGCCGCGAGAGAGCGACGGGGCGATGGCGAGCGTGAAATTATACAAGTGTAGGTATCTCGAACAGAGCGGGTGCACGGCGTCGTGCGCGAATTTTTGCAAGGTGCCGACGCAGCGGTTCTTCAAGGAGGCGTTCGGGGTGGACGCGAGACTCGATCCGAACCACGAGGATGGGAGTTGTTTGATGACGTTCGGCGTGAAACCGGACGTCGTGGACGCAGCGTTCGCGGCGCCGTGTTACGAGACGTGTGCGAAGGGGTGTAAGAGCGCCGCGAACGCGCCGTGTCATCGGTTAGGGTCACAACCGGAGCGTTAGGCGCCGCGAAGCGCGATTGATGCAGTAGAGAACTTGATTGTAAAGAAAAGAAATGTGCTCGCGACGCGATTACCACGGGATTTGCAAACCGTCCTCGCAGTTGATGAAGAGACCGTTGTATTCAGGCGTCATGAGACCGATCTCGTGGAGCACGCGCTTGGCGCCGACGGCGGGATCGACCGCGCCTTCGATTTCCCAAATCTTGGCGTACTTCGCCGTCATGTCCGTCTTGTTGAAACCGGGGTGGAGCACTTGAACCATGATGCCCTCGTGCTTCAACTCTTGCGCCAAGAGCTTAGATCCCATGTTCGCCGCGGCTTTGGACATGTGGTGACCGTAATCACCGCCCGCCGGGTTCTGGACCTCTCGCCACGTCACCGAACCGCCCTGAGACGTCACCATGGCCACCTTCGATCCCTTCGCAATCTTACCCTCGCGATACAGCGCCGTGGTCACGCGCAACGGTCCGACGGCGCAGATATCGATCATCTTCATCTCTTCATCGAACGCCATCGTCCCATCCGTCACCTTTTCCACCGGTTCATAGAAGTATCCCGCGTTGTTCACGACGACGTCCAACCGCGCCGACACCTCTCGCGCCATGCGTTCGCAGCTCGCCGTGTCCGTCACGTCCACGCCCTCGATGATCTCCTCCGGATTCAACGCTCGCAATTCATCGCTCGCTTTACGACACACGGCGACGATCTTCGCCCCGTTCGCCGCCAACTCTCGGCACAGCGCCAGACCGACCCCGCGGTTGGCCCCCGTGACGAGCGCGCGCGTCCCCGCGAGAAACGATCCATCGTACACGGCGTCGATGTCCATCACGCGCGGCGCGTTCGCCGATTTCGCCTCGGCGAACCGTTTCACCTGATCCGCCGTCGTGAATCCCTCCGGCGGCGTCTCGCTCGTGAACGCCGACTGCGCGTTCGTCGCCGCGGCCTCGGTGGTCATGGCGCGTCCACCTCCTCGTCTCGACCTCGTCGTCGTCGCGCGTCGTCTCGTCGCCGCGACGGTGCGCGCACCGAACGCTCGCGTCGCGCACGCGCGCATGCCACTCTCGCGCGTCGGGTTCTCGGCGTCGCGGGCGAGACGGACGATGGACGCGCGCGTCGCGGTGTCGGAGACGAGTCGGTCGGCATCGTCATCGTCGTCGGCATCGTCGTCGTCGGCATCGGCATCGGACGCGATGCCGACGATGGGCGGCAGAGAGGGGCGCGTCGAGGGCGATGCTTCGATCGATGCGTGGATTCGACGCGTACACGAGCGCGGCGCCGCATCTGACGAGAAAGACGCGCACGGGCGCGTACATCTCCATCGTCGGCGTCGTCTTGGCGCTGAGCCTGGGATGCGTCGAGTTGGTGGATTTTCTCACGCCGATGCGCACGAAGACGATGGCGGTGGACGATGCGCGAGGTGAGATGCTCGCGGTCGATGTGGACGTGGTGTTTCCGCGCATGCCGTGTCAGATGCTGTACGTGGACGCGTACGACGCGAGCGGGAAACACGAGGTGGACGTGCGGGGACAATTGATAAAGACGAGGCTCGACGCGGCGGGAAGGTCGAAAGGAGATTACGAGAGCGCGGGTGGGGTCGATTTGGGGGGATTGGTGATGTTTCAGCGTAAACCTGGACACTCGGAAGAGGTGAGACACGCGAAGATGGACATGGAGGGGTGCAGATTACACGGACGCGTGGAGGCGCAGCGCGTGGCGGGGACGCTGCGAATCTCCACGGGACCGGAGAGTTACGGGTTACTGCGCGAGGTGTTTAAAAATCCGTGGGACATCGACGCGAGACACGAGGTGAAGAAGTTTGCGTTCGGGTCGGAGTTCCCGGGGGCGGTGAATCCTCTGAATGGCGTTCGGCGCACGGAGGAAAAATCCGGCGTGTACAAGTATTTCATGAAAGTCGTGCCGACGCGATACTCGTCGTCTCGTCTGCTCCTCGGACTCATACCGTGGACGTACAGGTTGAAGACGAATCAATACAGCGTCACCGAACATTACGCGGAAACGCATCACTGGGGTGAAGTTCCGCAGGTGCACTTCATCTACGATTTATCCGCTATCACCGTGAACATCGCCGTGTCGTCCAAGAGCGTGGTGTACTTTCTCACCAAGACGTTGGCGACGATGGGAGGGGTGTTCGCGCTGACGCGCACGGTGGATCGATACGTCGACGTCGCCCTCCGAGTGACGTCTCGTTCGCAGAGTCACGCCGAATGATTCGGATCGCGTCTTCTATGTGATGGCGTATTTCGTGTTACATATTTCGCGTATCGGTACAGTAGCATATCGCGTGTAGTTCATTTTGTTTTAGCTCATTCTACGCTCTGAGGCCACGACTCGGTGACATCACCTCCTGTGCGTTCATGTTCATGTCGAGCGTCGGCGTCGTGCTCTCGACTTTGCTGAGTGTCTGCGCAGTTTGTGTGCACTCCATTGCTTGGTGCAGCCATTCGTCCTCGTCGTCTTCGTCTTCCCACTCGATGCCGTCCATGATTTGCGCGCACATGGCTTCGGTGGAGATTTCTTCTTCCGCCGGTGAATCCGTCCCTTGAATATTTTCATTCGCGTCGACGAGCGCCGCCAAATCGACGTCGAAGTCGTCTTCGTCGTCGGTCAACATCGGAGCCTGGTACGTACCGTCTATGGTCTCATCCGTGGTATCTTGCGGCTTTTGAGGACGCACAGCGATGAATTCGTTCACGTTCAAGTCGTCGAAATAATCGTCTTCGGCGAGCATTGGCGCCTTGTACGCATCGACGGGAGGACACGTGCGATCGGCGCTCGGTTTGTCGATGTCGCGCATGAGCGGATCTCCAGTTGAGGCGTTGCTCGACGTTGCCTTTCGAAAGAAATTCGTGATCGGCGTGTTTCTCATCGATTTTCGAGGCGATACTGCCGTGATTGACGTTCTTCGGCGCTTGCCACCCTTTGAATTCTCCGTGCAACTCGCCGGTTCGTCCTTCTTCGGCGGGTTCTCGGCGTGGTGTGCGAAAAACCTCTGCAGACTCTCCAGATGCGCGTCGAAACGAGCAGGCGCTCGCTGCATCGCCGGTCGAAGCCACTTCGGTAGCGACTGCAGATGCTGCTGCGTGAATCGCTGATCGACAAGCATGATGGCACCGTGATCGTATCGATGTCGCAACATTCTCCCGACGCACTGATTGAGCGCTCGCCACGCTTGCTGGTCGTACCACTTGGAACCGCTCATCAAACCACGATGTCGTCCCGCATCGTTGTAACTGCGCTTTTCCGCCACGAGCGGGTCTTTAATGTTCGGATACGGAATGCCGACGCAAATCACCGCTCGAGCGTTGGCGTCCGCAAAGTTTATGCCTTCGCTTATTTTGCCTCTGCAGACGGCGAGTAAAATCGCGCCTCGACATCGAGCGGTTTCGGGTGCGGGAGCGTACGGGTGTTTCGCCGCGTTCACGCTCCTCGACACCTCCGCGTAGTACTTATCCAAGACATTTTCGAGCGCGGGCGGTTTCTTGCCGTACGAGTTGTTCTTGTTTGGTTCTTGAAAAATCTTCTTCCCACTGGATTGCTCGATGACGCGCCACAAACCCGTCTCACGCCAACGTCGAACGATGCTATCCATGAGACTGTAAGATGGAAAGAACATGAGCATACCGTGAGGAATGGTATGTGCCCACTGCTTCAAACTCGTGCCGAGTTCGTCCTGGAACGTGTGATCACCGCGCGATTTAAATCCGGCGTTGAGCGGAACGTCTCTCGGACCGGCGGCGATGAGTCCGCCCCAAACCTGCGTCTTCATATCGATGCAATGCTGCGCCTCCATTCGAATCGGAAAATCGTTCCCGAGCTCGCTCGCGAACGAATTGAGCGGAGCGAGCGTACCAGACGAGAGCACGACGGAGCGAGCGCCATTTTCTCCGGTGAGTTCCGAAAACGCCAACGCAGGATTGAGCGCGGAAAAGTTCACCTTGACGATTTCGTTGACGGGCAAACGCGTCAGCGTGGACTTTGAGCGCTGCGTCGTCGCCGTCTTGTCGTCGTCGATCGTCTTGGTCAAGAAAATCCGATAATCACGCCCCGTGCGATCACCGTGCAAGAGCAAAAACTTGATTGGAATCAACACTTTCTCACACGTGTTGAACACACCATTTGACACGCGCTCTTTCGGATCTTTGTTTTCTAGATTGAATTTCGTGATCTCGTCCAGGGCTTTCATGACGCCAGCCATGCTCGCTTCCGTGAGTCCCGCGTTCGAGAGCGCCTGTAACGTCGTTTCGCCGCGAATCATCGTCGACCACGCGTCCGGAGAAGTCTTCTGAAGACTGCCGCACAGTTGAAGAAGCCACTCGTACAAATTGTTCATCGTTTGCGCCACTAAGTCGCACTCACTCTTGTGCACCGTCAGACGCTTGCTCATGTCGTGCAATTGATCGACGGCGTTCGCCACATCGTCTAAAATAAACTCTTCGCTCGCAGCCTCGCGCGCGATGTCTTCGATGTTATGCGCCTCGTCGAAGATGATCAACGAATCCTTGATGTCGATATCCATCGCCGCGCGCGTTCGCGGATCCAAGAGATAATTATACGGACAGAACACGATATCGGCCGACTCCGCCATCATCTTTGACGCAAAGTAGGCACATCCTCGCTTCTTCGCGCCCATCTTCACCAAATCCTCAATGTCCAACGGATCGGGATGATTCTTGGCGACGGAGGCCAACTTACTCGCCGCCTGACCCGCGTAAAAACATCCTCGCCCGTCTCCACCGGCGCTGACGTCCATCAGCCGCTTACACTCCTCGTTCACGTTACCACTCTTCTTCACCTTCTTATTCACGCAGTAATGCTCCCTCGATCCCAAGACCACCGATTGCGGCTTGTACGACGTCCTCGCCAACTCGGCGACGATTTGCGCGATTTGCGAATGCGTCCTCGTGGCGTAATAAATCTTCGGCGCTCGCGTCAACGCGCGCTTTCGTCCACCGTGCGCTTTCGACGACGCGCACTCTTTCACACGCGACGTCTCACCGTCCTCTTCACCGCCGTCGTCCTCTCCATCGACCGTCCTCTCCGTCGCCTTCGCCTTCGCCTTCGCCTTCGCGTCGGCTCTCGCATTCGCATTCGCATTCGCCTTCGCCTCCTCTCTCTCCTCCATCTCTCGTTCTCTCCACGCCAACGCCGCGCACAGGAGCGCCAACGACTTCCCACTCCCCGTGGGCGATTCGATGAGCGCACACGCCCCCCTCGACGCCGCTCGCACCACCTGGGACATCACTCGAATCTGACTCTCGTACGGCACCACCGGCGCGCGCACGCGCACCCCACCGATCCATCCTCTCCACGCGCTCTGCGTGCTCGCCGTCGCGCACGACGCCGATCGACGACGGTCGTCGCGGACGTCGTCGTGGACGTCGTCCTCGTCGTCGTCCTCGTCGTCGTCGCGACGTTTCGGCGACGACATCGTCTCCCGAGGACGACGGCGGCGACGAGTGCGGATGTCGAACGGATTCGATCCGCGTCGGCGGGGTCGAGGGGGTGCCCGGTTTTGAGTCGAAAGGAGAGGGACGAGAGAGAGCGTCGCGAGAGGGCGGAGAAAATGAATGAGAGGGAAATGAGAGGAAGGGTAGTGTTACACGGAGGGCGTCTCATCGAGCGATGACGTCGGCGACGTCGACGTCGGCGACGGCGATGGAGACGTCGCGTTCGATGGTGGCGCAGAGCGGGGTGAGAGGAAGCGTCGCGAAGGGCTCCTCGATTTGAATCCCGATCTCGTCGATGCCGAGGACGAGGTAGGCGAGGGTGAAGATGGAGGGGATGGAGAGCAAACCCATGGCGGGGATCAGGGCGAATGGGAGGGTGAGGAGCCAGATGACGAGGGATCTCGTGGAGTGACGAGAGAAACTCAGAGGAATGGGCGTGGCGACGATGCGTTCGCACACGCCTCCGGCGAGACCCATGCCACTGACGGCTTCTTCGATCTTCCAGTGAATCTCTCTCGGAGTGCCCGATTCGAGCGCGGCTTTGAGCGTCTTTGAAATCAACAGCAGCGTGTACAGGCACCTGTTGCCCGTCTTCGCCGACGCCAAAACTTCTTCGGCGAGGGGCGCCTCGGTGATGCATCGACGCACGGCTTCATCGGGGACGTCTCTGAACGCTGTCGGGTCCGTTGGGTCGCCGCGCGTGCGACCGCTTCGTAAACGCGTCTTCAACACATACGCGTACGCGACGCTCAGCTCCAAGAGTCTTCGCCGCAACGTCTTGTCGGGAATGTACATGGACAACCGCGCGACGTCGCGTACGTGCTTGATAAGCGATCCCCACGCCGTTCGACCTTCAACGAACCGACCGTACGACGAGTTGGTGCGGAACACGAGTACTAAACCGCACAGCGACCCGAGAAACGAGTGCACCGACGCCGGGAGCATCAACGCGCTCGAGTTCAAGTTTGGAATGAGCACGTTCCAGCCAAAGTGCGCGCAAGCGCGCTCTAAAACGCTCGGTAACACCGCGAGCATCGCTGTGTACGCGGCCAAGGCTAAACACGGCTTTAACAATCGCAAAAACACCGTGCTCTGAGGAATCGAGACGAGCTCGGTGATGAAACGGTCCACCATTCTGTGTCGTTCCCACTTATCCTGATCGAACAACTGCGATATGCTCGTTCCCGACGAGATCAACGTTTGGTTCAACCCCGGATCTCGACTCAACAATAATTCTCGCACCGTCTTGCGCTTCACCGCGTCGTCTTCCATCACCCCTCGCGCGCGCCCCGCGGCCCCCGCGGCGCGAAGCTTCTTCGCCGGCTCCGTCTTCTTGATTGAAAACGTATACTTCCCGTGCCATCCCTCGACGCCGCCCGCCCCCGCCTCGTCCCCCGAATCGTCCTCGTCCCTGTCTTCCTCCGACACCATCGCGCGCGCGCGCGCGTCCCGCTCCACGGTCGACGGTCGACCCACCACCGTTCGACGCCTCGTCCCGCGCGCGCCGCTCGTCTCCCGCGTCCGTCCCCCCTCGACGCGCGACGGCGCGACGCACACCGCGCGCATATCTCCCGCGCGGTCGCGATCGACCGAAACCTCCCGCGCGTCGCGATGTCGACGCGTCAACGTCGACGCGTTCGTTCGTGTCGGTACATCATCCATCGGTCGAGCGGCGGTTTCACCAGTCACGACTCGACGTCGAGGGACTCAACGTCGACCGACCCGGAACGCTCGAGTTCGATCCCGTCACTCGCGCGCGCGTCATTCGGCCACGACGACATGGCGCGTACGAAGCAAACGGCGCGTAAATCCACCGGTGGGAAGGCGCCGCGCAAGCAGTTGGCCACCAAGGCTGCGAGGAAATCCGCGCCGACGACCGGAGGTGCGTGACGCGAGACGACGGAGGATTCATTCATTGTCATTCGCGCGCGGGTGCCGAGGGAACACCGATCCGAACTGTCGGCGCGATGCGGGTCGACGCGAGCGAGATGGAGGACGAAGACTGACGCGAGACAATTTTGCGCGCGCGTTCGCAGGCGTGAAGAAGCCGCACAGATACCGCCCGGGTACCGTCGCGCTTCGTGAGATTCGGTGCGTGTCGAGACGAGAGGCGCGCGTCAACCCTAAAATTAGTGAGATTTGCTGAGGCGCGAAGGACGAAGGATGAGTGACTGACGAGTGAGTGATGAATCGCACGTTTCGATGACGCAGCAAGTACCAAAAGTCTACGGAACTCTTGATCCGCAAGCTCCCGTTCCAACGTCTCGTGCGCGAAATCGCGCAAGACTTCAAGACGGATTTGCGATTCCAGAGCACCGCCGTATTGGCGCTCCAAGAAGCGTCCGAAGCGTACCTCGTCGGCCTCTTTGAAGACACCAACTTGTGCGCCATCCATGCCAAGCGTGTCACCATCATGCCGAAGGACATTCAACTCGCTCGACGCATCCGCGGCGAACGTGCTTAAAGAAACGTCTCGCCCTCGAACGCCTCTGACGCCGTCGAATCGACGCTCGTCGTCGCGTCCTGGAAAGGACGCGCGGCTCGCCGATCGCGGTGAACCGACGAGAATGATGTACTGATTTATACGCGAATGAATGTTTTAACGCGAATCTACCTGTAATACTGAATCAAGTTGATTAAATGAATAAGTTACTACGAATGCGGCGTCTACGCGAAGTCGGCACCGAGTCTGGTCAACCGCAGGTACGCGTCGACGAAATCGGTAAAGAAGGCGTCTTGATCGTTCGCGTAGCGTTTAATCCACTTCATGCTCTCCGCGTCCTCTCTCATGTACTGGTCGCTCGGCAAGCCGATGTGCTCAGCCATCGCCGCCTCGTCCTTTGTCATGTTGGGCTTGTGCCACGGATCGGCGACGAGGGTGACGTAATACGCGTTATCGAATGTGTACGCGTCCCCGAACCCTTTACCACCGATTGTGTGCGCCCCGGCGAGCGCGACCATATCGCGTGTGTTGATTCCACTTCGCGCGAAGTGTTCGCGCATGTCTTTTCCGCTCAACGTCTGCTCCGGCATTCTATTTTCTGGATCAGCCGCGTCAGCGTCGATTCGGCCGAGCGGCACTCGCTCCATGAACGACGGTCCTCCGGTAAACTCCACTGCGTACGCGCCCGCGCAGGAGATCATGTCCGCAAACGATACCTTACCCTCCGCCGCGGTTCCATCGAGGGCGTCGTACGCGCTCTTCACCACGTTCAGTCCTCGTTTCAATCCAAACGATTCCGGTCGGTTGAGTTCGTATCGCACGCTCGCGTTCATCCCTCCATCCTTGGCGCTCTCCAAGTACGTCCCCGCGTCGTGAAAGACCAATCGCAACACCGCCGGGCACTTCGTCTTCACGACCTTGGCCTCGAGTGCCGCTCGAATCGCTCGACGAACGGCATCCTCGTCGCTATCGCGCGTAAAAGACGGAGAAGCGTCGTCAGTCGAATTCCTCCTCCGCGCGCTCTTCACTCGTCTCAGACGACGCGTCACCGACGCGCGCGCGTCACCGCGAACGAACGCAACACGATGCGCGTCGACTCTCTCGCGCGTACCTTGCCGCGAACGCCGGTCCGTTCCCGCGCGTCGCCACGCTCAAGATGAACCCGCTCAGGCTCACGACCGCCGTCTCTCGTCTCGACACCGCGCGGGTCGATCGACGCGTCGACGAGGATGCGTGCGACGACGTCGAGGACGACGCACGCGTCGCCGTCGATCGGTTCGCGGTCGCGCTTCGCGGGCGCGCGCTCAACATGGCGCGTAGATGGACGAGGCGAGGTATCCAGTGGAGGCATCCAATGGAGGCTTCACACACAGACTCTCGACGCCTCTGCGGTGGGAGAAACATTCGACATCGACGACGCGCACATGGCGGCGGTGACGATGGGGAAACCGGATAAAGACGTTCTCGAGCGAGGTTTTAAACGCCATCGGATGAGGGAAACGAAACCGCTCGACGATAGCGTGGAGCACGAAGGGGTTGCAGAGGTTCTCGGAGAGCACGAATTCGCGAGCGCCGCTTTGGAGGATACAGCGAATCTTGAGGAGACGGAAAACGACGTGATGATGCGAAAGGAAGTCAAGGAAGTTTTCCCCAGTGTTTTACGTCTTGCTCGTAGTTTCAACGCCGGCGTGATGATTGCGGTTCGCGTTCCAGCGCAGTTGCTTGTCACGTTTATCACCCTCGTCATAATCCCAAGCATCTACAATGTTCAGGTGGTGTGCACCTTGTTTTGTTTCTGGGGAATCGTGAGTCGATATTCCGTGACGTCGAAAACATCGTGACTGACCATCGCGTGAACGCAGCACGCCGCGAAGAACCTGATGGAGTTCGTTCGGCCGATGACGGGCACGTCCCAGGGATTGAAAGCGCTCTATACATACGTAGAGAGCGAAACGGATCTCTTCAGAGAGAGATTCACATTCTTCTTCCCGAAAACGCCCACGACCCTCAATCACAAGAATCGCACGTTCTATGCGAGCAAAACCGTCAAGACCGCCGAGTGTGCGGAGGCGCTCAAGCACCTCCACGCGCGCATGGCGAAACCGAATCAAACAGAACCAATCACCGGCGCCACGAAGGAAGAAATGGACACCATCCTGAACGCGCGCGCGCTGTTGCGTGAGAAGCAAAACAACTTTACCGCTTACGAATGACTACACTACATTTCCTAGATTTCGGTTACTTCTCTCAAGAGCGCTCAAAATTTGATTGGTTTCAGAGGAGGAGCCCTCGTCTCCGACAAGTCTAATTCAGCGTCTAATTCTTCGTCCACGGGACCCACGAGCGCACTGTGCGAATACGAAAAAGTACAACACATTGTTTTTCAAAAGTCAGTCTCACAGCACGTTCGCCATCGTTCGTCTCCTTCCCCTCGTCTCGCGTCGGCGCGTCTCTAACCGCCGCGTCTCCGCGTCGAGCGTCTCGCGAAACCTCCTCCCCACGCGTTCGAATCCGTCGAAAGCACGCACATGTTATCGCCTCGTATCATGTATAACCCCAGAGGCGCCTCCTCCACCCCTCGTTCGCTCGAATACACCCTCTCCGAGCACCCCTCCAGGATCACATTCGTCACCTGGTCAAAACCTCGCAGCGTCCCCACGACGTGTCTCCCATCGTTGGTGATGACGTGCACGCGCGCGTCCACCATCCCCGCCAACGACGGCGCGCGTCCACCGCCTCCTCCTCCTCCTCCTCCTCTCGCCGCGCGCATCATCGCGACGAACCGACCGACGAACGACGCGCGCGCGCGAATGCGGGACGACGCGCTCGAATCGCGCGCACACGCACCACCACGCGAGCGCCAACGAACGAACGGCTCGCCCCGAGCGATGCCTCGATCGACGGTCGGCACCCCGACGGGGGGCGAGGATGGGGGCGAGGCGGGCGCGTGGGTGCGCGCGTGGGTCTTTGAACTCGTATTGTGTGTGTTTCTAATGGTATGTGTATACAATCAAGCCGATAAAAGCGACCGGGTCGGACAGTCGGACGCGCGCGTCGATCGCCGCCCTGCGTCGTCCGCCGCAGTCGTCGGTCGTGTTCGCGTGGAGTCGCGCGAGGCGCCCGGGACGAGGCGCGAGCGTCGTTCGCGCGCGCGAGTCGGTGCGAGGGCGCGGGGAACGTTTTTCGCGACCGCATCGTCGCGTCGTTCGCGCGCGAGCGACGTCGCGGGCGCGCGGAGAGGTTGCGAGAAGGGGGCGCGCGAAGGCCAATCTCGCGCGCGCGGCGCAGCCGAATCGTGCGCGAACGAGAGATCTCGGAGGAGGAGTTCGCGACGAGCGAGCGGTGAGAAGGCGCGAACGCGGGGGAGACGCGCGAGGGAAAACCGTAGCGTCGATCGCGCGCGCGAACGTCATCGAGGCGAGCGTCGAGGCGAGCGTCGAGGCGTTCGAGTGATTCGCACCCGACACCACCCAGGGCCGCGCGAGGGGGGGTCGCGACGAGTCAGGACTCCTCAGTTTGACGGGATCTTTGCTCGGTTTCAAACGAGTTGAGAAGCATTCTTACCAGTTTTTTCTAAAAGGGCGCGTCGTATTCGACCCTTCACGCGAGTTTCGCCGGAGAGAAGGATCGATGTGTCATTAAGACGTCGTTTTCAGCGATAATTCAAGGAACTGGACGCGCGTCGGTGGCTTCTGAAGTTGATTCAGACGAAATTGCGCGCGAGAGAGAGGTGACCCTCACTCAGACCGAGATGAAGGACGCGGAACCGGCGCCGGCGGCGCAAGAGCGCTCCGCGATGGGAGAAGAGGTCGTGCAGGTGAACGGTAAGCTCTCTTCGGGTGAATCCGAGTCACCAAAGGCGGTGAATGCGAAAGCTGAAGACGCGCCGGCTGAGGAGGCGACGCGAGACGAGGTCAACGCTGACACGCGGGAGGATGAAGCTTCAGACCCAGCGGAGATTGATGACGATCCAGAGGAGGAAACTACCAAGTTTGTTGAGTGGGATCCGACTGGACGCTTCGGGCGGACCACAGAGCTTCTCGGACGCGGCACGTACAAGAATGTGTACAAGGCGTTTGACGAAGAGGAGGGCATGGACGTCGCGTGGAACCAAGTCAAAGTTCACGGTTTGCCCGCGGCCGAAAAGGCGCGGTTGTTGAGTGAGGTTGAGATTTTGAAGAGACTCGATCACAAAAATGTGCTCAAGTTTTACCACTCGTGGAACACGATTAATGAGAAGTCGGGGGAAGTCAGCGTCAACTTCATCACCGAGGCGTGCGCGGGGACTCTCAACAAGTATGCCGCTCGATTCAAAAACAATCTGGATATGCGAGCCGTCAAAAGCTGGTGTCGACAAATTTTACGAGGTCTTGCGTATTTGCACGCGCACGAGCCACCGATTGTTCATCGTGACCTGAAGTGTGACAACATTTTCGTCAATGGCAACGCCGGAGAAATCAAAATCGGCGACTTGGGGCTCGCCGCGATGTTGGACCATCAACGCACTCACAGTGTTATCGGAACGCCCGAATTTATGGCGCCAGAGCTTTACGAAGAGGATTACGACGAGCGAGTGGATATTTACTCCTTCGGTATGTGCCTCATCGAACTGGTGACGTTCGAGTGCCCGTATTGCGAGTGCAAGAATCCGGCGCAAATTTACAAGCGCGTGTCGAGTGGAGTTCCACCAGCCTCCCTCGAAAAGATCAAGGAGAAAGGTGACGACATTTACGAATTCATTTCGCTCGCCATCGGATCGGTGGACCAGCGGCCCACGGCGCAGCAACTTTTAGATCACAAGTGGTTGATGAAGAAGGAAGAAAAGAAGACCATGGTGCCGAGGCAAGTGGTAGAGGAGGAGCCGGAGGTGCCGCGACCCATCGTCAAGGAAGACGAAAAGCCCGAGAAGGAAATTCCGTTGGCCGCTGACAGTGGTCGCAAGATTGTGCGCGTGTATTCGGAAGCCGATACGACGGAGCCTCCGTTGCACAAACGCGGCGCTTCGCTAGACGTGCGCGTCAAGGGGACGTTTTTGGAAGATGATTCTCTTCGTTTACGCTTGAGAATCGCCGACTCGTCCGGTCAAAATCGAACTGTTGAGTTTCCCTTTAATACGGAAACGGACAGCGCTCAATCTGTCGCGACTGAGATGGTGGAGGCTCTCAGCTTGGAGTCGAGCGCCGTGGAGGCGATCGAGAGAGAGATAGAGAAGGAAGTGAAATACTTGGAGGAGGAGAAGAAAGGTTTTTGCTTACGCGATAATAGTAGGAGACATAGTGCGGATAATAGTGGTGAGTCGAGTCCCGAGGCAGTGGCGCGAACTCAAGACGCTGTTTCGAGTCAAGATCGCCTCGCGGCGATGGCGAACGTCGAACGCTCCAACTTCATCACGCGCACGCCGTCAACAGAGTCGCTTACGGATAAGGCGCGTATTCTCTTGGACGACAATACCATCGTTCCGCAGTCGCAACCAATGGTGGCGCACGAAGATCATACGTCCCGACCGAAGAGCGCATTCGACGCGTTGAAGCAACATGATACCATGTCCCTCTCGCAGTCCGCCGCGGGGAGCGGAGGATCGAGTTCGGGCGAGCTATCGCCGCCGATGCATCCAGCTCCGTCACAGTCTGCGCCTGTCGCGCCGGCTGAGGTGGCTGCGTCGTTGGAACAGTTTGCTACGGCTGCGAAGCCACCTCGCGTGCCCGCAACGACGGCAGTGCCTCAACCGCACGTGTCCGAACACGTCATGCAAGAAGTACATCGAGTTTCCGAAGCCGACGGCGGCGATCGAAGCTCAGACGGTGGATCCTCCTACATGAATGAGGAAGAAGAAGAAGAGATGGAAGAACTTCGATTGCTTGAAGAGCTCGAGCTCCAGCAACAACAGGAGGAAGCTGAAATGCGACAGCGGCACACGACTGAAAGGCAACAAAAGTTACGCTCTCTACAAAAGAAACGCATCGAGCGCACAGCGAGTAAGATGGCCTTGCTCGCGGCTTCTGATACCGGATCAGAGTCTGCTCGCGCTGAAAAGTACTCTCGAGCGGCAACACCTGCACCAACGCAGACTCATCCGGCGACGCGTCTCAGCAACGCGCAGAGTGCGAGCTCTCTCCATCACGGTTTGCCCCCTCAGCCGCCGCCCGCAGCGGCGCCCGCCCCAGCTCCCGCTCCCACCCCCAACACCACCCCCACCGCACCGCAGCACCAAAGCGCGATGTCGGCGCCAATGTCACCGCCTCCAGCGCACGTACCAGAGCCTACCATGACTGGTGCCCTCCAGCAACCACACACAACACATGCGGTTGAGCACTCGGTTGCTTCCCCACAGGCGCCACAGGCGCAGACGGACAGTGCGACGTTGAGCAGGACAGCATCACAACGATCGATGAGAAGCGACAGCGATGTTAAAAGTGACGAGGCACCCCTTCCGCCCGAAGAACAAGCCAAGTTAGCAAAGGAAAAGAAGCGCATCGAGGCTCGTGCGAAGATGCAAATGATGGAGGAGAGTTCTTTGCTCTCGCTCGACAGCAAGTCGACTTTTGCAAAGGGCTCGAAAATGTCGCTGAGCTCTCAAGCCAAGAAGGACTCCGCCGATGATATCCATCAGTCTCAGCATCAGACCGACGCGCATTAGTGACAACATCGACATCTAGATAGTACAAATGTTCAATCAAAATTATATGCAAGCTGTAAACAGCGCTCCCTATCGAAAAAATTATCGTCAAGTAAGATTACAAGCATCGCGCGGCGTTCTAGATGCATTAACCAACCGAACCTTCGAGCTTAAGACTCATGAGTTGATTCACTTCCGCGGCAAATTCTAAGGGCAATTCGTTGAACACTTCTCTGCAAAAGCCGGAAATGATCACTCCCACTGCTTCCTCCGGATCGATGCCACGCTGCTGGAAATAGAACAACTGATCCTCACCAATCTTCGACGTACTCGCCTCGTGCTCGACGCGCGAGCTTGGTTCTTTCACTTGAATGTAAGGGTACGTGTTCGCTCCAGCCTTGTCGCCGATGAGCATGGAGTCGCACTGGGAGTAGTTGCGTGCGCCCGAGGCGTTGGGGCCGACTTGCACCAAGCCTCTGTACACGTTCTTACTCTTTCCGGCGCTGATACCCTTACTCACGATGCGGCTACGCGTGTTTTTACCGATGTGAATCATTTTCGTGCCCGTGTCTGCTTGCTGCGCGTTGTTCGTCAACGCAACCGAGTAAAACTCGCCGATCGAGTTGTCGCCGGCGAGCACCACGGATGGATACTTCCACGTGATGGATGAACCCGTTTCAACTTGAGTCCAAGAGATCTTCGAGTTGTCCCCCTTGCATAACCCACGCTTGGTGACAAAGTTGTAAATGCCTCCCTTGCCGTTTTCATCGCCCGCGTACCAGTTCTGGACGGTGGAGTACTTGACCTCAGCATTCTTACCTGTGCTAATTTCGACCACTGCCGCGTGCAGCTGGTTATCGTCGTAAGCCGGCGCGGTGCAGCCTTCTAAGTAGCTGACGTAAGAGTCATCCTCCGCGACGATCAGTGTACGTTCGAATTGACCGGCAGACTCGGCGTTGATGCGGAAGTACGTGGACAATTCCATGGGAGAAATGACCCCCTTCGGAATGTACACAAAGGAGCCGTCGCTAAACACGGCGCTGTTCAAGGCGGTGAAATAGTTATCCGCCACGGGAACGACCGAGCCAAGGTGTTCCTTAACTAGTTCCGGGTAATCGCGCACGGCCTCGGAGATGGAGCAGAAAACAACGCCCGCCTTGAGCAAGTCTTCCTTGAACGTCGTCCCGATGGACACCGAGTCGAACACGGCGTCGACGGCAACATTCGACAATCGCTTTTGCTCGTTGAGAGGAATCCCGAGCTTATCGAACGTGGCCAACAACTCAGGATCGACTTCATCCAAGCTCTTTTTCTTTTCCATAGACTTGGGCGCGCTGTAGTACGACACCGCCTGGTAATCAATTTGTGGATAGCGATTGTCGCTCCAGTCCGGCTCCTCCATCGTCAACCACTTACGGAACGCCTTCAATCGGAACTCGAGCATCCACTCCGGCTCCTCCTTCTTCGCAGAGATCATGCGAACGACGTCTTCGTTCAATCCCGCGGGAATCGTCTCGGTATCGATGTCCGTGCTGAACCCCCACTTGTAGGGCTTGTTTAGCATTTCCTGAATGCGATCCACCTCCTCCTCCTTGGCGCTCTGCGCTGCGATCTTCACCCCGCTCGCGCCTTCGCCGCCATCGCTTCCCTCACCCGCCGCGCTCACGAGCGCGGCGCCTCCCCGAGACCCCGCTCGAGGTCGCGCCACCGCGCGTCCCGCGCTCGTCCGCGCTCTCGTCCCGGCGCGCGCGTTCGACCCTTTCCCGCGCGCGGTCGCGCTCGCGCTCGGCGCGCGCGCCGCAGACATCGCGTGCACCATGTGTTCTCGTGCTGTTCGCGAACCTCTCGCGCGTTCGCTCGTCCACGGGGGTCGCACGGTGACGCGAATGCGACGCGAACGCGACGTCACGGAACATTGTATCAAGAAGGGGGGGGGTCGGGTCGAATCGTGAACCCCCGAATGGGTTTTCCGAAAGAAACTTACAAGTCTACGCGAGCGAGAGAGCGGGTGGATGAGAGTGTACGCTCAGTCGCGAGCGTCGTCGGACGGTGAGTCGATGGTGTCCGACGCGCGGGTCTCGCTGGTGGCGAGCGCGCGACGACCGCGCTCGGCGAGACGTTCGCGCTTGGCGCGCGCGTCGGCGTCCTCGTCGACGGCGACGACGGATGATTTCTGTTCTAATTTCGCTCGAACGGCGGCGTCTGCGGCGGTGTTGGCGGGTGGAGGTCGTGCGGCGGTGGTCGTGGTTGCATTGGACGCCTCTCGAGCGAGTCGTCTTCGCTCGGCGATGGCTTGAGCGGCGGCGCCGACTGGGGCTGAGACTCTGGCGATGACCGGTCGAGCCGCGGGCGGGAACAGCGCGGCAAATGCAAAGTCTGCGCTATCATCGCCTCGCACGCCCGATCCGTGAGGCTGGAAGAATCGCAGGTACACCCACGCGGAGTACGCGCCCCAGATGTCGAATAGAAATAAGCCCACGTGATGGTGTCGACCGCCGCTCATGAACGCGTACGCCGCGGTGAAGCACAAGTATGCGCCGATCAGGTGCTTGTTTCGAAGCGCGCGCAACGAAGGCAACGCGTTTCCGATCCCACGACTTCCACCTCCACCCAGCGCGTCTTCTCCGAACACCGGTTCCTCGGGCGACGTCTGCCGAAGCGCGAGCAAGAGCGCCGCCAAGACGCCGTGAAAACCGGCAAATCTGGCAAACAAATAAAATTCATCCCCACCACTGAAGACGTAGAGCAGACACATGGAAAACCACGACATCGTCGCCGTCGCTACGTTCACCCCGACGACGAATCGCGTCAACTCCTTCGGTCCCCAGATCGGTTCGAGCGTGCGTCCGATGTACAACAAACCGCACGCGTCGACGCACGCCGCCGCCAGAGACATTTCGTAATATCCGCTCGTCAACAGCGTCCACGGACGCGTGAACACCGCGTACGGCGATAATGCGAATACTTGATCCAATGCTTTCCCGAAAATCGCGAATCTGGCGAACCATCCCGCGAGAAGCGTCCCGCAAATCCCCCGCGTCACCGTCGACGACGTCGCGAACGACGCGCTCAACTCTCTCCTCGCGTTTCTCGCTGTGCGCGCGCGAACGATCGCTCGTCAGTCGATGCGCGCGTCGAGAGAAAACGCGCCGACTCGTTCGCACGCATCCTCGCGTCATCCTTTCTCGCGTCTCGCGTCTCGCGTCTCGCGTCTCGCGTCTCGCGTCTCGCGTCTCGCGTCTCGCGTCTCGCGTCTCGCGTCTCGCCGAGCCGAGCGAAACA
>Ga0208410_1000691_pt1 | contig 19099 bp, 15 predicted proteins | sample ETN02SmetaG_3_FD_185787 | JGI IMG/M metagenome (GOLD analysis project Ga0208410, IMG submission 185787) | Marine microbial and viral communities from oxygen minimum zone, Eastern Pacific Ocean - ETNP2014F10-02SV257 (SPAdes) (version 2) | ecosystem: Environmental > Aquatic > Marine > Oceanic ... | reverse complement strand
CAAAAATAGCAGATCGTGCCCCCCCCGGAGTATGGGAGCAAGAAGGCTCTAAAGACATACTCGAAGTTGCCCACGAAACTGCTTTCGAAATTTTATCAACAAACTTCCCAGATCATATTAATCCCAAAATAGATTCAAATATACGTGATCAATTCCCGATTTTATTATCACGCGATGCAATGAAACCTTCTGCCCGATTTAACAAAGGCTAACTGTCTAGGAGAGAAAAATAATGAGACTTGAAAAAATTGAAGACATACAAAATTTTGACAATAACAATTTTGTACATCCTTGGGAATACATGAAAGATGTAGGAAAAAATAAGCGCATGTTTGCAGAAAAAGCAAAAGGGATATATCTCTACGATGAGCATGGAGAAAAGTTAATAGACGGTCCTGGAGGAATGTGGTGTGTGCAGATTGGCTACGGTCGCCCAGAGATGGCTCACGCAATTTCTGATCAGATTATTAAGATGCCTTATTATTCGCCATGGAACATGAGTTCCTCTCCAAGTGCAATACTGGCAAAAAAAATCGCAGAACTTACTCCAGGTGACTTGAACCACGTATTTTTTACCACATGTGGCTCAACTGCTGTTGACAGTGCAATTCGCTTTGTACATTTTTATAACAATGTATTAGGAAGGAAGAAAAAGAAAAAAATTATTTCAAGAGAAAAATCTTACCACGGAAGCACTTATCTCAGCGCCACCATGTGTGGAAAAAACCGCGACAAGGATTGGATGGATACAGCAACAGAATTAGTTCATTTTCTCCCTGATGTAAACCCAAGTCGACGCCCTAAAAATATTAGTGTTGATGAGTTTCTGGAGAAAAAAATTTCTGACTTAGAAAATGCAATTCTAAAACTTGGTGCTGAAAATGTAGGAGCATTTATCGCCGAACCTGTACTGGCTTCTGGAGGTGTCATTGTTCCTCCCAACGGGTATCACAAACGTTGTCTGGAGGTTTGTCACAAATATGATGTATTATACATTTCTGATGAGGTTGTAACAGCCTTTGGTCGTTTGGGGCACTGGTTCGCTTCTAAAGAAGTGTTCGGGATTGAGCCAGATATTATTACTTGTGCAAAAGGGTTAACATCTGGCTATGTTCCAATGGGAGCCTGCATAATTTCTGACAAAATTTTCAGCGAAATCTCAGGTAATAGTGCAAAAGAAGCGACGTTTTCGAACGGCTATACATATTCTGGTCATCCTGTAAGTTCTGCCGCTGCCTTAAAAAACATAGAGATAATCGAAAACGAGGGTTTGCTGGAGCATGTTCATGAAATTTCTCCATATTTTCAGCAACGTATAAAGGATTTAAACAAGCTACCTCTAGTTGGCGAAACACGAGGAGTAGGATTGGTTGGATGCGTAGAAGGCAGGATTGTTGAACCAGAGAATGCTGGCGCACTAGAGTTGGATATTGAAATGGGTTCCCGAATCGACAAACACTGCCAGGCATTGGGATTGATTGTACGTCCACTTTGGAACATGTGCGTCTTTTCCCCCCCGCTGATCATCACTCCGGAACAAATTGACGAAATGTTCAACATTCTTGAACAAGGCATACTCAGAACTGCTGAAGAGTTGGTTCAGGAAGGTTTGTGGAAAGGATAACCCAAATGCCCCAACGCGATCCATTTTATGACATCCTCTTTGAACCTTTGCAGATTGGACCACTGAAAGCCAAAAACCGCTTTTATCAAGTTCCACACTGTAACGGCATGGGTTATCTGCGTCCCAAAACACTAGCTGCTATGCGTGGAATTAAAGCAGAAGGCGGATGGGCGGTGGTCTGTACTGAGGAAGTAGAAATACATGCCACCTCAGACAACGGTATAGCAGCGGAAGGCAGACTCTGGGACGACGCAGATATTCCTGCACTAACAAAAATGACAGAGGCAGTTCACGAACATGATGCTTTAGCTGGAATTGAACTCGTCCACGGTGGATTCTCAAACTCCAATCACTACAGCAGGATACCACCCATTGCACCTAGTATGATATCCGTTAATAATTACGATCCCGTACAGGCAAGGTCAATGACGAAGGCTGACATAAGAGACTTCAGGAAGTGGCACCGACAGGCTGCTTTAAGAGCCAAGCAAGCAGATTTTGACCTCATCTATGTATACGCTGGACATTGTCTGACACTACTAATGCACTTTCTCTCACGCCGCTTTAATCAACGTACTGATGAATACGGTGGTTCGATGGAAAACCGGGTTCGCTTATTCAGAGAAGTCATTGAGGATACAAAGGAAGCTGTAGGCGACAAATGTGCGGTAGCTGTTCGTTTTGCTGTAGATGAACTGCTAGGCCCCAAGGGCATTACTTCCGAAAACGAAGGCCGCGAGGTTGTGGAGATGCTAGCAGAACTTCCTGATCTTTGGGATGTAAACATCAGTGAATGGGAGAACGACTCAGTTACCTCACGTTTTGAGAAAGAAGGTTTTCAGGAGACATACATTGGTTTTGTTAAATCTCTTACCTCCAAACCTGTGGTGGGTGTAGGACGTTACACTTCTCCTGACAAGATGGTATCACTAATCAAACAAGGCGTGATGGATATGGTCGGCGCGGCGCGGCCCTCAATCGCAGATCCATTTCTCCCCAAAAAAATTGAGGAAGGGAGACTTGATGAAATTCGTGAGTGTATCGGATGCAACATTTGCGTGGCAGGAGATTGGCTTGCGGTACCCATGCGCTGCACCCAAAATCCCACTATGGGTGAGGAGTGGCGCCGAGGTTGGCATCCCGAGAGGATAGAGCCCCGTAAAAGTAACGAGGGTATACTGGTAGTGGGGGGAGGTCCGGCAGGATTAGAATGCGCTCTTGCCTTGGGAAATCGTGGCTACCGAGTGATTTTGGCGGAATCATGTGAAGAACTGGGTGGGCGTGTCAGTAGGGAAAGCCGATTACCCGGACTCGCTGAATGGGGACGGGTACGAGATTACCGTATGGGATTGCTTGAAAAATTTGAGAACGTCACTATCTATTGTGGAAGTAAACTCAGTGCTGAAGACATTTTGGAATTTAGCGCTGAGGATAAATTCGGATTTTCACATGTAATGTTAGCTACAGGAGCCACTTGGAGATGCGACGGAATCGGCCGTGAACACAGGGGACCTATTCCTGGATTAAGCAACTTGTCTGTGCTAACACCAGATAACGTCATGAATGGCGTTTCCGCAAATGGGAAAGTACTTATTTTTGATGATGAACACTATTATATGGGCGGTGTACTAGCTGAAAAGTTGAAACTGGAAGGACATGAAGTACAAATAGTCACTCCCGCTTCAGACATTTCAACTTGGACACATAACACAATGGAACAATTTCGTATCCAGAAGCGGTTATTGGAACTCGGCGTAAAGATTACAACTCAACATAATCTTGTGTCAGTGCATCCCGGAGCAGTTAAACTTGAATGTAATTTCACTGATAAAAGTACAATACACGAATGTCAGACCTTGTTACTGGTTACAGAACGATTCCCAAATGATGATCTGCACAAGTCCTTGTTGGACAATCCTGAAGGAATTGATCAAGCAGGGATCAAAACCATCCAGTGTATTGGTGATTGCTTAGCACCTGGGATAATTGCCGCTGCAGTTCATTCAGGACACCTCGCTGCACGAGAATTTGAAGCTAATGTCCCTGAAGATATTCCATTCCTTCGTGAAAGGATTTTGCTTTGAATGAGAATAGTACAATTATTTTAATTAGAAAAAATAACTTTTACTATTTTACCGTCAGAATATTTAGCAACTAATGAAAGGTGGTTGACAATGCTGATAAATGAACCTATAATGCCATTTTTCAATTGATACGAGTAGCTATAATAGCTGCGTTTATGTTTAATTGGTTTAGAAAATCTAAAAATTTAAGGAGAGAGACAATGAAATATTTAATTAAGGGTATTAGCTGGGTCTTATTCGCCCTTATAGCAACTGGTGGGATGGCCCAAGCAGCCAATGACAATCTCGTTATTTTTGACTGGGCTGGATATGAAGATCCCGCTTTTTTTGATGATTATATGAAGAAATATGGGAAAGCTCCTGATTATTCGTTTTTTGCTGATGAAGAGGAGGCTTTTCAAAAGATTAGAACTGGTTTCCGAGCGGACCTAGCACATCCATGTTCACAGTCAGCAGTAAAATGGCGAAAAGCAGGAATAATTGAACCTATCGATACCTCGCGTTTAAAGAACTGGTCCAAAGTTATGGCAAACTTCCGGAACATTGAAGGATTTTACCATGGAGGTAAACAATGGATTGTTCCTATTGACTGGGGTGCAACTGCGATTACCTATAGAACAGACAAGGTTAGTGCTTCTGAAGCATCGACATTACAAAGTTTTACAAATCCTAAGTTCAAGAATCGTATCTCAATGCCTGACAATCTGGATGATGCCTACGCATTGGCCTTTCTTGCTAATGGTATTAAAGACTGGAACAAAGCCTCAATGAATGATCTGGAAGATGCATCTAATTTTCTTAGAAAAGTTCATAAAAACGTCCGTACCTACTGGTCGGACCCTGCTGAATTAAGACAGTTAATGGCCAGTGGTGAAATTCTTATTTCTTGGGCATGGAATGAAGTAGCAGCCATTCTTGCTTCTGAAAAACATCCAGTTGAAATGAAAATTGATACTAAGGAAGGCGCTTCAACCTGGGTATGCGGTTACGTGAAAATGGCCAATGCACCTGGAAGTGAGCAAAAAGCTTATGATTTCATTGATGCATTTTTGTCTGATTCTGCAGCGACTTACCTACTTACGGAGTGGGGTTATGGGCACACAAACGAAACTGTAATGACTAGTATTGGTGCAGAAAATGGTTTTGAAAGCCTAGAGACATATACCAAGAACACTCTAATGCAAAGCCCACTAAATCCGAAGATCCGAGAACAGATGATCAAGGATTTTGAAAAGATTAAAGCCGGGTATTAATATAAAAAAATAATTTTTGCAATCGTCTCCTTTGCAAATAAGGAGGCGATTCAGTTTCGTTTATCATACTTCAGAATTTTTTAGGATAACAAGAGACTCCGCCCCCCAACCCACACGAGCAGATTCTCCATCTCCCAACACACGCCGACCAGCTGTATTTCGCATTGAAATCGTCAACGGTGACTTAAGCCCATTAATTTGAACGTTGTAGTAGGTCATGTCTCCATAATATGTACTTTCAAGAATTACTCCACTGATTTCATACTCTGTACTGTCCCTATCTTCAAATAGCAATGTCAACATTTCGGGACGGATGCCTATTATCACCGGCCCTGGATTAAGTGGAATTGGTATTTGGTCCGGATTGACATTCACGTTCCCCAGGATGCCAACATCCACAGTCGTAACTTGTCCGCCGTCTTTTAGCAACTGACCTTCGATAAAATTCATAACACCAATGAATGAGGCTACTCTTTTGGATTTGGGCCTGCTGTATAGTTCTTGTGGAGATGCAATCTGAACGATTTTTCCTTCGAACATCACTGCAATGCGGTCACTCATTGTCAGAGCTTCTTCCTGATCATGAGTAACAAGGATAAATGTGATCCCAACTGTACGCTGCAAATGTCGTAACTCTACCTGCATTTGTTCCCTGAGATTCTTGTCAAGTGAAGATAGTGGTTCATCTAGTAACAATACCTTAGGTTTCATGATAAGTGAACGAGCAAGAGCAACTCGCTGCCTCTGACCACCAGAAAGGGCATGGGCCGGTCTTTTGTTATAATTTTCCAAATCGACCAGTTTCAGCATTTCATTCACCCTGCGTGCAGTTTCGTCTTTTCCAAGATTGAGTCGTTTGAGTCCATAACCTACATTTTCTTCTACATTAAGGTGAGGGAAAATGGCATAAGACTGAAATACCATATTGGTGGGGCGCTCGTTTGCTTCCACTCCATGCATTTGAAAACCATCGATAGCAATGTTTCCTTTTGTAGGTTGTTCAAAGCCAGCTATCAAACGAAGCAGAGTAGTCTTTCCACAGCCTGAAGGTCCCAGTAGTGAAAAGAATTCACCTTCTCTAATTTGAGCACTCACTCCATCTAAAGCAGCAATTTCTCCAAAATGCTTCTCTACTCCATCCAATTCGACTATATTTTTTATTGAATCTATTTTAAGTTTTTCTGTCATGTTTTAAATAAATTATCAAATTGTACATTAGATTGATCTTCGAGTATCCTGTTCATACGTCTCCGGAAGTATTCGAACAGTGATAGCAATACCAGTGAAAGTAACAACATTATAAATCCGAGAGCCATCACGCCAGGAAGTTTTGCTGGAAAACGCAATTGCCCCCATATATATACAGGCAGTGTAGTTTCAGTTCCAGTCAGGAAGAATGCGATTATGAATTCGTCAAGTGATATTGTAAAAGCAATCAAAAGGCTCGAAATTAATCCGGGTAAAACCATTGGTAGAATTACTCGCTTGAAGGTACCAAATCTTGTTTCTCCTAAATCAAGCGAGGCTTCTTCAAGACTCATATCCATATTCGCAAATGCAGAATTTAAAATAGCAATAGAAAATGGCGTACAGACCAAGGTGTGACCGAGGATCACCGTCCAAAGTGAAAGTGGTAACCCAAGCTGCATTAGGACGACCAGTAAAGCAACTCCTATAATTATTTCTGGAAGAAAAAGTGGTAGAATAAGGAACGATAATATACTTTTTTTCCCAAAAAATTTATAACGTGCTGATGCGCGTGAGGCAAGGATTCCTAAACATGTACTGAGGATAGAAGTACTTATTGCTACAAACAAAGAATTCTTGAGAGATTCTTGAAGATATGTTTCCTCAGTTAATCCGGCAAACCACTTAAATGTAAAACTATTCAAGGGAAAAGAAATAATGGTACTGTCGTTGAAAGCAAAAATAGGCAGTAACAATACCGGGGAATAGAGGAATAGCAGATATGAATATGCAAAAATCTTCAATGTATTTATATTACTGTTCACGATCCTCGCTTTCTAAGCCAACGTCGATTTAGGGCTAAAAACACCAATGATATCATACTGACAATTCCCATAGCAGAAACTGCGAGTGATGCACCTAGAGGAGCGTTGTTGGCCTTCATAAATTGAACCTGAATCATATTGGCAATCATCAATCCGTCCTTTCCACCAACCAGTTTGGGGGTAACATAGTCTCCAATAGTTGGTATGAAAATTATCAGTGCCGCCCCTACAACCCCTGTCATTGATAGTGGAAGGGTTATTCGCAAAAAACTCTTAAGAGGTCCATCCCCAAGATCTGCAGCCGCTTCCAAGTAACTACGATCTATTTTTTCTAATGCAACATAAATCGGTAGAATTGCAAACGGTGCCCATGCATGTGTTAGTGTTATAATTACAGCATTTGCATTGTAGAGGATGAACGTCAATGGTTCTTCAATCATCCCCAACCAACCCAATGTACTGTTCAGTACACCATTGTACCCAAGAATTACCTTCCAGAGGAAAACTCGTAAAAGATAGCTTGTCCAAAACGGAATGGTTACAAGAAATAACCAAAGTGCCTTTCGGTTACCCCCGTGGAAAGAAATAAAATATGCCATCGGGTAGGCCAGAATTACTGTTCCAAGTGTAACTGTTGCAGATATTCCAAGAGACCGAAGCATTAGATCCCTATACATTGGCTCTGTCCATGCTTCAATGTAATTATCTAGACTAAAACTACGGTCAAGAACGAGATAATCCTGTGTCCAGAATCCGAGAAAAAAAATCAGTAGCATTGGTGCTGCTAACAGCAGCAAAGAAAACCCAAATGGCAGCCCAATAAGGGTAAGACCTCGGCTGGAATCACTTTTAAACCAATTTTTTAATCGATCCATTATGCCTTATTCGGGGGTAAATTTTGGGCCGAATTGTTTCTTTCTAACAAAGTGCCTCTGGTTGGCTCTATCTCATGATTCATCACAGGAAGGATTTCACGAAGGGCATCGTGGTGGGTTCGCACTCCATACTCTAGATCAGAAAGAATAATACCTTTATTTGCAGAAGACTTCATACCTTCATTCCACATGATGCTCAAATGCCAGTCTTCAGCTATAGCAGTCGCATCAATTCGCTCTGATAAATATCGTGCCAGTCGCATTGTTCTGTTCTCATCTGCACGCTTATATGTGGAGCTCCTAATTGCTGTCTCTTTGACCGAAAATGGAATCTCCTGATAAAAAGTTACCACATCTGGATAGAATCCCAAAACGAAATTAGGGAATATACCTATATACAACCAAGCTCTTGGGAGTTCATTATGTGGAGAAGTAAACTGGTCAATCATTTTTTTGTAATGAATCACGCTCCAGAGCTTTCCAGAACCTTCATTAAACGGTGCAATAGCACGAGATACTCCGTTTACGAATGGTTCATCATAATAGTTTTTCCCATACAAATCATTCAGGCTGGGATGAGCACGAGCGACATGGTAGCCCTCATTGTCAACATCCCGGATAGACTTCCAATTGACATTTCCCGAGGACGAGCAATCTATTGGGGCTGTCTGCAAAAGGTCTACATGGTTGTATCTGGAGACTTCATCTTCTAACCTATCTAACAAATTTGCTACAGAAGGCTGAGGTCCAGGCTTAAATCGTATAAACACAAAACCGCGCCAAATCTCCATTTCGAGTGGTTTAAGCCCCCATTTCCTATGGTCAATTGTGGGGAAAGAATTCGCTTTAGCTGCACCACGCAGACTACCATCTAAGTTATAAGACCAGCCGTGAAACGGACATCTGATAACGCTCTTGCATCTTCCCTCTGAAGTGTCAAGGACACGCGAACCACGATGTCTACATACATTGTGAAATGCGCGGATCTCATTCTCATCATCCCGAATAATTAAAGCCCGCTCACCCACTAGATCAAAGGTTATATAGCTACCCTTTTTAGGAATATCGCTTGTGTGACAAGCAATTTGCCAGTGCTTCCTGAAAAGTTCTTCAGCTTCCAACTCAAATAACTCTTCATTGAAATATGTCCAGTATGGTAAACCAGAACGATCCCAATTTGGAGGTGGTTCGAGTTTGGCATTTGTAAAGTGTGGGTTCATGATAAATTTCTTTAAGCGAGGATATCGTCTCTTAAAATGGTATTAAAGGAGACTCTTTCTATCTGAGATATGTTTTATATTGTTGTCGATCCAGTCGGCATAATTTTATAAGTTTACTCTCAGTTGTCAAGAGAAATGAATCTTGTCAGATTAATACCAAACCGTTCGAATCAAGTTCATTAGTCTTAATAAATTTTCTTAAAAATCATTTTCTGCAGAATTATACAAAAATTGACTCCATTCGTAATTATTTCCAAAAAAATATTATTCCGGTATATGATGATATTTTTATTTGTGAAATGAAAAGGTAAACCTTCTACAGATTCCTTGCCCCTCCATATTTTTATTTCTTCCATATTTTGTCATGAATTTTGATATTATTTACTTACTACCAACACCATGTTCATGGTTAAGTAAGCAAAATGACTTGATTGCCGAGAAGTTGAACCTCTTCACTATATCTGCAACTTAAAATTGAAATTTTGAATTTTTATTTTTAAAATCTTATTTTATAATTATTTACAGACTTCTCATTAGATTTTACTTCTAAAAAATACAGCTCGGACCCTTGACACATAAGTAGTTTCTGAGTGATACTTACATTAGTTTTTTCCCAGCACAATCCTTCATCGTCAGACTCTGAAATGCGTTATTTTTCGTTAATCTTTTTCGCAGCTATTCTTATCTTTAGCATTGATTTTGCTACACAAAATACCGATAACGTAATTTTGAATTATACTCTTGACTGGATAAATTTCAATTTCATGACGTCACGTCCTGTTTTTGTTCCAGTTTTTTTCAGCTTTGCGTTTGGAATAATTTTTTCTGTATTTTATTTCTTCTTCTACCACGCATCTCTGTTAAGGAATCAGCATAAACAAAAGAAAGAAATCAAACGTCTCAAAAGACTAGTAGCCATCGAAAGGGAGAAACATGTTAAGATGGAGGAACGCAACAGAGAATTACAACTGATAGTTGAACGTGTCCAAAACAGGTTAGACATACAAAATGATCCCATAACACCGGAACCAGAGTCAGGAGAAACTGATATCTTACTGAGTGAAAAAACTGATTAGGATACACCTTCAAGCAATACTATACTCCTGAAGTATATATATTTGTAACAAGCTGTATAAAAATTTTTAGCTAGTAAGACTAGTAAAACTTTCTACAAAACAGTATTAACAATGCATATTGGAATGGTATGACTAAACTAAATTTTATAAATAATCTTGAACTGAAAGATTTAAATTCAGGTGTAAGTACTGGAACTGAATGGTTGTCAGGAAGTGGCCCCTTGACTGAATCGACCACTCCTGTTGATGGATCAATAATCGCAAAGATCCAAAATGCAAACCTTGAGGAATATGAAGCTGTAATTTCAAAAGCTCAGCAGGCATTTAAAGAATGGCGCAAAGTTCCGGCCCCACAGCGTGGTGAAATCGTTAGACAAATAGGTAACGCGGTTCGCGAGGCAAAGAATGATCTTGGTCAATTAGTCTCCTGGGAAATGGGGAAAATTTATCAGGAAGGTTTGGGAGAAATTCAGGAGATGATCGACATTTGTGATTTTGCCGTAGGCCTTTCCCGACAACTCTACGGTTCGACCATGCATTCGGAACGTCCGGGTCACCGTATGTACGATCAATACCATCCACTCGGGATTGTTGGTATAATTTCCGCTTTCAATTTTCCTGTCGCTGTTTGGTCTTGGAATGCCATGATCGCTGCGGTTTGCGGGAACGTTTCGATATGGAAGCCAAGCCCAAAAACACCCCTTTGCTCCATTGCTCTGCAACGTATCATTGGTAAAGTCATGAAAGAAAATAAAATCCCGGAAGGTGTATTTAACCTCGTAATAGGTACAAATGATGAAATTGCGGAAACCTTAGTCAATGATCAGCGGCTTCCTCTGATTTCCGCTACCGGTTCAACAGCAATGGGGCGTAAAGTTTCCTCAAAAGTTGCTTCAAGGCTAGGACGGAGTATTTTAGAACTTGGCGGTAACAATGCAATTATTGTAACCGAAAGTGCAGATTTAAAGATTGCTATTCCTGGAATTGTTTTTGGTTCTGTGGGAACCAGCGGTCAGCGCTGCACTACCACACGTCGAATTATTATTCACCAATCAATTTTCGAAGTTGTAAAAAACAAACTTGTGCAAGCCTATTCACAACTTGAAAACCGAGTGGGAAATCCATTGGATGAAAACACACTGATCGGCCCTTTAGTTGACGAGATAGCAGTGACTAATTTTCTGAATGCTTTGAAGGTAATCCAGGAACATGGTGGTACCATAATTTATGGTGGTGATGTTTTGGAAGGATATCCAACTAAGTTTTACGTACGCCCAGCACTAGCGGAAGTGGAAAACCATTGGTCGATTGTGCAGAATGAAACTTTTGCTCCATTGCTCTACCTAATTCGTTACCAACATTTCGAGGAAGCACTTCGTCTCCAAAATGACGTACCTCAAGGCTTATCGTCTGCAATTTTCACCTGCGACTTTCAGCAATCCGAAATATTTCTTTCACATGAAGGTTCTGACTGTGGACTTGCAAACGTCAACATTGGAACTTCTGGAGCAGAAATAGGTGGGGCATTTGGTGGGGAAAAAGATACTGGAGGAGGGCGAGAATCTGGATCAGATGCTTGGAAAGCCTACATGAGACGCCAAACCAACACTATCAACTACTCATCGGAATTACCGTTGGCACAAGGAGTTAATTTTGATTTGGCTTAATAACTCATCTTGAACAAATTGTAATCTGATATAATTCTCTAGGTCAATTCATTTTCTTCTCATAATACTTGCCTCAGTCCGCTAGAAATATTGATTGGTAAGGTAATCTAGGAATTAATATTTTTTCACAATCAGAAAACACTATAATACATAAGATGATTTGTATTTTAATTATGATTCGTGTCTTGATCAAACTTGCTGTTAATTTTATGATGATATTTAGGTGAAATAAGCAGACTGCAGAGTTTTATTTTTCATACTTTATATTTATAATTAAAAGATTCCATGATTACCAAAAACACAAAACCTCTACTGGTTGGATTGACAGGAGGGATTGCTTCTGGGAAAAGCACTGTAATTAAGTATCTTATCGAAGAAGGATATGCTGTTATAGACGCCGATAAACTCGGACATAGAGTTCTGGATCCGGGTACGCCAGGCTTCAAAAAAATATTAGAGACATTCGGCAAAAAAATCTTAGATCCAAATGGTACTGTAGACCGTCATGCACTGGGAAAGATTGTTTTTGCTAACCCACTATGTCTCACGCAATTGAATAAAATATCTCACCCAATGATAGCTGAGATGATAAAAAATGAATATGAAAATTTAGTTTCAAACAGTCCAAACAGAATTGTATTTTTAGAAGCTGCCTTATTAATTGAAGCTAACTGGCATAAGGTTTGCGGACAAATTTGGGTAGTAAACCTAAGTCATGATATTGCCATAAAGAGATTACAGAAAAGAGACGGTTTGAACAAAACTGATGCACGTTCACGAATAGATGCACAACTTACTCCCGAAAAGCGTTTAGCCTTCGCCGATATTGTTTTGAAGAATGACTGTTTGCCAGCTGATCTAATTTTTCAAACACAACGTGCTTTGCAGCAATTAAAACAAACAAGATCCTACGGCCTTTAGATTCATACGATCACTAACTGAAGTATTATGAAATCTCCTATGCACCTGATTCTCGATAGTTATTCTAATCCAGGAATTTCATTATTATGGAAACGTCACGGTCTTAGTATAATGGAACAATTAGTTCCAAATGAGTTTTTCTTTACAACAGGGGACACACCTCTCGAAAAACTTGTGGAACGTGAAATTTGGTCGGGCTGGAAAAAAATTATTTTGATCGGAACTCCAAATTCAATCAGACGTGGATTTAATACTTTAATGCAGGCAAGTTATGAATGTAGAAGTACTCTAGAAATTGGTTTTTGGCCGCTACACCTAAAAAGCGTAGTTTCATGTATTAGTCAGTCATCTTTTTATTTAAAACCATTTTTACAGGTTTTTAAATCAGGACACACACTTCATGTAGACGTTATGAAGGTACAGTTTTTGGCACCGGAACTGGAAACAAAATATTTTTGGAATGATTTCGAAATCAACAGTACTCTACCATCAGCACAAACTACTATATTCATTGATGAAAAAAACAACGAACTAAGCGGAAAATTTAGGTGTCGCATTGCTTTTCACGACGAAATATTGAGTTCGTTGACTATGCATCCGGGAAAACTGACTAGGACTCCAGTATTAAAAGTATACCTTAAACGCGAAGAAACCTTAACCTTTAAAGAACGTTTTAAACAACTCAGTATGTGGACTCCATCAGAAGATAAAGAATTTGAAAAAGAGAAACTCCTGAAAACAGGGAAACAAGTGGAAGTTCAAGGAAACTGGGAAAATCTTACCCTAAATGTGGGAGCAATTCAGGATTCAGTACAGTCGGTTCATTTTGAGGTTGAACGCAAAGCATTACCTTTAATTATACCAGCTAAACCTATACAAACTGCAGAAAGTTCAAATAATGTAATTCCTACTTTTAGTCCGAGAGAAGTAATCGCAAATAACCGTGAAACAACAAAAAAAGTTAAACTGCATTTCGAAGAGTAGCTCGGGAAATGGGGAAATGTTATTTTTTATTGTTTTGTTTCAACAGATTCTTCTTCTGATTTAGTATTTGAATATGGTTCATTTTCAGAATCTTGAATTATCTTTGGAGGTGTAGTTGATTTTTCAACTAGTAATTTTGGAATCTGCTGTGGTGATAGACTTTTCATTTTTTCTTCATTTTCAATTTTACACTGGCCTTCAACAATACCACCATCATGTATAATCAAACAGCCAGCGAGATTTGTAACATCACCATGAACACGTCCTCTTGACATTATCTCAATTTTACCGGAAGCATATAATTCTCCTTCAACAAAACCATTGACCTTAATTATAGGTGCACGTATTGTTGCATCTATTTTTGCCGGCTCACCAATTATCACTTCAGAGCCAATATCAATTGACCCTTTAACTTCGCCATCAATCCAAATTGGTCGCGTACCCCATATCTTACCTTCTATGCGCATACCTTTTCCCACGTAAGTAGGAGCACCACCACCTTGAAAAGGTGCTTTCTTGTTGTTTGTGAACAAAATTTATCCCAATTTTATGATTAGTAGATTTTACATCTGCATTTTTAAGTTTTTTTCTATATTTTCTAGACATTAGACAGATTTTTAAACAGATGCACAAGATAATAATTGTTTCTTACGTTTTTTATGAACTTTAAAAAATTACTCAATACTCTTCATAATTTAGTTCGCATTTAGTGTTTTACATTGCAACCTTTTTAAGAGGAAGATAAAATGTATTGATTAAGAAAAAATTCACTTAAATAATTTCTGTATTTTAAACCGATTTAAAGAAATGTCTTACCCAATAAAAAACAGCATAAATTACCAATTTAACTTTAGTTGGATAACTATTTTGCTTACATTTATTTTATTAAGTACAATTTTCAGCGACAGTAAAGCTAAAGAACACGAAGATTTTTCGGAACGCTTTAGAAAACTCTCTAACGAATTACGCTGCCCAACTTGTCAGGGATTGTCCGTCCAGGATTCAGAAGCAGGATTTTCAAAGAGTATAAAAAACAAGATCATTGAACTGATAAAAGAAGGTAAAACTGATATAGAAATAATGGCATATTTTGTGGAGCGTTACGGTGAGTGGATCTTAAGGTCACCAACAAAGACCGGCTTCAATTTGGTGCTTTGGTTACTGCCTATCGTAGGAATTTTTTTTGGACTAATTTTTGTCCTATTTCGCTCTAAATCCTGGGTAAGACAACCTAAGTATGTTAATTTGGCATCACTTACTGAGGAAGAAGAGAGAGTACTTAAGGAGGATTTAGCACAATTTAAAGAAAGTTAAGACTGTTCTTTTATACTAAAAGCGTTAAAATTTTCAAAATTTATCCGATAATCTATTTGCTTCTCTACTTCATATTTTTTTAAATAGTCTGAGTAATACTTGCCCTCTTTCATTTGATATGTTTCGATGAACGATTTATCAAAATTTTCACGTTCATCAAGGGCAAACATACGTGCTGCTGCAGTTTTTTCAGAAAGTTCGAGTAATAAACGCAGATCAATTAATTTTTCAAACTCAGGCAGAAATACTGTAGTACCCCAAACCAGTAAAATCATTTCCGGCGCAAGAAAAAATGGAAAAGTACAGATCTCAAAACCCTGAATAATTTCTGGAGAATTTTCGATAAATACTTGTTTACCTTGACTATAAGGAATTAAAACATCATCAATAACCCAGTCACGAATTTCATATGAACGCCAGAGAGAAGAACTTGCCTCTCGATCAGGCTTGTCAAGATTTTTAAATTCTGTACCTAATACTTTAGTCAGATCCAAACTTGAGACCAACAATTCCTGATCCTCAAGTGCATCGAACAGTTCACCGACAAAGAATGAATGTCCGCATTCATCAGGGCCACCAATACCAATCATCAAAGGAACCTGCTGTGAGTCATGCTTTAACTTTAAGATGGTCGTGGACAAGTCAGAGGTTGTTATTTTACTAGGATGAAATATCTGGAGGGTATCGTATAAATGTTGATATTGCAGACCACCGTTATTTTTAGTTTCTCCGGTACTACCTGCAAAGTTTGCGTTAGAATTTGATATTTTTTTTTGAAGAGAACCTTGCTCTGAAAACCAAAAAACATCTGTACCAGAAAGAGAAGAATTGTTTTTAAATGCTTCTTCACCAGTACTTTTTATAACAGAGAGTTTTGCAAATGAAGACCATTCAGAAGCTTGGATAGAATTTGCAATAAGTACAATTGAAAAATCGCGATCGTCTAGAACACATAGATATTGACGAAAATTTTCCCATGCATTCTGATCAAAATTAACTGTTAGGCTGTCCAGTTCAAAAACTAAACGTCGAATACGACTCGGATGAAATCCTTTCATTACAAATCTATAAAATGATTAATAAGTACTTTAAAGAAGACTTAACTGTTTATTACTTGTTACCTCTTCTCAGGGAATGTAAATGTTAAAAAGGCATACTCAGGTTTTAACAACTGTCTTACGACTGTTGGACATGTCTTTAGCTTTTGCTGCATGGGAACTAGCATATCATCTTAGGTTCTTCTGGGTTAATCTACCAAATGCTTTGATGATCCCTTCGCATTCTGAATATTTGAAAGCAGCGATTTTTGTTGTTGTTTTAACTGGTTTCGTATTTTCCTTAAGTGGAATTTACAGTTTGCAAAAAGTTGTTCGCCCAATTCAGGAATTATATCATCTTATAAAAGGAACATTCACCATATTATTATTGACACTATTGGCGGCTTTTTTCTACCGTGATTTTTCTTTTTCACGTGTACACACACTTTATTTTCTTATCTGTTTTTTAATTTTATTATTCATTTCACGTCTTATTTCAAAAGCCTCATTGCGTTGGCTTCACAATAGAGGAGCATATACTGAGCATATTTTGTTGATCGGAAACGGGATAACTGTGAAAAAGTTTATAGAACGTCTCAATCAACTTAAATCATTAGGGATTGTCCTGAAAGGTGTAGTCGAAACAAATGAATGTCAGAACTCAGTTGTTCCAGCTAATATTCCAAGGCTTGGGAAAATTGATCAGTTGAACCAGATTATTCAGGCAAACCATATTGATCAAGTTTTTATTGCTCTTTCTTTAGATGAACAACACTATCTGACGGGGCTAAAAGAACTATTAGCGGAACAATGGGTTGATGTAAAGATTATTCCGGAACTTGGAACATTCCGCACACTGCATACAGAAGTGGAGTCTTTTGATGATATGCCGATTATAACAATTATACAAAGTCCAATGAGCGGCTGGAACAAGATCCTCAAACGTCTGCTGGATATTTCAGGATCTTTTTTAGTCATTCTTCTTTTTTCTCCATTAATGCTTTTGATAACAATCTTAATCAAACTTAGCTCATCTGGACCAGCAATTTACGGTCAGGAACGCATGGGGCTTGACGGTCGAAAATTTAGAGCATTAAAATTTCGTTCTATGCATGTTGATGCTGAATCACAAACCGGTGCTGTCTGGGCCAGTGAAAATGATGAACGACGGACAGAACTTGGAATCTTTTTACGCAATTACAGCCTAGATGAACTGCCACAGCTTTTTAATGTTTTCAAAGGTGAAATGAGTCTTGTAGGCCCAAGGCCTGAACGCCCTATTTTTATTGAACAATTTAAAACTGAAATCCCAAATTACATGCTTCGTCATAAGGTCAAAGCAGGTATCACAGGCTGGGCACAAATCAATGGCTGGCGTGGAAACACATCACTCGAGAAGCGAATTGAATTTGATTTGTACTATATCGAACGCTGGTCAATCTGGTTTGACATTAAAATATTATTTCTGACTCTGTTCAGAGGATTTTTCGATCCAAATGCATACTGAGGAAAAATCTGGAAGATATACTTTGCCAAATAATGGTGTCATGCTAATTCTATATATTAGTTTAGTATAAATAACTGTAACTAAATTATTTACGGTAATTAATACGAATTTATGTTTTCAATGTCAATCGTGGGAATTCTTTTAGACCTGCTTTCAGTTTACACTGTTGGAGCCAGCTGAATTTGTAGAAACGACCGATCCCTCCAAAAATGATCTTCAGCGGGCACAGTGGATGCTCCTTCGTTAAGTGCATTCGACTTTTCCGCCGTAGGTAGCATCTCGTTGGTAAGTGAGACTTACAGCACAAAAGTCGTCGTCATTCCTATTGGCCGTATCAGGTAGACCGAAATGAAAGATAATATTAATCTAGTATGTTCATGAAAACAAAACTTAAACTCTGCCTTACGTGCTTCATCCTGATCACAACATCTCTATTACTTGTCGCCGGGTGCGCAAAAAAAGAATCTATCTCTACAACAACAAGTTCACAAGATAACTCAACATCAACTTTTGCTGTATCAGAAATAACTCAAACATTAGGCGATGATGGATATTATAACGGTTCTTTCGTCGTACCCTCGAACGGAATATCTTTTATTTTATCAGTATTTAAAGATAATAACGGATCGGCTGCTTTTTATTCACTTTCCGATCCTGACAGCACAGATATTTTGAGTTCTTCTTCAACACCAACATTATATGGAGCTGCAAGTGGAAGTACATCAGGTAAGGGATATGCAAATGTACTTGTGCCGCAATCACCCAGCTTCAAAGCAAAAGCAGGTACATGGACATTTAAATACATACTTGGCGACCGCGTTAAATTGGCGCTGCGGACTGGAAACTTTCCAAATGCTGCGACAATAGTTGTTCAGCCATATATCACCGGCACAACCTGGTCGGCTGCAGATCTGAACGGTGCCTTGAGCGTCATGTCAAGAATCTACTCAGCAAACGGAATCACTCTCAGCATCAACAGTACTATCACAATCAGTGACTCCCAGTATGCCACTGTATCTAAAGATTTTACTGACACGACAACAAGCGCTCTTGTTTCACAGGGTAGTACAAATGCAGTCAATTTATTTTTTATTGAGGACTATGCCGGAAGTGGATCATCAGGTATCCTTGGAAATGCTGCAGGAATGCCGGGATCAATGGGTATTGCAAATGCTTGGAATGGAGTGCTTAACAGTTTGACCGCACATGCTTCCGGCAGTACCCTGAATGAGCAACTTCTGGGTGAAACAGCTGCTCATGAAATGGGGCATCAGCTTGGCTTGTATCATCCAACAGAAGCAAATGGTACAACGTTTGATATTTTAAGTGACACAGCAGAATGCTCTAAAAGCAGCAGAGATAATGATAGTAATGGTGAAGTGTCTGCTGAAGAATGTGAGGGTTTCGGTGCGGAGAATGTGATGTTTTGGACACCCTGGTCTTCATCTTCCAGATCTGCCGGTAAAAAGCAGGAAACACTTTCCAGTCATCAACGGCAGGTCTTGAAGTATTCACCAATTGCAAA
>Ga0208410_1000689_pt1 | contig 19136 bp, 10 predicted proteins | sample ETN02SmetaG_3_FD_185787 | JGI IMG/M metagenome (GOLD analysis project Ga0208410, IMG submission 185787) | Marine microbial and viral communities from oxygen minimum zone, Eastern Pacific Ocean - ETNP2014F10-02SV257 (SPAdes) (version 2) | ecosystem: Environmental > Aquatic > Marine > Oceanic ... | reverse complement strand
GGTGTCTGTGATGTGTGCGGCTCGTGTCAACTCGGTTGTCATTTGTGCCCAGCGTGACTGTACACTCGAGTCGTCGAAAGCCACGCCGAGGCTTCTCCTATGAGTTGATCGAGAGGCGTCAACATCATCGTCGCACTCTTCTTCCATCCGACCATCGCCCGCGCGCGCGTCGACAACCGGCGCGTCAGGCGTGGAGAAGACGAAATGTGAACGTGTGTTTTCACAGAGGGACACCCGCGGCTGTGACGCGGTGATGCGATGGCACTCCACGATGTTAAGTATGCACGTATCGACGGTTCATGACTCGTCATGCGTGTAGGGACTCTCTGACGCGGTGCACTACTAGTAGTATACATTGTTCCTTCATAGAGAGTACGTGTGCTGTATACGAACGCACACGAAGAGGGGACCGCCACCCGCGATCGATCGATCGATCGATCGATCTCGACGCCGGCGCGTGGAAATTCCATGGAATCGAATGGATTCGGATCGTCGACACACGGCGACGCGTGGACGAACGACCGCGCGTCGATCGATCGATCGATCGATCGTGCGAACGACCGTCGACGACGAGACGATTCGCGCGCGACCGACGCGCGCGACGGTCGTGGACGGACGGACGCGTGGGACATTCATTCATTCATTCATTTGAACGTTTGAGACGCGCGCATCCAGAGACATTCATTCATTCGCGACGTTCATTCATCGCGTCGTGAACTCGCGAACGCCGCGGAGTTTCGTACGCGCGACCGATGATGACGGTGACGTCGGTGACGCGAGGGATGATGACGGTGACGTCGAGAACGCGCGTCGCGCGAGGGACGAGGACGACGCGCGGCGGGACGAGGAGGCGCGGCGGAGGAATGATCGTCGTCGAACGATCGGGACCGAAGGGACGAGGCGTCGTCTCGTTCGGAAGGGCGCGTGACGCGCGATGCGGGGCGGGGACGATGCGTGAGGTGTGCGTGACGCGCGACGCGCGCGGAGGCTCGATCGTGGGGCGTGGGGCGACGGCGGCGCGGGCGAAGATCGCGGGAGGGCGGGCGAGGACGATCGTCGGCGGCGCGTCGTCGTATTGGAGCGACGAGGCGATGAACGCCGAGACGGAGACGGTGACGGAGATTGAGACGACGGAAATGCGCGTGCGAGCGAGCGGTGGGTACGTGCCGTTCGATGAGGAGGAGGACGGCGATGACTCGCGCGCGGGGAGACGCGCGTTGGGCGCGGCGGCGATCGCGGCGGCGATCGCGGCGTTCGCGTACAGCGATGCGAGCGTGAGCGTGCCGATATTGGCGCCGGCGCAGACTCTGGCGCGAGCGTTGGTGGATATGGTGGCGGCCGGCGTGGATTCTTTCGTGGATATCATGTTGGACGCGTACGACGCGGCGATTCTCGGGTGCATCAACGTCTTCGCGTGGGCGCAGTCGTTTCTCCTGACGCCGGGTGGAGTGGTGTCGAGCGGGGCCAAGGCGTCGTCGAATCTCGTCGCCGATCCGAGCGGGGCGTTCGTGAAAGTGCTGGGACTGTTGAGCGCCAAGCCTTTTATGTCGATCGCCGCGGTGTTGTTGACGCTGTCGCGCGTCGTCGTGTCGTGGACGTTTGCGGCGGCGGAGTACGCGTGCGCGCTCTTGTACGCCATGCCGGTGTACGTCGCCGCGCCGTTGGCGGTGGCGGCGTACCTGATGTTAAAGAAGCGCGCGATGACGCAAAAGGTGGTCGAGGAGAAGAATTCGGTACAGAAGTTGGCCAAGGCCAAGGCCAAGGCGGCGTCCATCGTGTCCGAGGGCAAGGCGACGGGGGCGAGCGCCAAGTGGGCGGAACGACTCGCCGCCAACGCGGAACTCATGAAGAAGACGCCGGTTGCGAACACTGCGTACGACACAATCACCGAATACTCCTCGTCGTATTCGTCGTCCTCGTCGTCCTCTTCGTCTGATGTGAACGTGGTCGATCCGTACTCGCTGTCGAGCGAGTACTCGAGCGACTATTCGAGCGATTACTCGTTTTCGAGCTCGGGCGACGCGCCCTTGGATTTGAACCCGGTCAACTACGACAAGTATTCTTCCAGCTTCTCGAGCGGGACGTCTAGATCGTCCGGGTCCGCCTTACCGCCAGGTTTCGGTATGTACGACTTCGAGGAGTCGTACTCCAACCGCGAGGCGCTCATGGGAGGGTACAACATCGATCAAGACGAGGTGGAACGTATTTACGCCGAGCTGATGCCGAAGGATGCCGGCATTCCGGTGCCCGTCGTAGAGTCTAAGAGCGAAACCGTCGTCGAAGAGGTGAAGGAAGACTCCGTTGAGGAAGAATCGGACGCCGCCTCGGCGTTTATGCGCCAAGCGTCCACGAGCGAGGAGCAAACCAAACCGGCCGCCGTGACGGAGAGCGTGTCGACGTCAAAGACTGAGACGTCAAAGAAGGAGTCGTCCTCCGAATCGCCGAAAGTCGACAAAAAGGGCGGTAGTAAAGAAGCCTTCTTAGGATTCGTCGACAAGGTGAGCTCCATCAAACCGGAGGACGTCACGAACGCCGTCAAGTCGGTGACGACGAAGGAAAATTTGGACAAGGCGGCGGAATTAGCAAAGGACACTGCGAACAAGGTGCAAGCGAGTTTCGAAAACTCGGAGAGTGGCAACGCGATCAAGCTTCCGGGAGGCACGCGCCGAGTCTCTCCGCAAGACGATGACTTTGGCGAAGGAACCGTGATCAGGAAGAAAAAATAGTTGCAGTATCTATTTGTGTAAGCTAATTCAATTCCGCGCTTTTCCTATCGTGAATCTATGTATCTAATCCGTGCAGTCTGCGCGCGCGCTTGTCGCCGCGTTTTCGACCTCCACTCGCCACGCGTCGAAGCTTTGCCGTGAGCTCGCCTCGAAGCGCGTTCGCGCGCTCGCCAACCTCGACGAAGTCCCCGTCCGGTGTGCGGTATAACGCACCGGGGACAGAAAAGACGATCTCGTTCGATTTGTTTCTTAAACAAAAGACGACGGCTCCTTCCGGCGATTTCCGCGCGCGCTTCCGCGTGCGTTCGAACACCGCGTCGCTCGTGAGCGCGGTCGAACGCTCTGATGTCAAGAGATGATGCAGCTCCGACGGCAGACACGGTATCCACGACGACGGCAGCTTCTCGCCGACGTGATGACGCAACGCGTCAGCGCCCTGGAGCGTCACGGACGCGTTCAAACTCGCGCTGCAGAGCGAAACGCCCGCGGCGGCGAGCCGCACGACGTCCGAGCACGCCTTGTCTAAGAGTGCGCTCGACGTCGCGCACGCGACGTGCACGTCGTCTCCATTAATCGAAAGGTTCGCGTTCGGTCCGCACAAACGTTCGTGAATGGATGCGTGTAGCTCCTTATTCACACGATGTAACGGAACGAATCGCGCGAGTTGCGCATCCATGCGCTCCGCCTGTTTCTTCGCCAACGGTTTCATCTTCGACGTGGTCGATCCGTCGCAACGCAGAGCAAGCTCTCGCTCCACGAGCTCCGCAAACGTACATTTCGTCCGTTGGTCGTTCTTTTTCTTCAACTTTGCGACGAAGAAACCACCCGTGTTCGAGTCGTGTGGCAAAAATCGCGCGCATCGCTCGAGCTTGAGTTCAGCCAAACGAGACGGCGCCAACGGCCACATGCTCGGCGCGTACGTCCCTTTCGCGCGAGACGCGGCGTCGGTCGGACTATCAAACCATTTCAGCGTGACGTCGCCGTCCTCGTCCGACGTGTCCGAGTGTTCTCCCACCTTCCACTCGCGCAAACCGGGTCGACCGGAAATCGGTAAATCGAGCGTCTCGAGCTCGAGCGCCAACTCATCGTCGTTCAAAAGCGTTTGCACGACGGCTTCGTCTTCAATCGGATTGAATGTACACGTCGAGTATACCATTGTCCCGCCGGGTTTCAACAGACGCGCGCATCTTCGCGCCACGCTGAGCTGCGTGATGTGCAGCGCGTTGCCAATGCCCGGATGCCATCTCGTGAGACAATCCGGATCTTTCCGAATCGTTCCGTCTCCACTGCACGGCACGTCCGCGAGCACGTGCGTGTATCCACCGAGTTCGATAAGCGCTTCTCGTCTCTCGTCGCTGTCGCTCATGCGCGACATGCGCCCCTGTTCGCGTCGCACGTCGTGCCCTCGACGAAGGAATAACGGAAAATGTAAATCTTGCCCGAACGCGCGCGTGACGAACAGTCCCACCAATTCGCGAGGATCCCGCCCGTGTCGCTCGATGGCGTCCAACAACGTTCGAACGCGTCCGGGATGCGCGTCATTCGCGTGCACCACGCCCTCGGCGCCCCTTTCACCGTATCGCGCGCGCTCCAACAACTGCATAGTCTTCTGTCCCGGCGCCGCGCACACGTCCAAAACCTTCGCCCCCGACGGTGGATTCAGCGCCAACACGGGCAACATGCTCACGATCTCTTGTCTCGACCCTCTCCCACTCGTGGACGCCTCTTCAAACACCTCCAAAACCTCTCGCGGGACGACGCTTCGGCCTCGCTTGGTCTCGCCCGTCGGATTCGCCGCCTCCCACGCCCCCGGGAACACCTCTCGCACCGAACCCTCCCCGATCGCCGCGAGCGCGCGCGAAACATCTCCACCCATCTCCTCGCGCGCGTGCGCTCGAAATGTCGCCGGAAGCGGCGTCGCGAGCGCCCTCATCAAGGCTTGAAAATCATCACCTTCGCTCGCCGTCACCCTCTGCGCGCGGTAATACCGCTCGAACAGCGCCTCCCCGCACGCAAACTTTCGATGCGCGATCGTCGACGCGTTCGACGATCCTTTCCCCACCGCCGCGCGGAGCGCGTTCGCGTCGCCACCGCGCGCGCGCTTGCCCATCACCGCGCGCGCGCCGATGAGGAAAAAAGCGCCGAACGACGGCGCGTCACTCTCCCGCGCGCCCTCCATGCGACGAGAACTCGTCGCCACCGCGCGCGCGCTCCGACGCGCGCTCGCGACGTCGGCGCGCGAGACGACGGGCGTCGAGGGACGCGTCGTCGTCGGCGCGCGAGACTCGCGCGCGACCCATCGGCATCGTCACCTCGGACGCGCGCGGGACGACGCGAGGGACGACGACGACGACGACGCGCGCGGACTCGTCTCGATCGCGCGCGTCGAGGGATGGTTGCGCGACGGCTCGATGACGTCGCGAGGGTTGTTCGCGGAACTCGACGGGTTCGCGGCGTCGGCGACGCGAGAGACAGAGAGAGAGACGGTGATGGGAGGGTCGTTCGATGCGTTTGTGTTGGCGTCGCGCGTCGCGCGCGCGGAGATGCCCGTGGAGGCGCCGAGCGCGTCGTGGGACGAGTGGACGCGCGAGGAGGTCGAGGAGGAGGACGCGGCGGAGTGCGCGACGAAGCGCACGTATCAGCCGAGTAATCTCGTGCGTAAGCGCAGACACGGGTTTCGATCGCGTCTGCGCACGGCGGGAGGACGGAAAGTGTTAGCGAGGAGACGTAGAAAGGGGAGACGACGCCTGAGCGCGTGATTTATGTGTGCGAATAGTGGGGCGTCCGCGAGCGTTTTGTAATGCAAAGCGGCGGTATTACTCATCGCGATTGCGCGGGCGAGGCGTCGCCTGCGAGCGACTTGGTGAGTCGGTACACATTTTTGGTGATCTCGTTGATGTTGTGCGACATCGCGTTCCATTTGAACGGAATCATCATCTCGTTCGATACCTGCACGATGCCGCTGAAGACGAAGGCGAGAATGCCCACGGGCACCGCCACGGCTCGACCGTAGGAATTAATGAACGCCAGAGGTGACGTCATGACAAAGACGAAACAGAGTAAATACACCGAGTACATGTAAAAGGGTGGAATCGGTGTGTTCACGATCGTCTCGCAATTCGTCCATGCGTCCATGATGCCGTCGATGGAGCGATAGACGCGAAAGAGTCGCTGTTCGTACTCGCCTCGTTTGGGAAGATGAATCATCGATCGTTTCAACTCTCCCGAACACTTGGCGACTCGAAACGCGGGAGCGATGTTGGCGTATTGATTGCGCTCTTCGGGACGCAGGAGATCTCTCGTGGACGGTGAGCCGAAGAAATCGTCGTCGAGGATGGTGTTCGGCGTCGACGCCTCCTCCTTGTCGAATCCTGGAGGATATCCCTGTAAAGACTCTCGAACGGAGTGTCTGATGAAGGCGACGAGAACGTTAAGCGTGCGTGACATGCGCGCGTGCTGGAGTTTCTCCGCGTCGGTCGTCTTGGTGTGTCTCGAACTGGTGAAGGCGACGTGTAATTCGAGCACGACGTCTCTGGCGTGGTCCAGCACGTCGTCCAAGTATTGCCTCGCCGCGTAAAAGCGCATGTACGTCAGGTTGAGTACGTACGCGATGCAGAATCCGAGCACGGGCACGGACAGCGTGTGTGCCTCGGGACTGATTAGTATTTTACACGTGCCCGATTGGTACAACGCATCACGCGAGCACATGTAATCGGAGACGTAATACCATCCCGTGGCGACGATGCCCGCGAAAAACACGTACGGAAGCGTTGCGAATACCACCGTGCCGTGGAAGGAGAAGAACTCGAGGAATACGCCAAATTTATCCCCTTTGAAGATGCGTTGTTTGGGGAAGTTCCAATCGACCGTCGTGTCGTCGTCTCGCTGATTATCCGGCGCCGCGTCCGCGACGCGCGCGCGAGCCTCTTCTCGTTCGGCGGCGTCTTCGCTCAGACGTCTGGCCGTCTTCACGCTCCCGACGATGGCGTCGATCTCGTTTCGAAGCGCATCGCTCTCCGCCAGCGTCGCCTGCGTGGACGCGCACGACGACCAGAGCGCGTCGCCCATCTCTTCGAGATCGTTCGAACAGCTCCCTTTCATTCTGAAGGGCATTTCGAGACGAGAGGCGATGGCGAGTAAACCGTACAGAGTACTGGAAAGAATCCCGAGCGGTAACCACGTGGCGTACTTGAACTGCATGACGAGCACGCTCGCGGTGGAGCACAACCATATGAATGTCAGAGCGTTTACCATGTGGTTCAATTTGTACGGCGTCTTCGCCTTGGCCGTGCGCGCACACCGTGAGTAGGCGTGCAAGACGTCTCGCGTGCAGTTCACCATCATCGAAGCGCCCCGATTGCACACGTAGCCCTCTTCGCGAGCCGTCTCAATTTGATACAACACGCGCGACGCGATGCCAGCCACTCTTTCGTCCGAGCGCATGTCCAGCAGCGAGCGTTTCATACTCGCTTTCTCAAAGTCCAACAGAAGGCCAAGCGTCGACTCGTCACGTTCAGCCAACGACGACGTCCAACTCGGAACCTTATTATGCGTAAAAGGCGCGTGTTGTCGGCGCAAATCGCGCTTGATGGCTTGATACAGCGCGTGAGTGAGTCGTAATAATTTGATTCTGACGCTTCGGACGTGGTCTCGCGCCTTCTCAGACGTTTGTTTTCCCGACGGCGATTCCAGCAAATGTGTGCACGCGTGCACGTTCAACAGATGAATACCGTATACGACGTCGAATATGCCCGTTTTCGCTTCGTAAAACACACGAAACGCGAAGAAAAACCGGTACACGACGACGTATAACGACAATCGACCGACGATGTCGACCGCGTCGGGGGCGAAGAACATATCGCACTGTCGGTGGTTGGTGGCGCCGCTACCGCACACCCACAATTTGTAGAACTGAACGATCACGCCCAAGAAGACCATGAGAGACATCATGGGCCAAATCCACGAAAAGACCGTGCCTCGAATGCACGTTAAATACGAAAAATACGACACACTCGTGCTCACGCCCCGATGACGTCGAAGCATCTCCCAAACGGTTAAGGGCTCGAGCGCTTTCGGCGCGGCGCCGCCGCTGAGAATGAGCGAGTCCACGCCCGAGTGCGTCGATTCGTCCGTCTCTCCAGAGATCTGCGCAACTTTCTCGTGAATCGACGTCGTCTCCATGTACAACATCCACCCGGTCGCGGTGAGATCGTGTCTCGGATGTTCCCACCCGAACGGATCGTCCAGTAGACTTCCCATCTCGGCGATGCCGAAGAGCGACGCCGTGACGAGCATCGACGGGAGCGGTGCCAACCATTTGTAAGACGTGATGAACACGAACGGCGCTGACATGGCGAAAAAGAAGAGCACAAAGTTCATGAGGTGGAGAAATGCGAACGGCATGACACTCGAGATGGCTCGTTCGATGTGACCCATGGCTTCCATGCAGACGTCGATTCGACCGAGCATTTCAAAGGCGCACCTGTCGCTCACGTGCCCAAGACGACGACGCTTGTCGATGATTCGCATGATCTTCGATCCGCAGACACCGATTCTGGTTCTGTAATCGCACTTTGTGTACATGATTTTCTCGTCGTCGGTGAGCATCACGGAGAGCGACGGCCATCCGCGAGGATCTTGCATTAATTCCTCGGGCGTCGGTTTCGTCTTCTTCAACGCGTACGGCTCGACGCCGTGTCGGCGCTCTCGGATGGCTTGTCGCATGAATCCCAACATGATGATGGAGAGACGACGGATTTCGATCACGTCTTCACTGATGGATTGTTTCACTGCCACGGAGGCATCGGACTCCGGCGGGTGAATCATCGTGTAGGCGCCAAAGTTGAGACACCGAATCGCGTTGACGGCTTTACCCACCATTCCTTTCCCGTCGTAGTATCTCATGTACGAAAGAGAGAGACGAAACACGAGCGTGAAACCCAGGATGGAACCGGCGGTGACGTGCGGGCCCGAATCAAAGGTCAGCGCGCACTCATTGGCCATCGTGACGTCGTCCCCGCACCAGTGAATTTTCATCGCGTTCGCCACGACGGCGATGGTGGCGCTGAGTACGATTTGCACGATGAGCGAAGGAAGCACCGTTTCGTGCACGTGGAATATGCACGAGACGAAGGACCATCCCGAACGCAACGCCAACGCGCTGCGTCGCGCCATCTTTTTAAAATCTTTTTCAAACGCCGCGCGCTTCTGGAGATGCACCGCCGGCCGCGAAAACAATCTTTGCACGCGCTTCTTCATTTCCTTCACCCGAGACGCGCTTCGATGAATGTGTTCTTTCGACTCCATCTCGTCCACCAGTTTCACCCACGAATCGTGATGCCCGCGGAACGCGAACGCGAGACTGCCGATGCGCTCGTGCCTCGAATCCATCGCGGCGCAGATGGCGCTCAACTCGTGATGCGGCGAGCTCCAACTGAACGGCTCCATCATTCCCGTCGACGTCTCCGCGATGCCGTAGAATCCGAGCGCGATGAGCATCGCGGGTAAACTCGCGATCCACTTGTAGCTCACGCTCAAAACGAACGGCGTGGAAAAGACGAAAGCGAACAGTAAAAGCTGAAGCAAATGACGAAACTGTTTCGGTACGGGCGTCGTCGCGACTCTGTTGAGACCTTGCATGGCTTGCAGCGTGGAAGAGAGACTTCGATACGCCTCCGCCGCGAAACGCTCCGACAGCGCGCCCGTGCGCCTGTACGAATCGATGATGACGTTCATGCGCATAGCGGCCCACGTCGTGAGCGCGTGCGTGGGCATAGAACACAATTCTTTAATCTCAGCGTCGTCGAGCAAATCGTTGAGTTTGCACACGCCGCCGAACTCATCCGACGACAGACAGTCCACGAGGTCCATCTCCGGTCGATCTGGACCGCCGATCATCAATTCTCGCACGCATATCCGCATGAATCCAAACAATAATTTCGAGAGGCGCTGTAATTCCAGCACATCTGCCTCGACGTCCACCATGGTGTTGTTCTTCGTCTTCGGTTGCATGAAAATCGACGCGCACATGATGACGGATCGGAGTTCGTTCTGAAGATCCACGACGTATTGCTTCGAGTTAATGAACCGCTCGTACCCCCAATCGATGTTCGTCACGAGCAAAAACGACAAAGGAATGCCGAGCACGCGATGCGCCGATATATCAAACGTCACCAGACACTGCGACGACATCGTGACGTCATCGCCGCACACGCCCAACTTTAGCAGCTGCGCGCAGATGCCGACGACGGCGGCGAGGAATATCTGTCGGGAGATGAGTGGAAGCGTAGTCTCTCGCCAAGGGATGAAACAATCCGTGATGAACCACAGGTGGCCTCGCCAACTTCGATGAGACTTTGAATCCACCATTAACGGTTCGTCGTCGTTGCCGCTCGCCTCAAAGGTGGCCCTGAAAGCCTCCATCTCGCGACTGATTCTTCGACCTATGACGTTTAACGGATGCGCGGGTAGCGACCATCTGAATGGGTCCTCCAGTGCGCTAGCGACCTCGTTGACGCCGTAAAATAACCACGCGATGGTCGCACTCACAAGCGGTGTTCGCCAATCCGTCAGCGTCGTGAGCGCGAACGGCAGCGAGAACACGAATACGAATAGCAACACCGTGACAGTGTGTTGATACTGGCTCGGCGTCGGCGTGTCTAATATGAGGTACGCCTGCCTGTAGGCGTCGAGCGCGCGTTGCGTCTGACGAAACGCCTGCATGGCGGCGCGGTCGCCGAGCGCGCCCTCGGCGAGCGCAATCTCCACCAGACTCAACGCGTTCACCATCACCGCCTCGGGACGAGACACCACGGGTATCTGCGCGTACTGCACGCGCTCCGCCTCCGTCGCGAGCTTGGACAGGCTCGGTGTGCCGTCTTCGTCTCTGTTCAACAATCCATCGTCGCTGACGTCGGGAATCTCTCCGCTATGCGGCGCGCGCACGCCGAAGCGAGACTCTCGCAGACCCTGTCGCATGAACGCGTACGCCAGATTACACAAACGTCGCAATTCATCCTGATACCCACCGTTCGCCATCGACGCGCGTCGTCTCTTCATCGCCTCTCGCATTCCCTCCGCGTTCTCGCCCTCCGTCTCCACCGTTCCCACGACGTTTCGCAGCGACTCCTTCACCGCGATGAGCGCCTCTTTCGCCTCCTCGTACCGACGAAACGCCTGCAACGACCGAAACACCAACAGAAACGAAATAACAAACCCCACCAACAGATGCGCGTCGATGGCGAACGAATACCGACACACCGTGGAATATCTCAACGATTCGTCGCACTTGGACAATTTCAGCCACTGCGCCGCGGCGCCGACGCACCCCGCGAGCGCGATCTGCGGCGACACCCTCGACGCGCACGACACCCACAGCGCGAGTATAAACGACACGCGTCCTTTCACATCGCTCAATTCGTACAACGCGCTCATCTCTCGATCCAATCGTCGTCCGCTCACCCGTCGCCGCGTCCCGTCGTCTCCCCTCGCGCGCGGCGCCGACGCCCCCCGTTCTCCCGTCGACTCCGAGAAGAACGCGCGCTCGAACGCCTCCCGACGCTCGCGCACGGTGACCTCACGCGTTTCATCTCGCGCGTTCGACATGCGCGCGCGTCGATCACGCCGCGCGACGACGACGGCGCGTCGATGATTACTAATTCACCGCCAACCACCGCTCGGCCGCGTTCGCGTCCCTCTCGCGCGCGCGCGACCGTCTCGCGCGCGCGAGGTCGCGCGCGCACCTCACGCGCGTCCCTCGGCGTCCTCTCGCGCGCGTTCCGGTCGCGACGCGTCGACGACTGACGCGTCACGCGCGCATTTCGTCGCAACTGTACAATCACGCGGGAGACGAGCGGTCGCGATTTCCCGCGATTTCTCGACGCCGCGACGCGCGCGCGAGTCGCGCGCGACCGTTCGAGCGACGCGATGGACGACGGGTCGCGCGCGACTCGCGCGCGACTCGCGAGGAAGCGAACGTACGGCGATCGACGGCGCGAGGCGACGCTACGACGGCAGAGAGATGGAAAACGGGACGCGCTCGCGTACGCGCGACGCGTCGCCGCGGGAGGGGACGAGGACGCGCGCGATCGCGCGCGCGCGGTGACTTCGTCACGCGTCGTCGAGGAGGATGGACGCGCGCGGGAGTCGATGGAGACGTCGATGGAGACGTCGACGGCGGCGCGCGCGGCGGCGAACGCGGCGGCGCGCGAGGAACTCTTGACGCAACCGGAGTGGATGTGGGACGACGCGCCGAGAGATTTACGAAGGAAATGGTACGTGCGACCTCGACCGAGGGGTGCGCGGTGTCTCGTCGTCGCGGCGCGAGGGAAGACGACGGCGAGGAGCGCGAGGGACGGGTCGACGCTGCGCGCGTTTCAGTCGGGACTCCCGGGCGGGAGCGCGAGGACGAGTCGAGGACGCGGTGGGGATTGTTTTTGCATCTTGGATTGCGTGTACTGCGAGGATGAGCGGGCGAGGTGTGACGCCGGGCGCGAGGCGTCGACGAGCGGACGTGGAGGGACGTATCGCGTGCTCGACGTCGTGGCGTGGAACGGGACGTCGATGTACGACTGCGACGCCGAGTTTCGTTTCTTTTGGGCGCACACGCGCTTGACGCAGGAGTGCGACGCGTGTGAACCGCCTGATCCGAGCGTGGGAAGAGAGTACGCGTTCGCGCCGACGCCTTGGTACGAGTGCGACGCGGACGGGGTGCGGAGGGCGTACGAGGCGCGAGACGTCGGCGATTGCGAAGTGGACGGGTTGTTGTTTTATCACAAAGAGGCGGCGTACGACGTCGGCGCGACGCCGTTGGTGTTGCTCTGGCGCGACGCGAAGACGTCGGCGTTCTTCGGGCGAGACGAGGGCGCGCCGTCCGTGCTCGCGCGAGCGGGGGTGGAGTTCGAGGGTGACGCCGCGCGCGCGCACGTCGTCGCCCTCGCCAAGTCGGCCGACGGAAACTTTTTCGTCACCGGTGACGACGAACCGGCCATCATCGCCGCCGTCGCCGCGGTGCCTCGCGCGTCGGAAAAGGTGGAATCCCCCGACCGACTCCAGCCCGGTCGATCGGGACGGTTTCTCGTCGGTCCCGGCGGTTTCGACGTCGACGCCGAAACCGCCGTCGTGCGCTCCGCCGACGTGCGTTACCTCGGACCGAAACCGACAGCCTCTCACGGGTTTCGACGAACGCCCGCGCGCGATCCTCCATCGATGCCGGTCGTCGATCGCGCCGATTTGCTGTCAAAGATTCTTTTCAACGCGCGTTCGCGCGTCGCGCCGCTCGCCGTCGAGCGACTCCTCCAAGTCGCCGCCGACGACGCGATGGACGACGATCTCGGTGACCTCTGACCGTGGCCCGCGCGAACCTCGTCGTGGATGGGATGTAATCGACCCAATGCACGCGCGACGCTCTTCTTCTCGCACACCGGCGCGCGCGCGTCGATCGAGACTCGTCCGCCCGTTTCCGGTTTCGTCTCGTCGCGTCCCCGGAGAGGAAAAAGTTTCTCCCGCACTTCGCGCCCTTTTGCGCGTCGTCGTCATGGGGTCGTCCACGCCGAAATCGGGTAAAAAGGAGAAGAAGGAGAAGAAGGACAAAAAGGAGAAGCGCGAGCGGCGCGAGGACGCGAATACAGACGCGGACGAGGCGAAGAAGCAAAAAGTGCGCGATGAGACCGAAAGTGGCGGCGGGACGCCCACGCGCGTGCGCGTCGTCGGATTGACGAAGAGCGCGAACGCGGGGAGTCTGAGCGAGTTTTTGGGTCTCGACGCCGCGGAAGTCGTGGTCGGGATGTGGGGAACGCACGGGAAAGGGCCGAAACCGCCGGGCGGGCAGGCGTTCGCGAGCGTAAAGTCGAGACGGGCGGCGGAATCGCTCGTCGCGGCGTACGACGGGAAGACGCTGGACGGGGTCGAGCTCAAGGTGATCGTCGATGACGGCGACGTGGTTGTGGCGGCGAACGGGGGGATGACGCCGGGTAAGGAGAGCGGGGAGGCGGCGGCTCGACCGCCGTTGTTCGGCGGCGGCGGCGCGGCGGCAACGGCGACCAACTCGACGGCGGCGAACACGACGTCGATGACGATGATTTCGTCCCACGAGGTACGCGCGGATGATTGGACGTGTGGGGCGTGCGGTTGTAGTAATTTCGCGCGACGAACGTCGTGTTTCAGATGCGCGGCGGCGAGGAGCGCGACGTCCGGCAGAGCGTCCAACGCCGCGGTGAACACGGCGGCGGCGCGCGCGCCCGCGCAAGGGAGCGCGCAGGAGGGATACGAGGTATTCTTAAAGTACCTTCCGCACAGCGCCGACGAGACCGAGGTGTACAATTTCTTCGCCGACTGCGGCGCCATAGTGGGTCCCGCGCGTCTTCTGCGCGACCCTCAGTCCGGGCAAGCCAAGGGCGCGGGTTTCATCACCTTCGTCGACGAGGCCGGTAGAAATGAGGCTTTGAAACGCGACGGCGCTCGATTCGGCGGGCGCAACGTCTCGGTGACCGTGGCGAAAAAGAGCACGTTCGGCGTTCGAGCGACGGAGCAGGCGTTCGGGACGCACACGCCGGCCATGTTGGCGGAAACGATCGCCGCGCTCGTCGCGCCGGATCGTTCGGGCGTGTACGTGGACGGAACGTTCGGTCGCGGTGGCCACACGCGCGGTATTCTCGCCGCGCTCTCTCCGGATGGAAGATTACACGCGTTCGACATGGATCCCGAGGCCATCAAGGTTGGCCGAGAACTCGAAAAGGAGGACTCGCGATTCACCATCCATCACGCCCCGTTCGGATGCATGGCGCAGGTGTTGAAACCGCTCGGGGTTCAACCCTCGGGCGTGTTTTTAGATTTGGGCATCTCGTCACCGCAGTTTGACGACGCGTCGAGAGGATTCAGACCGGAACAAGACGGACCGCTCGATTTGCGTTTCGACGTCGAGCGCGGCGTCCCGGCGAGCGAGTACTTACGACTCGTATCTCGCGATGAACTTCGTCGCGTGATTCACGAATACGGCGAGACGACCGATCCCATCGCCGCCAGACGCATCGCCGACGCCATCCTTCTCGCGAGGGAGGACGGCTCGCTTCCGAGCACGACGAAGGATTTCGCCGCCCTCGTCGCCAAAGCCAAGGGCAAAGAGTACCAGATGATGCACCCCGCCAAGCTCACGTTTCAGGCGCTTCGCATCGTCCTCAATCAAGAATTCGATGAGATGCGTCGCGGCATGCACGCCGCGTTCGACATCATGCCCGAACACGGCCGACTCGGCATTCTCACGTGGAAACACAGCGAGTGCGCCATCGTCGTCGATTTTTTCCGCGACTACGAAGTCATCAGAGAAGACTTCCCTCTCTACGTCTGGGCGAGAAAGCATCACGCGGACAAGTGCGCGAAAAAGCTCGAACGCAAGTGGGGTTTACACATGGACGACGCCCAGCGCCCGAGCGAGGCCGAGATGCGTCAAAACAGTCGCTCTCGCAGCGCCACGCTCCACGTCCTTCGCAAACGCGACGCCGTGCGCATCGCCGACCTCGAGCGCGTCGCGTACAAGCTCAAGAGTTGGGGCAAAATTCCCGACGCCCCGGCGCCACCACCGGTGACGTTCAAGTACGATCTCGCGTCGAAGAATTAGGCGCCGACGCGGTCGCGGAAACGCGCGTGTATTGAATCCGTCGTCGAACCCGCGCGCTTTTTCCCACTTGAGCCCCCATTCCCATTCACGCACTCGAGCGCGCGTCATGTTCGTTCGCCCGTCGCCGTCCGTCGCGTCGGCGTCGTCCGCGTCGGCGTCCGCGACGCGTTCGTCGTCCTCGCGCGCGCCCGCGCCCGCGCGTCGCCTCCTCGCGCGTCCCGCGTCGTCTCGGTTCGACGGTTCCCAAAACATGAACACAGCCCCGAAAAAACAATGTCCCGTGTGCCAGGGCACGGGATGGAAACCGTGCGGACAGTGCGACGGCACGGGAGTGAATCAGTCCGACTTGTTCGCGGGCAAGTTTAAAAAGGGCGACGCGTGTTGGCTGTGTAACGGTCAACACGGGTCGAAGACGATGTGCGGGAACTGCGTCGACCTCACGGATACGTTTTGATGTTTCAACAATTGTACAGTACGACTACCGCGCTACGTTCGCTCTCGTGCGCTCTCCGTCGCGCGTCTTCCCGCCTCGCGACCGTTGTTATACTCCGCCTTGGCGAGTAATTCCGAGATGAGCGCCCCGACCTCGTCGTCTCGCGCGCCGCCGTCTCTCGCGTTCTTCAACGCGTTCGCCAAAAACGCTCTCTGCGCCTCGGTGACGAACCACACGCACTCTCTCGGACACTGTCCCGCCGCCATCCACTCCGCGTACGCCTCCGGCGATCCATCCTCGAACGTCCCCGCGCGCATCGTCGCCCTCGCCGCCCCCGTATCCCTCGCCCGCTCGAACGAACGCGGCGCGCGCGCCGCGCACGACCGCGCGCACGCCTCCTCCCCCACGCACCGCGTCTCGTCCACGAACACCGATCTCGCCCCGTCGAACGTCGCTCGAATCGTGGACGACGAAAACGGATCGCCATCGTCCATCGCCGTCATCCATCGAAGCGTCTCGACGTCCTTCGTCTCCACCGCGCGCGCCAAGGCTTCGTACGCGTCCCTCGCGCGCGTCGCCGCTTTCACCGTCCCACCGCGATCCGGGTGCGCGCGCTTCGCCGCCGCGCGATACGCGCGACGGACGTCCTTCATCGTGAGCGCGCGCGCGTCGACGTCGACGAGTCCGAGCACGCGCGCGGGATTCGCGTCGTCTTCGTCATCCGTCCCATCGTTCGCATCGTTCGGTCCCGCGCGCGCGCGCGGCGGTCTCCTCGTCGACCGACCGTCTCCTCGCCGAGTCGACGAGCGTCCCTCGCGCTCGGACGTCGACGGACTCGCGCGCGCGCTCGACGACGGACTCGCGCGCGCGCGCATCTCTGACGTCAGAATTCGACCGAATCGACCGACCGACGCGACCGACGCGACGTCGCGCCGCGCCGCGCGCCCGCTCGATCCCGAGCGTCATGTCCACCGAGAACGAATTGCTCGTCACCGCGCGGTACGCCGGGACGCCCGTCGTCGCGCGCGTCGCGCGCGAACGCGTCGATGAATCATCGGCATCGCGCGCCGTCACGTACGGGGACGTCGCGCGCGCGTTCGCGCGAACGCTCGGTCTCGATCCGTCCACCGTGAAAGTGCACGGCGTTCGCGAGTGTCCTCGACGCGTCGCGACCGCGGAGGAGACGACCGAGGTGACGATGGACGCGGAGACGACGAGCTCGGGACGGTTGGGCGAGACGTTTTTGGTGACGGGGACGCGCGTCGACGCGCGAGACGCGTTGACGCGAGAGAGCGGCGTCGATCGACGAGTGATCGGATTCGAGGACGAGGAACGACGTGAGCGGGCGAGACGGGGGGCGTTGGGTGACGGGAGAGGGCGTTCGACGGCGGGCGGACGCGGGAGGTTCGGCGCGGTGGAGACGTTGCCGACGCCGGCGGGGACGACGCCGAGTCGTGAACGCGCGAGAGAGCTTTTGATGAGGTTGGCGACGGATCCGGGTGTCGTGGGTGTCATGGATCTTCACGGGTGGGACGTCGGGAAACTGTGCGAGATGCCGCCGGAGGGGAAAGTGGGCGTGTCGGCGGCGTGCGTGCTCGGATACAACGTGAACAACGGCGCGGAGATTCATCTGCGTCTGCGCACGGACGACATGCGCGGATTCAGGGATTACGTCACGATACGTCGAACGCTTTTACACGAGCTCGCGCACAACGTGCACTCGAATCACGGGAAGGAGTTTCGAGAATTAAATTCACGGCTCAACGTCGAGTGTCGACGATTCGATTGGAAATCGGCGAGTGATTGCAAGTCGACGAGACGCGCGATGGAGGCGTATGAACCCAGAGACGATGATGGATACGTCGACCCACACGACGTCATGGCGGTGACGAAAGCGTCGAGCGGACGCCCTCTGGGCGCCGCCGGCGCGACGGCGACGAACGCGCGAGACCTGCGAGACGCGCGTCTTCGCCGATTCGATCCCGCCGTCGCCGAGGCCGAGGCCGAGATGCACCTCGACGCCGAACGCGCCCTCAGAGACGCGGGCGTCTCCTGATTCGATCCCTCATCGACCCACACGCTCCGCCCGCGCGCTCTTGTAACGACGAACGACGACGACGTCCCGCGCGCGCGCGCGCCGCCGTCCCCACACGCCCGCGCGCGTCCACGTCCCGCGATGTCCCCCGCGCGCGGTCTCACCCCGCTCCATCGCGCGTTCGTCGTCACCGCGCGTCTCTCGCGCGTCTCCGCGCCCTCGCGCCCGTCGCATTCATCGCGTTCCCATCGCGCGCGCGTCACCACCGGGACGCGCGCCCACGACGACGACGACGACGACGACGTCGACGTCGAGCGCGTCACCAGCGTCGACAACGCCGCGGTGAAACACTTCGCCCGACTGTGTAAATCCAAGGCGTACAGGGACGAGCGAGGCTCGGTCGTGCTCGCGTCGAGCGTGCTCGTGCGAGAGTGTTTCGGCGTCGGGCGCGCGCGGCGGGCGAAGACGCTCTTCGTCGGGGAACGGGCGCGGATTCCCGAGGACATCTCGGCGGACAGAATCGTTCGGGCGCCGGCGAGGGTGATGAAAAAATGCGCGGGGGTGGCGAACGGGGATGGGTTGGACGTGGTGGGGGAATTCGAGGCGCCGAAAATTACGGGCGGGGGCGAATTCGTCGCGGGGGCGAAGAGACGGCGGACGACGCGGGTTTTGGCGCTCGAGGGGGTGCAAGATCCGGGAAACGTCGGGACATTGGTGCGAACGGCGGTGGCGTTTGGGTGGGAATACGTCGCGCTGTTACCGGGGACGTGTGATCCGTTCAACGATAAGGCGATGCGAGCGGCGAGAGGGGCGACGTTTCGCGTGGATTTCGTCGCCTTTGATTCCTTTGAAGAACTCGCGCGCGCGGGAGAGGAATTGGGGATGAAATTGTACGCCGCCGAACCGAGCGCCGAGCGAGACGTCGATCCAGAGCGCGCGCAGGGGGTGGAGAGGGCGTGTTTAGTGCTCGGAACGGAGGGGAAAGGGTTGAGCGAGGAGGCGTTGCGCGCGTGCGAACCCGTCGCCGTGCCGATGTCGGGGGACATGGAATCGTTAAATGTCGGTGTCGCGGGATCGGTGTTGATGTATCTGATGAAATCGGGCGCGCAATGTTAGGATTTTTGTATTGTAACTATTAGCTATTAGCTAGGTGTGGAAACACTTGTTTTTTCTCACGCCGCGGCGTGCGGGACGACGCGCGAGAGAAACGCGTACGTCCCGCCGGCGACGAGTAAAAACCCACTCGTCGGATTCACCCACTGACTCTTCTCTCGCAGCGCCATGACGGATTTTAATCCATCCGTCGCTGTGGCCGCGAATAACAACGGT
>Ga0208410_1000687_pt1 | contig 19150 bp, 18 predicted proteins | sample ETN02SmetaG_3_FD_185787 | JGI IMG/M metagenome (GOLD analysis project Ga0208410, IMG submission 185787) | Marine microbial and viral communities from oxygen minimum zone, Eastern Pacific Ocean - ETNP2014F10-02SV257 (SPAdes) (version 2) | ecosystem: Environmental > Aquatic > Marine > Oceanic ... | reverse complement strand
TATGTCGAAGGAATTTGTCCATCTCCTGAACCACATTAATTGCTCAATCAAATGCTTTGGGATTGAGAGATTCACATCGCGATTATGTCTATTGAGAAATGCTAACTCTCGACCAAATTCCTCATTGATTATTTCCGGTCTGATGTAGCGAATAACAGGATGTAGTGAGACCTGCTTTCCATAACGTCTGGGTCTCTCCATAAATTGGATACGACTGGGGTTAGGTACAATCCTTGAGCATGCTATATTCAATGACAGTAGAAAACTTCTCCAATCAATCTGGTCAGCATCATCTTGCTGAACTAATTTCTCTAATGTAAGGTAAGGTACTGAAATTGGAATTCCATCTAGTAAAAACTGCCCATTAGCCCAGGTTAGGTAACTACCATCTGGTAGTATACCTCCTCTTTGCAATCGTCTTCTTGCTGAAAAATCCCCATCAAAATCTCTTCCATTTTCAATTTCTTCTTTCATTTGGTCATCCAAAAACCAACGTCCGGGAGGGTCAGTAATCCAATGAGAGTCAGGGATGTTCCTTGGCGATTTTATCCAATCAATTGAATCTTTAAAATTCACATCTAGTTCTGACCAAAAAATCCCTTTATGCCCTCTCCTTAATCCAATTCTAGATACGGCTGAATTCATTTCATGATCTTCAGGTACTAGCTGTAATGTAGTTCCTCCAATAGCAGGCATTAAGATATCGCACAGCTCACAAAAATCCTTTTCTTCGGAAACACCACAGCCTTTACACGAACTCATTCTGCTTCCTCCAAATCGGCCATATTTCCACCAAATCTGATGAATATATTTCCAATAGCCTCTCGGAATTGTTCTCTACGTTCGTCGTTTGGAAGCTCGTTCAACTGTTCGAGAATTATTTGTCTAACATTATGACGTTGAGCATGTTCTATCTCTTCGTACACGTCTACTTCAGGATAAACTACCTCTTCTTCCCAGTATTCATCCTCTTCTTCTTCAAGATATTCTTCGTGAGCGTGCTCAAGATATTCTTCATGGGCTTCCTCAGGGTTGTATCTTTCGACTAACTCGTCCCACCAATTTGGGTTTCCATGGATTCTTTCTTGCCAGTTAGGGTAAATTTCTAACAAAACAAGTAGGTGACCAATGGTGAAGATTTGATTCTGGCTAACTACATCATTTCGTAATGACAAAAGGTAACTTACGACCACATCTCCTGCAGGTAGTGAATTCGACGCGTCGCTATCTATACAGATTGAAAGTCCTCTTTCATCGACATCTGAAATCATTGATTCATGAGGTATTGCTCTAACCGCGTATTTCATCGCACTAGCAGTTGGTGTAATCAAGTATGTCATTCCACTGAGCGCCTTAACTCTGAGTGCATTCTTTCCATCGGACTTTTCAGGAATCAAAGAAGAACAATCCTTTAGCGACTCCACGGTGTCCTTGAGGAATTGTATTGATTTACTTTCGCTGACATCAGGAAGCCAACTTTCATTTTGTGAATTCCAACTCCAAAATAATCCGCTCAATAGCTTTGCTTCTGTAGAATCCGGTGGCGAAAAAGTCCACGAAATCAAGAGTCTCCAGACTTTTGGATCAACCACTAACGGTGTGGCTGTTGGTTTACCTTGATTTAGTGCAAGTAAGCAAAAACGATTGTTTACAACAACTAACTTTGGAATAGTTGTTTGATGGAGAATTTCACTTCTTCCATTTGCAGATCCAGATACTATCGCCGCCCACCTTTCTCCTGTAATACCTCCTTGATTGAGGATGATATTCAGGTTTCCATCGACAAGTTCACGTCTATTTCTATCAGGATATATTTCATCTTCAATCAGGCCAATCCACCTTAGGTATGGGTGTCTAAGTGACTCAGGATTAAACCCCTCTTGTAGGATCATATATGGTTCAACCCCTTGCCAAGTATTGTGTCTAAACCATTCAGACCAATTTTCGATTGCCCCAGGTGTACACTCCCTCATACAACAAGACATAGCCAACAAGAACAGCTTCCAATCAGAAATCAGTCTGACTCTATCAGGGCAGGAAAGCCAAATCGCAATATCTAGTAGAGGTAATGGCCCAGTTAGTCTTATTTCGTCGATGAAGATAACTCCCCCTTCACCATGAACAGTAAGCATCCCAGTACCAGGTAATGGAAGACTCAAAGTTCCAATGTTACCATGGATAGATATTTTTGTCGCTAATTCTTTCCAACGATCGGAAGCGTATTGACTCCAAGCTTGTCTTTGACCTCTCTGAGAACGGAATGCACGCGGCAAATTTGCATCTATTGTTTGTGACTCCGCCAACATCAACAATCTTTGTTCAGTGGTTAGTCCTCTTCCCGAATTCAATATTGCATTTGTTTCCTGTAATTCGGATTCATCGGGTATTTCGCGATTAGGCCAACCGGTAATTCCTCTAGCGACGGTTGAGCAAACTGCGCAGTCATGAATGAAATTAGAAGTTGAGAATCCACACCAACAAGAAAGGGACATACTAACGAAAGAACTTCGAGACTATTTGAAGAGAAGATTCGATGGCCTGCGAAGTTAGCTTGATTCATTCAGAATTGTACCTATGACGGGTGAGTATTGAAGGTATGAACCACAGCCGAAGAGTTATGGCAGGAATCCCTGCAACATACGTTTGTCCTCGCGATGGGTCGGAGTTAGTACCTCCTTCTGCATCCGAGAGGTCGGCATACATTCGCAATGGTATTCATCACTGCGAAACTTGCTCTGGTATGTTACTAAATGCCGATGCAGCAGCTTCATCATTTTGCTCGGAGAAACTACAAGAGATGCATGAGGGATTCGTAGAAGAAGGAACGTCTGACGATATCGATTGTCCGTTTTGTGAATCTCAAATGAAGGTTAGAAGTTTCTCGTTTCAACGCTTGGACGGCAGCCTAACAGAGCCGATTGAAATTGACGGTTGCCCAAGTTGTAGTTCATTTTGGTTGGATGCAGGCGAACTTCATCGCCTTTCTCCACCTTCAAATGGGAGTAAGGACGCGAAAGTTGAGGCAAATTCACTGGCAGTCGTACTCGAGATACTTCTACAATTACCCGTTGTTTTTGTTTAGAATCATAGATAATCGATGTACAACAGTGCAGCGAATAAAAACATCAGGATTCCCATTGCCGCATCAATTCTTCGAGCCTGAGCACGTAGTTTGGAAACCCCATCCCCTCTCGTCAATATGGTAGCCACCGTTACATACCAAGTTCCGTCTATTGCCATCCCCAGAAGGCCCATACCAAACAGAGTCTCAGTGCTGATATTCGATTCAATGAAGGGAGCATAAAGTGCCAACATCCAAGCGAGAATTTTTGGATTAAGCAAGGCGATAGCAAATCCTTGAAAGAAACCAGCTCGATCAGATGGTCCATGATTTTCATCAGTTGATTTGTAGGCTTCGCCCATTGACGCCTTTAGGAAATTATACCCGAGCCAAAGCAATAGTGCGATTCCTCCCCACTTCAGAATCTGCTCGGTAGAATCGTGCAAAGACAATGCAGTTGCTATACCCGCAGCAGCTAGAAATGCGTAGATTCCAAAGCCGATTCCATGACCAATCCCAGTCATGACTCCTTGTCTTCGACCCCCTATCATGGTGTTACGTAGAACCACTGCTAGGCTAGGGCCAGGACTCATCGCCCCTAGTATAAACACGGTTGCCAAAGCAACCCATGCCTCGGGGTTCATTGAACCACCGATTATGCGCCAGCGTACATCTCTTCGATTTCAGCCGCCCAGTTCTCGCGAATCTGCTTTCGTCGAATCTTCAGAGTAGGTGTCAACTCACCTTGGTCAACGCCAAGGTCACGAGGTAGAACTGTGAACTTCTTGATTTGCTCTGGGTTACTGAACTTCTTATTTAGTTCCATAACTGCTTCCTCAAGTTGATTGTATATGTCGCTACCAACCGCGGTATACTCTGACAGATCATGACCTAGTTCTGCTAGCTTGGCTAGTTGCTCTGCAGGGTCCTTGGGGACTTCAGTTGCTCCATCTAGGCCGTGAACGTCCCTGAGTATCGCTCCTACGTCGAGAGTGAATAGGGCACTGCAGTACTTCCTATTGTCACCAACCAGCATGCACTGTGAAACAACTGGTATTGACTTCATGGTCTCCTCAATAACAAGAGGCGCGATGTTCTTTCCTGCGGAACTGACATAGATCTCTTTCAGTCGACCAGTCACATAGACGAAACCATCTGAGTCGATCTTTCCAAGGTCACCTGACTTGAGCCAGCCATCCTCGGTCATTGTTTCAGCAGTGGCTTCAGGATTCTTGTAGTAACCTGCCATTACGTGCCTTCCTCTGAATTGGATCTCTCCGTTACCCCCATCATCAGGGTCAGCAATCCTAAGCTCAGTACCTGAGAGCGGCTTTCCGACAGACCCAATCTTGTTAGCTCCACCATGTCCGAGCGTAGCCCCGGCCGAGGTTTCTGTCATACCGTAGCCCTCGTATATGGGGATGCCCAGATCGTGGAAAAGATGCAAGATGTCAGGGTTGATGGGGGCCGCACCAGTAATTGCAAACTTGAGGTTAGTGAAACCAATCTTCTGCTTCGCCTTCTTCCTAACTATGTTGCCAAGGATTGGTAACTTCAGCCAACCAACCTTGCTTCCTAGTCCCGCAACTAGATTGGAGTAAACCTTCTCGTATATTCGAGGCACACCGATGAACAGGTGGGGGTTGACTTCCTTGCAGTAGTCTATGGAGTGAAGTGGGTTATCCACCACTCTCATGTGTATTGCGTCACGAATCCATATGTGGTTGTCAGCCAACTGACCGAAGACATGGGCGCAAGGTAGCCAAGAAACATACCCCTCGCCTTGGTTGAAGGTGACCAGTTTGTGGACTTCTCCGATTTCGAAATCCATGTTGTCGTGGGTCAGGACCACTCCCTTTGGGTTTCCAGTTGTTCCGGATGTGTAAATCAGCGAAGCTACATCATCAGGCTTCACAGCAGCGATTCTTTCCATCACAACAGAATCTGCTAATCCTGACCCCATTGCTATGAATTCAGACCAAGCAACCGCCTTGGAGTGGTCCATTTTTACTCCGTCCATTACAACGGCCATCTCGACTTTTTCAAGCCCATCAAGTACCGCACTTAGCCTGTTTGAGCACATCTTCGAAGGATCGCCACCGTCCATGGGATTGTTTCCTACAAAGACTACCTTGGAATCGGAGTTCCCAACAACCCAGTCAACTTCCTCTGGAGAACATGTGTGATAGACACCTACCGCAGCCCCTCCTGCCATGTTAGCAGCGCAGTAGGCTGCGTACCATTCTTTCCTGTTGTATGAGTAGATACTGAGGTTGTCCCCGCTTTCAAAACCCATTGCGATTAGTGATTTCGCCACGTCCATTGTGTAGTTGCTAAACTCGGCCCACGTGGTAGTGTCCCAATTGCCATCTGCGTCCTTTGAAGAAAGAGCAGGCTCATTAGCATATTTCTTGGCGTTCGAAAGTAGATACTCCGGCGTTATCATAGCGGACATGAGACTTGACAATGGATATCTTGACTTAATTGTTTACTAGTGTAATAATTGGAACTTAGTAAGTTTCATTACACTATGGTTTAGTAATTTAAGGTAAAACATTTCTGACATTTTTCTTCCAATCTTCGCCTTTATTTCTGTTTGCGAGAGGGGATGCCGGGGATGGATGCCAACAGGTAGTAACCGATATATCGATTCCAGAAAGAGCATTCAGTGCTCTTTTTTCAGAATATCTGCCGACTCCTATAACTCGTTCAATCTGCATTATGTCCACTACCTCTCTGAGATGTTCATCACATCTCTCTAGCAAGGCCTTAGTGGTAGGCCCGGTAATCTTGTCAGGTGTGATATTGGTTGCTCTTTCTCCAGAGAATAACATCAATGGACAGTGATTGAGTAAGAAAACCGATTTGAAAATTGACTCAGCAGAGCCGTATTCATTCGCTAGAAGGCCCCATAGTCTGGTACCACTAACTTCTTCCTTGGGCCAATCAAGTCCAGATATCGGTCTCTTTGGATGAGGTTCCCTAGGCTGTCCAACTTCAAGATTTGTGATTTTCAAGAGGTCTCTAACAACACTTGTTGCAGCGAAAGGAATTCCCATCTGACCCATACCATGTGGCCCGGGATTCATGCCAAGAAGCAGTGTTTTTGCTCCCCCTCCTGATGCCAATTCTAAGTAGGCACGATGTGGTTCCCAAGCATATGCCAGCGGATTGTAAACCGCATCGACTGAGCCTTCTTTGACCAAAGAGTCAGCGAATTTTTCTACATCATCACGTAATTTCGAGGAAGCCTCAATCATCCTCTCAACAATCATTTAATCGCCTACTGCTTTACATCTCCAACCATAGCGCCGGAGACTTGTTGTAACTCATCGGGAGTGATTGGAAAAACTGTTTGTGCCGAACCGGCAGCACCCCAAACCAAGTCATATTGTAATAGATCTTCATCCATCAGCACAGTACAGGGTTTGATATGACCAAAGGGAGGAACTCCACCGGGGGCATATCCGGTATTCTCAGAGATGTATTGGGGGTCAGTCATGCTAGGTTTGTAACCTAGTAATCGTTTCAATTTCTTTTTGCGGTCAACCCGATTTGCCCCACTTGTGATTACTACAACTGCTCCCTCTTTTCCTGCGAAGACAATCGACTTGGCTATGTGAGCGACCTCACAACCCAATTGATTAGCAGCATCTTGGCTTGTACGGGTACCTTCTTCGTAATGACGAGCAGCAGGAGTGTAACCGATTTTTGCGCACTCGGCTAACCACGCATCGTGCCCATCCATGACTACCCATGTGAGGCCTTTGACTTGATTTTTTGTGAATAGCATTGAAGCAGAAATCCTCGTCTATGACCCGCACAATTCATCAGCAGAAGTCAGGCGAGTGTCGCCATGGAGTGGCCACCGGGGCCGTATGAGTACGCGATGTTCGCGTTGCTCTTGATGACAATCCCGGTTCAACGATTGCTAACTCGTGATGAGGTACACATGCGCGTTCCATTGCGCGGACTTCTAGATGAAATTCGAGACAAGGGATACTGGTGGCATATTGCTCTCTATGTCTTGATGTTCCTATACAAGGCAATAATCGATCATCACAATGAACCTATGAAGGCGAGAGTGGGCGGTTATACACATTGGATTCATGCAATCGAAGGTGACTGGACTCTTTGGGTTCAGGAGACTTTCTACAGCGATTTATTGACTGACTTGTTGAGCGCTCATTATCTCTTCATGTATTTGTTTATGATTTGGTTTTCACCAATGTACTACATCCTATCTAGAGACGAAGTCATGGCCGATAAGGCCGCCTTGAATTATTTCGTAATCTATTTGTTGGCAGTTCCTATGTATTTGTTCTTCAACGTCGAGGTGACGAGTAGTTTCATCCCTGGAATGGAAGCTCCACTTTACCATGATGAATTCACTTTGGACTTCTTCACTACGCATGATCCAATGGATAATGCAGTTCCAAGTTTACATATCGGTTTGCCAATTTCCTTACTTATCCTAAATCGCCTGCATTGTCGTGAACTCGGAATTGAGATCAAAGATTGGAGACATCGTGAATTCGATATTTTTGTTATGGCCAATGTTGCAATCTACTTCTTTTCGATTCAATACCTCGGAATTCACTGGGTAGTTGACATAATTCCTGGAATAATTCTTGCAATCGTTTGCGCAATGTTTTGTCACTCCATGCAACCCATTCTTAGGAAAACAGCATTGAAAGATTGGAAAGAATTGCTACCTGACCGTAAACAATCAATCTTCGCCGTTGTTTCTGTTTTGTTATTCAGTGGAGTTCTGATTTTTGGCGCAATAGATGGCCCTGGTTCTGATGAAGATATACCCAATTATCGATTAGGGAATGGCGATGTAAAACTTGACACAATCGAGGTTCACAGTCTTTCCCACCCTGTGGGTGTTGAGATTCGAAATGTTGGTGAGAATCCTGTTGATGTAATGATAGTAGACCGAGACCAAGTCGTTCCTTATTCTGACAGGGGGGTGATCGATTGGGACTCAATTATTTCAGATTCTACAACGGACTCTAACTTCATTCTATCATCACTTGCTGAAGGCGAATTACTGAATACAGAAGTTGAGATTGAATCATTATTTGATTCATATTTGGTCCTACTTAGAGTATCAGAATCAGCTGATGGAATTGCCGAAGTCCGTATCACAATGGACTATGTTGATGACGAATTAATGTGGAGCGCATTACTTGCCAGTTTGCCCTCTTTCATTATATTCGGAATCGTGGTTGAGGGATTGGTTAATCGTTCAAAGCAAATTGTAAGCGATGATATTGCCGATGTAGATTCCTGATAGTATTCCGCTTCCCATCCACAGTCCAATTCTGAATGGTGGTAAATGGCTGGTTCGTATCGAGATAGTACTACTAATCCAGAAAATGATCACTGGAACCATCCACACAAAGAAAAGAGCGATTGGAAAGTAAGAGATTGACATTCCGATCCAGATGCCAGCAATCATCTCCACCTTTCGTTCAGTGGCGGAATCCGGCAGAAATAGCAAACCAATTGCCAAACAGGCACTAAGTCCAACTGGACCCATCAGCGATGAATCATCAAAAAAAGAGTGTTCGACTAGATATGGCAATGAGCCAGCCACTAATCCCATTGAAAGAGGATAAAACCAGAGGCTAGTAGGTCGCCTTCCGTCCCAATGCATGATAATGTGCGACTGAAAGTCCCACATCAAGGTGCTGAATTTATGCGGAAGGTTTTCTTTAGATTTCAGGACCTCATCAGTTCATGGCGAAGGGCCAGATAGTCGCGGGATGCCTTGCTCCACACCCTCCACACCTAGTTTATGCGGACAACCCGCCGCAAAATGAGGCGTATTCTGAGGGAGGTTGGGAAACACTTCGATGGGGTTACCAACGTCTCGCTAGAAAATTGAAGGATATTGATTATGATGCGATTGTAATCTTCACCCCTCATTGGCAGACCTATATCGGAACTCATTTCTTAGGTCTGCCCGAATTCAAGTCGAAATCGGTTGACCCGGTATTCCCGAATTTATTTCGTTATAATTACGATTTACAAGTCGATGTCGAGCTCTCTGAAGCCATGCGAGATGCTGCCTCTGAGGAAGGCATAATCACCAAGATGATGACGAATCCAGATTTCAGAGTAGATTATGGAACCATTACCAGTTGCCATTTACTAAACCCTGAATGGGACAAGCCTATTGTGACAATTTCCAGTAATCGAAATACTCACTATTACTCTCCTGAAGTAATGATTGAGCAAGCAACTGCACTCGGTCGCGCTTGTGCAAAGGCGATTGAGGAAAGCGGCAAGCGCGTAGTACTGGTTGCAAGCCACTCACTTTCTCATCGCCACTTTGTCGAAGAAGCACCATTGCCTGAAGATATGAGCAAGGAGCATATCTACAATCATAGCCAATACGTTTGGGATATGAAAATCGTTGAGATGATGCGTGAGGGAAAGAGTCGAGAAGTAATCGATATCATGCCAGAATTCACCGAGCAAACAATTGCTGAAACAGAGGGTGGTGGCTTGATTTGGATGCTCGGAGCAATGGGATTCCCTGACTTCCCTGCTGAGATTTACGGCTACCAATCTGTAATCGGAACGGGAAACGTAATCGCTTGTTGGGATCCAAACGACGATACCCGTGAGTATGTTCTTTGAGGTGAGATGATGAGTGAAACAAATGAACCTGAGATACTCTTTGGAATCTATTGTCCGCCTCATCCACAACCACTTCTTTCTCCTGAAGCAAGTGAAGGATACAGTAATCTTCGAGCCGCTTACGATGAATGCCGAAAGCGAATTGAAGAAAGCGAGGCAGATATCATAATCGTTTATTCAACCACATGGCCAAGTATCATTGGGCATCAAATTCAAGCCTTGGAAAAGGCGGTATGGACTCATGTCGATGACGATTTCCACTATCTTGGTAGTATGCCATATGAATTCCACATGGATACTCAATTCGCTCATTCAATGAGGGAGAATTGTGAAAAGAGAGGGTTGGAAGCTAGAACGGTCGAGTACGAAGGATTCCCAATCGACACTGGCTCTGTGGTTGCTTTGCAATTATTGAACCCTGAAAATCGAATTCCAACCTGCATTCTCTCTAGCAACATGTACTCTAATCGTTCTGAGACAATCGTTCTAGGTAAGGCTGTGAGAGATACACTGGCCCAACAAAACAAGAAGGCAGTAGTCGTAGTAGTCTCAAGTCTCTCTAATCGTATGTTTACAGAACACATAGATCCTAAAGAGGACAGAATCCACTCTCAGAAAGATGATGACTGGAATCGTAAGATTTTGGAGTTCTTCGATGATGGAAGATTAGAGGATTTGAGTCAATTGAGTCGTGACATACATGGACAAATTAGAGTTCAGAAAGTAGTCGCATACAAGCCTGCTTGGTGGCTTGCCGCAACCATGGGGCAGCACAACAACTACGATGGCGAAGTACTCGCTTACGAAGCGCTTCACGGAAGTGGAGGGGCAGTCATTACACTGACTCCATCGACAGGTTCGGTCGGTGACAAGGAGTTCGACGAGGATGATGTTGAATTCTACAGAGGAGATCGAAATGTCCTCGATAAGGGGATGCTAGAATGACTTCCGAAGAGCCAAGTCCGAAAGAAGAAGATGAAGAAGTCTCTTTCTTACATAGACTTGAGATGATTAAGGATCTAATCGAGGCTCCTGATGAGGTAATTGAGGCTCTATATGATGGATATGGGAAATCAATGTTGTACACAGCTGGCGGTGCAGCCGGGGCAGCTGCTGGTGTTGCAGTAGGTGGACCTGTTGGTGGCATAGTTGGTGGAGTGGTTGGAAAGAAAACTGCAGGCAAGTTCACCAGCGATGACGGACCAAAATATTCTGAAAATGCCCCTACTGCTGTCGGAGCCTATCCCCACGCTTATCGAGTTGGAAACTTACTCTTTGTCAGTGGAATTGGGCCTCGTCAGCCAGAAACCAATGAGATTCCAGGCGGTCCTATTCATGACGCTGATGGAAATCCTCTAGATTATGACATACGGGCTCAAACTAGGGCCGTAATTGAGAACATCAAGACAATCTTGGAGGATGCCGGCTCATCACTTGACAAAGTCGTAGACTGCCTCTCTTTCCTAGTAGATATGGATCGAGACTTCGCCGGCTACAATGAAGTATACGCAGAGTACTTTTCTGAGATTCTCTGCTCCCGTACTACAGTCGCCGTAAGAGCGCTTCCTACCCCGATTGCGGTTGAATTGAAAGTAATCGCTAAGATTTAGGATCCAATTAATTGGTAATCATCACTGAGTGGTGTAGCTCCAGTTTCCATGGAAATTATCTGACCATCCTTGAAGCGCATGAATGAAAGAACCGCTTCGGAATCTGAATCGTTTGCAAAGTGAACGATTGAATGCGTAACACCAACCTCATCATTTTCGAATAGTATTCTTTCATGTTCAGAAGTTGGTCTGTTGTTGCCACCAGCGAATCCCAAAATGTCGGATTTACTCATGGTTATTCCACCAACGTGTGGATTGAAAACACAATCGTCATGGATGATTTTTGCTAGCGCTTCAGTATCTCCATTTTCCCAGGCCTTGTTGTATGCTTCGATAATCGACATATTTCAGCCGAGAGATAATTTGTGTATAATCCAATAGGACTAACACTTCTCGAATATTTTCTCCCAATAATACAGAATTCACTCCAAATTTGCGGATTCACAAGTTGGTGGAGCAGTTACTGGGTTACAAGCAATGGGACCGTTGGGGACTTGCACCCAATATTCGATTCCATCAACTTTAGCCGGATAATCAGTTGAGATTGAATGTGCGCCGACTGCAAAGGCGGCATCTCGGCGTGCAGTGTCGTTATTGTCGGCCTCACCGTCTTCCGCATTGTCGGCACGACTCCTAACAATATAGCCCTCTTCAACAAGTCGAGTAATCTCCGAGCCCATTCCAATGGGGTCGGTCTCGGAATAGAATGCCGCAGTGTCACTTGCCTCATCATTCATAGTGAACATTAGAGAATCATTTAATCCAGGATATGTGTCGACATATGCTTCACGAACTTCATTATCAGCAAGTAGGATGAACATAGCCTTCCCTCGTGAGTCATCTAGCAATGGCCAACCACTTGTGGTGACCGCTTCTCTAAGAGTGGTCGCATCTCCTTTGACATCATCAGGAGTGATAGTCTTGTCACGAGGCCACCATTCGCCGATTTCAGTTTCGATTTTTTCCAGCATATCTTGTAATTCAAGGACCACTGTATCATCGGTGCTTGATCGAACCCATTCTTTTGGTTCTACCCAAATCATTAGCGGAACATGATTCGGGTTCTCGTTTGACCAAGTAAGGAGTGTGTTCAGACAATCTTCGAAGGTCGCGCAATTACTCCTGAAGTCGTATTGATTGTGATAGACGTACAATTGCCCGCGAGGATCCCACCAGACATCCAATTCAAACTGTCTAACTCCGTAATCTTCGGCTTGAACATCCAACGGCTCGTGTGTGTAATCATATGCCCTTATTGTTGGCCCAAACGGCTCTATATGGTAGGAATTGTGAGTGCCTAGAACTTGGATATGATTGATTCTAAGTGGCTCTGGTTCATCGAATACACCATCGCCAGAGCGAAGAAAATCCAAGCAACCCGCAAGCGGAGAAGCTAGCAAAAGGCAACACAATGCCAAGGCAACAGTCCTCATTCTCAGTACATGAGCGAGGCATTGGGTGGAAGAAATATTCGCCTATTCAGCAGCAACTACAACCAGATTCTGATGTTTCGCAACGAACGTCTACAACTTCTACGCTGAACTTGAGAGTCTTTCCGGCCATTTGATGATTGAAATCTACAGTGACAATGTCATCTGCAATTTCTGTAACTGTAAAGGGTAAGGGACCTTGGGGTGTTTGAGCAGCCATCATTACTCCTATCTCTAGAGGCATTTCAGACGGGAATTGATCACGCGGTACCTGTTGAATTGCATCGTCAGAGCGCTCTCCGTAAGCTCGGTCAGGGGTTAGCGTGAATTCTCTCTTTTCACCTATTGCAGCCCCCATCATTTCTTGCTCAAATCCTGGAATCATTTGCTGTTTTCCTACTTGGTAGGCTAGTGGGTCTTTTCCATCACTACTGTCGAATACTTCTCCATCGGGAAAACTTCCGGTGTAGTGTACAACTGCTGTAGTGCCGTCTTCAATTACCTGTGACATGGAAAAACCGCGCCAATCCTCCCTTGTAACTCTGTGGGTGCAAATTTCCAACAATATTTGTTTTTTTTATTGGAGTTAATCATAGGTAATGTTCAACACCATTCGATTTTTCGAAAGAGTGTGAAAGTCAAGGGCCCGGATGACCTAGCCGGAATCGTCCTCAAACCAGATGGTGAGATGGATGATGCTCTTGAGCGGAAACTTGGGCTAGGCGCTGTTGTAATCATTTCACTCTCAGCTATGCTCGGTTCGGGTCTCTTTGTTCTACCAGCATTAGCGATGTTGGAGATGGGTGGTGGTACTAATCCTGTCGGAGGGGTCTGGCTTGCCTACCTCTTAGCCGCAATAATTGTCTTACCAGCAGCGGTTTCCAAATCTGAGTTGGCAACGGCAATGCCAACCTCTGGAGGATCATACGTATACGTCCAGAAGACTTTTGGCCCGATGTTTGGTACTATTTCAGGTCTAGGATTATGGGCGAATTTCATGCTTAAATCAGCATTTGCACTTATCGGATTCAAAGCATATCTATGGGTAATTGAGGAAATTATTGGAATCAAAATTAATATCGAAATCGCAGCTTTAGTTTTGTTAGCATTAATTGTTGGGATTAACATTCTTGGCGTCAAGCGTATCAAAAAGGTGCAGACGCCAATAGTTTTGATTTCCGTCAGTTATCTGTTAGCATTGTGTGCCTACGCCTTGGTAACTGTGGATATGAACTGGGACAATGTGTTTTCCAGAGACGCCTTCGGTGCTGATTGGGAAGCTGTGGCCCGAACTTCGGCATTCGTGTTCGTTTCTTATGCAGGTGTAACAAAAATAGCAGCTGTTGGTGGTGAAATCAAAGACCCTAGCAAAAATATTCCAAATGGGATCCTTCTGTCTTTGTTTGTAAGTACTCTTCTCTACGTAATTGTGACCTTGGTTATGGCTGCATCACTCGATCCAACTCTCTTCATGGACCCTGATAATGCAGGGTACGCTAGAGAGGATCCAGTCTATGTATTTGCAGAAGATATTGGTGGAAAAGAAATCGGGATAATCGCTGCTTTACTTTCAGTATTGACGATGACTTCAATGTCGCTAGCCGGAATAATGGCATCATCGCGGTTCCCATATGCAATGGCCACAGATAAGCTTCTTCCATCCTTCTTAGAAAAGGTTCACAAAGAGTATCAAACGCCTTACTGGGCTATCATTGTGACTGGATTATCTATGGCTGCAGCGATAACATTCCTTCCAGTAAAGGACGTGGCTAAACTTGCTTCAGGATTCAAAATCATGATTTTCATAGTCATTAACGCGTGTGTAATTGTTCTTCGAACCGCATCGCGCTCTCACACATGGTATGCGCCTGAATGGAAATCTCCGATGTATCCATTCTTCCAAATGCTAGGAATCATTGGTGGATTTGTTCTACTATTTTTGATGGGAGAAAAGGCACTAATTGGAGGCGGTGCTGCAATTATATTGGGTCTAATTATTTGGAAAGGCTACGGAGAAAAACACGTCGAACTTGAGATTACACCCTGGCAAACTTTTGGTTTACAATATACTGATCCTGAAGAAGTAGAAACACGTCGAAGACTAACAGCATTCTACGCTGCTGATATTGACGGAAATGGAGAACTGAATGTGGAGCAATATCTCTCCGCCATGGATGCATTGGGGTACACCCCCGATGCAGAGCGTGAATTGAGAGTAGTATTCGATGAGGCTGATACCGACGGAAACGGAATTATCGATATCAATGAGTTCCTTGTAAGCGTTGCAAAGCACGAATCCAATGATTAAGAAAGTGCGATTAAATCAATTTCGAAGTCGAAATACATCGTCGGTTGATTGAAGGCCACAACCACGCTCGCAAGTTCCCAAGTGGTGAGCAGATGGCAATCTCAAGTCGCGCCAAGAAGGTCACGACAAACACCCTGCAGGCGATGAAGCAAGCCGGTGAGAAAATCACTATGCTGACATCATATGATTACTCCTTAGCAAGGTTAGTCGATGCAGCCGGAATTGATGTGATTCTGGTTGGAGACTCTGCTTCTAACGTCATGGCTGGTAACGAAACTACCGTTCCGATTACTCTCGACCACATGATCTACCACGCTCAATGTGTAGTCAACGGGGTTGACCGTGCTTTGGTCGTAGTCGACATGCCATTCGGCAGTTACCAAGGTGACTCTAAGACCGCACTTGACTCCGCAATTCGCATAATGAAAGAATCTGGAGGTCACGCGGTCAAACTTGAGGGAGGAGAAGAGGTCGCTGAGTCAATTCAGAGAATTGTCAGTGCGGGTATTCCCGTACAAGGTCACCTTGGCCTGACACCACAATCAATCTACAAGTTTGGAACATACACCGTTCGCGCAAAAGAAGAAGCTGAGGCGGCTCAACTACTGAAGGATGCAAAGGCAATTGAAGCGGCGGGGTGCTTTTCCGTAGTGTTTGAGAAGATCCCAGCCGACTTAGCCGCTAAAGTCAGTGCCGAATTATCGATTCCAACGATTGGAATAGGAGCTGGCCCTGATTGTGACGGGCAGGTCTTAGTTCTACACGACATGCTAGGAATCACCAAGGATTTCAGTCCAAGATTCCTAAGGCGTTATGCAGACTTGGGCGAGTCTATCGATGGAGCAGTGAAACAATACATCACAGATGTCCAAAGTGGAGAATTCCCCAATGCTGACGAGTCCTATTGATGTCTCAAAGCATATCGGAGGGAACCTTCAAGGACACCCGACGCTGGATGCTGAGGGACGACCATGAGCGAGATGTGGGTTGAGCGACACCGACCGCAGACGGTCGCAGACATCAAAGGCCAGAAAGCGGTCGTCGATAGGCTTGTGGCTTATTCACAAAAACAAACCTTCCCTCACCTACTTTTCGCCGGTCCTCCTGGTACTGGAAAGACGACTGCTGCTCTGGCATTGACCCGTGATGTGTTTGGTGAAAGTTACCGAATGAATCTGCTGGAAATGAACGCAAGCGATGAGCGTAAATTAGAATCGATCCGAACCAAAGTCAAGGGCTTTGCAAAAACTGCTCCTGTTCCTGGAACGTCGTTCAAGGTAATTTTTCTTGACGAAGCCGACGCTCTGACTCCTGACGCCCAAGGGGCACTTCGTAGAATTATGGAACAACATTCCCAGACATGCAGATTCATTCTTTCCTGCAATTATTCATCGAAGATAATCGAGGCGATCCAATCTCGTTGCGCAGTATTCAGGTTCCGTCCACTCGCCGAAGATCAAGTCGATGAGATGATTCGCAGTGTAGCATCCTCGGAGGATATCACCTTGGAAAACGAGGCTGCTGAGGCGATTGTTCACGTCAGTTTGGGCGATCTGAGGAAAGCGATTACTGCTCTACAGGTAGCCGCTTCGCTTTCGTCAACTGTGACTCGCGATCTAATTTACGAAACCACTGCAACAGCCCCTCCAGAGGAGCTGCATGGTTACTTACTCGCCTGCAAGGAAGATGGATTCCAGCCAGCTCGTCGAAGACTAAAGGGGCTGTTGGACAAGTACGGATTAGCAGGTACTGATATGGTCAACCAATTACATAGAGGGTTGGGAGAAGTAGCTTTCCTTGATGAAAAGCAAAAGTTGGCTGTTACAGAAGCTATGGCTGAGACAGATTATCGGATGGTCGAGGGTGGTGGAGAAGCATTACAACTCGACGCAATGACGGCAACGATTTGTTCCCTAATAGGTAAGTGATTTAATTCTAAATTAGGCGGTCGCGACTGTGACCACGGCAATCTTGTATGTCTTTTCCCAGACATTCTCATCCCACGGATCACCAACCTCACTCAAACGAACTTTGATTTCATATTGACCGGGAGTGAGAGTACCCAAATCCCATGCTAAACCAATATCCTCTGAGTGTTTGATGACCACTGGATTACCCAATTTATCAACACTAACCCATGAATTGTTCACCGAGTCGAAAGTAGCCCTAGCTTCGGTTAAATCTGATGCAGTACTATTTGCAAGTTCACCAACCAACGCTCCGTATTTCCAAAAACTGACTTCCACAGTCGCGTTTTCTGCGTCCACATTGTCCCTTACTGCCATTCCTAGAACAACATCAACGGTTCCTTGATTCAAGGCAATTGTGTAGGTTCCATCTATCCATCCTACGTACTCTATAGAATCTGTATTCTGGATATCTATTCCATCAGCAAGCGTTGGTGGGGCAATATCAGCAAGTGGCGGGTTAACCAAGAGGAATGAGATTGCTAACCAAGAGAAAATATACAGAAAACTTGCTCTAAACCAGTTTCCTCCATCATAACGGTCTGACCATTTGTTTGGAATCAATAACTTGTGCATGGTTGGGAGAATTACAACTAGGGATAATGGAAGTACCCAAAGAATTGCTTCAGGTTGGGTTAATGTTGGCATTACTACGTATCTCATTATGAGACCCATTGTCAATCCGAATACAATTACTAACCACATGGAAAAAGCATCTGCTTTTTCTTTCTCGAATGCTTCTTCAGGTTCGAATGGCTCAATTTTTCGACTCTTTACTTCCTCTTTTTTCGAATCCGAGCCCTTTGGGCGTTTCTTACCCGAATATGCGCTTGCGCGCAGGGCGGAATCGACGTCGACCACGAATGTCGGAAGCCCCGCTATTCATCAAGGGTATGGGCGGCACCGGTTGATTCTCAAATCCCAAAATTAGCAATAACGATATGCAGCACATCACATGACGATACATGGAAAACCGGCCGCGACTGATTACACCAGTATTGATTGTCGGCTGTCTGATTGTTCTGGTTGGCTTTGCGATTAGAGCCTCCTTCGGAGTATTCCAGATCCCAATTCAAGAGGAGTTCGACTGGCCTAGAGCGGAGTTCAGCCTAGCAATCGCAATCCAAAACTTGGCTTGGGGATTCGGTGCTCCGTTTTTTGGTGCATTCGCTGAAAAAATAGGTGACAGAAAGGCAATCATTCTCGGAGCCATTCTCTATGCCATAGGTCTAGTTTTGACTACTGGAGCGACTTCACCACTAGCCATTCAATTCTATGAAATCCTCGTAGGGTTCGGTATCGCAGGCACAGGATTCGGAGTGATTCTAGCCGTTGTTGGTAGAGCCAGTGCCCCCGAGCATCGCTCGATGAGTCTGGCCATTGCCACTGCAGCTGGCTCGGCTGGTCAGATAGTAGGGCCGATGGTTGCCGTAATTCTTCTCGAAAGCATGACTTGGCAATCGGTATTCATGATATTCGCCGCGTCAATTCTTGCAGTTTTACTTCTTCTTCCATTCATGCGCGCACCTGAGCGTGCGGCTAAGGAAGAAATCGAGGAATCTCTCGGTGAAATTCTCAGAATTGCCCTCAAGGACCCGTCTTACATGATGATCTTCGTTGGCTTCTTTTCCTGTGGTTATCAATTGGCTTTCATCACCGCACACTTCCCTGCATTAGTAACAGAGATGACATTCGCTGAATCGATAGAGAGCAGTGGTTGGTGCGGAGACCTCGGAATCGATTCAACTGCCGCACTTGGTGGATTAGCGATTTCAGTAATCGGAGCGGCCAATATACTCGGAACTCTGTTAGCCGGTTGGGCTGGTAATAGATACGGGAAGAAATGGCTCCTTTCGGGAATTTATGCCGGGCGTTCAATTGCTGCAGCTTGGTTCATAATGACTCCAATTACAGCCAATACTGTGATTATTTTCTCTTTCGCAATGGGCTTCCTTTGGCTTGCAACCGTACCATTGACCAGTGGCTTAGTAGCACATATCTACGGGCTAAAGTACATGGCAACTCTGTATGGCATAGTCTTCTTTTCACACCAATTAGGAAGTTTCGTTGGAGTATATCTTGGTGGGGTATTGTACGACATGTCAAACAGTTACACAACG
>Ga0208410_1000686_pt1 | contig 19154 bp, 13 predicted proteins | sample ETN02SmetaG_3_FD_185787 | JGI IMG/M metagenome (GOLD analysis project Ga0208410, IMG submission 185787) | Marine microbial and viral communities from oxygen minimum zone, Eastern Pacific Ocean - ETNP2014F10-02SV257 (SPAdes) (version 2) | ecosystem: Environmental > Aquatic > Marine > Oceanic ... | reverse complement strand
AATTATCTTCAATTTTTAAAATGACTGGGAAAAAATTTTTAATCTTTTTATTGTCATTTCTATTTTGTTTTGCATTTGTTTTATATATGTATATGTACTTCACAGGATGGTTTGACATCTTTTTAGACTCTGGATTTAAGGGGCTCTATGGTGATAAATCCTGATGGGTAAGTTTTTATAATTTAAAAAATAATTAAATTATAAATTTTTATTAATTATTAAGGCCAGTTAAAAATAAATAATTAAATTTAAGTACTACAATTTTTAAATATTTGTTTAGGAGGGGTGGCAGAGCCTGGCTGAATGCACTGGTCTTGAAAACCAGCGAGGGTTTATACCCTCCGGGGGTTCGAATCCCTCCCCCTCCACAAAATTAGTTTCGTTGGTATTTAAGCCTTGTTCTTTTGTAAAAACAATAACCATTAATTTATATGAATCCAATCGTTAGGTTTGCACCAAGTCCTACAGGGCAGCTTCATATTGGTGGTGTCCGTACAGCACTTTTCAATTATGCATTTGCAAAAAAGCATGATGGCACTTTTTTAATTAGAATTGAAGATACAGATAAAGAAAGATCGAAAGATGAATATACAGTTCAAATATTAGATTCTTTAAAATGGTTAGGTCTTGAATTCAAAGGCGAACCTATTAAGCAGTCCACCAGAACAGAACGGTATAATGAAGTCATCAATTATTTACTTGAAACTGGTAACGCGTATAGATGTTTTACCTCTAGTGATGAATTGCAAGAATTAAGAGAGAAAAGTGAATCATATTTATATCCAGGCATATGGAGAGATAGATCAACAGAAGAGATTGAATCTAAATTAAAAGATGGTGCTCCTTTCACAATCCGGTTAAGAATTCCTGAAAGCGGGAAAGTTGATTTTGAAGATTTAGTCTATGATAAAATCAGTACAGATATTTCTGAATTAGATGATTTTATAATTGCTAGGTCAGATGGTAGTCCGACATATAACCTAACTGTCGTTGTAGATGATCATGATATGGATATCTCTCATGTTATTAGGGGAGAGGATCATATTTCCAACACGCCTAAGCAATTAATGATTTATAAAGCTATGGATTGGGATAGTCCTGCTTTTGGGCATCTTCCAATGATATTAGGTTCTGATGGTAAGCGATTAAGTAAGCGGCATGGTGCTAAAGGAACTCAAGCTTATAAAGAACTCGGGTATTTTTCTGATTCTTTGATTAATTATCTTGCTTTACTAGGATGGAACCCTGGAAATGAGGATGAAATTTTTAATTTACAGTATCTTATTGAAAATTTTTCATTTGATAGAGTTAACAAAAAATCTGCAGTGTTTGACACTGTAAAACTTGATTGGGTTAGCTCTCAAAACATAATGAATAAGTCTACAAATGAATTAATAGATCTAATAAAAGATTTTGATTCTAATTGGTTAAATGAAGATTTTTCTGATGAATATTTACGTAAAGTAATCGTTTTAATTAAAGAACGCTTGAAAACCTTATCAGATGTAAAAACTAATTCTGACTATTTTTTTAATGACCCTAAAGAATATGATGAAAAATCTCTTCAGAAATGTTGGCATGACTCTACAAGCCAAATAATAGAAGAGTTTTATTTGGAGTTAGAAAAAATTTCTACGTGGAACAGCACATCTATTGATGAGCTGGTTGCAAGTTTTGTTCAAAATCAAGGCATCGGTTTCGGTAAACTTATGCAACCTTTAAGGGTGGCACTCACTGGCGCACTTATTGGTCCTTCCATTCCTGATATGATAGAGGTATTAGAGTTAGAAACATGTAAAAGAAGATTTCAAAATATTTTAGATTTTAAACTGAAATGAATTCAATTAAAGAGACACAAAGTAATTTCATTACAAAAATTATTGATGATGATAACCACACCAAGAAGTGGGGTGAAAGAGTACATACACGATTTCCACCTGAGCCAAATGGCTATTTACATATAGGTCATGCTAAATCTATTTGTTTGAACTTTGGCATTGCTCAGAAGTATGGCGGGCAATGTAATCTTAGGTTTGATGATACAAACCCTCTTAAAGAAGAGGATGAATATGTAAAGTCAATAATTGATGATGTGAAATGGCTTGGTTTTCATTGGGAAGATGAACCCTTATATGCATCTAATTATTTTGAGCAAATGTTTGATTATGCTGTAGAATTAATTAATCAAGGGAATGCCTATGTTTGTGATTTAAAATCAGAAGAAGTAAAAGATCAAAGAGGTACTCTTAAAAATCCCGGAATTGAAAGTCCTTTTAGAAATAGGTCAATTTCTGAGAACTTAGAACTATTTAAAAAAATGAGAGCTGGCGAATTCTTAGATGGAGAGAAAACTCTACGTGCAAAAATAGATATGCAGCATGCAAATCTAAACATGAGAGATCCAGTTATGTATCGTATTTTGCATGCTAAACATCACAGGACTGGAAGTAAGTGGTGTATTTATCCTATGTATGATTGGGCACATGGTTTAGAGGATTCTATTGAAAAAATTACCCACTCTATTTGTACTCTTGAGTTTGAAGACCATAGGCCTTTGTATGACTGGTATTTAAATTCATTAAAGGTATATCACCCTCAACAAATTGAGTTTGCTAGGCTAAATCTTAATTATACAATAATGAGCAAACGTAAATTGAAAAGATTAGTTGATGAAGGGCATGTAGATGGATGGAGTGATCCCAGAATGCCAACAATCTCAGGTTTAAAAAGGAGAGGGTATACTCCTGAGTCAATAAAACATTTTTCTGATGAAATTGGAGTAACAAAGCGAGATACAGTTGTTGATGTAGCAAAGTTAGAGAATGCTCTCAGAGAAGATCTTAATAAAAGAGCGCCTCGAGTAATGGGTGTACTAGATCCTATAAAGGTGGTAATTACAAATTATCCTGAGGGCGAGATTGAAAACTTGGATGCAAAAAATAATCCTGAAGACGAAAGTGCGGGTAAAAGGAAGCTCTCTTTTTCTAAAGAAATTTTTATTGAAAGAAATGATTTTATGGAAGACCCTCCTAAAAAATATTTTAGACTCAGTTTAGGTAAAGAGGTACGGTTAAAATTTGCGTACTACATAACATGCACAGAAGTTATAAAGAATGAAAAAGGTGAAATATCTGAAATCCATTGCACTTATGATCCAAATACAAAGGGTGGAATGTCTGATGATGGTAGAAAAGTTAGAGGCACATTGCATTGGGTTAGCGCTAGTGAATGTATAGAAGCAGATATTAGGCTTTATGATAGACTCTTTATAAGTGAAAATCCAGAGTCTAGCGGTGATTTTATTGATGATTTAAACCCGGATAGTTTAAAACTAATTAAAAATGCAAAACTAGAAGCATCTCTTGGTAATGCAGATCCAAAATCTATATATCAATTTGAAAGAACTGGATATTTTGTGTTAGATAGTAAAGATTCAAGTGAAAACAATTTAATATTTAACAGAGCTGTGTCCCTAAGGGACTCATGGGCTAGGTTAAATCGTTGAAAAAATATATACATTGATACTCTGCTTTAAAAGATACTATATTGAAATAAGAAACATTTTAATGAGGATGCGGAAAACTCTAATATTACTACTATTTTTATCGGTACTGTCTGCTAGACAGCCTATAGTTTATTTTTACGTCATACCGTTTGATAATCTCAAAGATGATCCAACTATTGAGTGGATCGCTTCAGGGTTATCTGATATGGTGAGCAACAAATTTAAAAATGAGCCTGGTTTATTAATTCAAAATAAACAAGACCTTGAAATTATAATGAATGACAGGTCGCTTATGTTAAAGCAGCCGATTGCTTCAAGAAACTTATTACTTCTTGGTAAATACTCAAGACAATTAGAAAAAATAAATGTTTCCGTTCAGTTAATTGATTTAGCTACCTGGGATCAAATTGAATCAAAAGATATCTCGGCTGAATACAGTGATATAAGTAAAATGAAACAAGAAGTCAGTGATAATATTCGGTTGATGATTGATTCATACTTACCCAATGAAAAAAGTAGTCTTGCTGTCGTATTACCAAAGTTTATCGATCCAAAGCCTTCAATTACTAGAGACCCAGTAACCGTAAAGTCTGAAATGGTAACAAAAAATTTGCAACAAGAATTTGAAAAACTTGAAGAATCTATGGATGTACTCCTAGGGCTCAAAGAAGATTCAAAATTGAAATCGAAAAATGATGTTACACTATTTGATAATGGAGGGGAATGGACCATGGATTTTTCTGCAAATCAGCTTGTAGAAGAAAATCCAGAACTAGAACCAAATACAGAATTATTAAAGGAAGTTTTAAATAAATTAATAGATAACCCTTATGATGTAACTATGAAAAAACCAAATTTCATATATCACAAGGATGATGACAGTTACATAACAGTTCAATTTCATGTTACATATTCTCTTAAAGATGAAATAATTAAAGATATGTTAAATACTCTTCCCTATACTGGGATTGAACAAAATGGGAGCCTCACAATATTTTATTTTAGTAAAGAATCTTTTAATTTATCTGAGGAGTTTACTAATAGGATTGTTTCAGGGAGTCATAGATCTGTTCCGGTAATCCGTTTTTTTAATAAACAGGGTACCCCAATCGTTGTTGTAGCAGATACGCCAGAAGAGCAGTGGCATTCAAAGAAAAGTGAAAAAGTTTTATATCTCCCAGAAAATCAATTTTCGCCAATGATTGAGTTTACTGTAGGTGGTTGGTCATTGCAGGTAGCGATGGAAACTGTAAATATCCATGCAAAATATGAATTTATTCTTCCAATGTCTGATGTCGAAAATCTTAGTAATGTTAGCTTGAAATTCATTAATGAAAATGATTTAAAAAACTTTTTAGAACCAGTATTATAGATAATGAAAAAAATAAAAATATTCACACTCATTTTTCTTTTAAATATTATAGTTGTTTTTGGACAGGAAAACATATCTTCAGGAAAGATACCAAATATTGATCTAAAATTATTAAATGGGAAAAAAACAACTTTGTATAAGCTTTTAAAATCAGGGCCCGTTCTTCTAGATTTCTGGGCTACATGGTGCAAACCTTGTAAACAAGTAATGAAGCACCTAAATGAATATCACAATGAATTCAAGGATCAAGGTTTTAAGGTCGTTATGATAAATCAAGATACGCCAAGAAGTTTAGGTAAAGTAAAAGCCTATATTAACTCTAAAGGTTATGATTTTTTAGTTAGTATAGATCCTAATCAGCAAATTTCTAAAAAGCTAAATGGGCAAATAATGCCCAACTTAATATTGATTAATCAAGATGGTACAGCTAGATGGCGGCATCAAGGTTATATGCCGGGAGAAGAGGTCGAAATAAAAGAACAAATAAAAGGTATCCTTTCTTCAAAAAAGTAAATTCCCCTTTTTAATTAAACACAGTATTTAATTCAATAATATAATGTCTAGAAAAATATATATATATGTATTAGCATCTTTTATCTATGCTGAAGAAAATCCTTTTTCAGTTTTTGATTTAGACTTTTGGAATTACAATGCGGGGATTGTGATGAACTTTGGAGATAGTTATGACGATTTTACATATATGGAAAACAGGATGGATCTTAATTTTTTCAAAAATAATTTTTCTGCATGGTTGCAATATGAGTACTCTAATCCTCCTGAATTAGGTTTCCCAATCAAAGATTTAAGAAAGTATAGGGTTGAGTATGCTTCTGGGCCATGGTCAATAAAATTTGGTGATATTTATGAAGTATGGGGTAGGGGATTAGTCTTAGCTCAATTAGATGACCAAGGTATTGATTTTGATAATAGCTCTAGAGGTTATTTAATAAATTATCAAGCAGATAGAATAAGTGTCACCCAAATGAGTGGGGAGACTGTAAATGCCCAACTAGGATCTGATTTAAGGTACCCTGAGTTCGAGTTTACTCATAACATAGATGCAACAAATATTAATTTTGATGCATATCCTTTTAGTTATGGTTTATCCTTTTTACAATCAAATGAATTACATCAGTTAAAGCCATTGGGTGTAATGGATACTGTTGATATAAACCATAGGCTACATGGAGCTTATATATCTTGGTTTGGATCAAGTATGGATATTTTTGCAGAGTATGTTGACAAACAATCAAAAGAAAGGACATTCCAAACTAATTTTTCAGGTCAAGAAATAGAAATTTTAACTCCATTAAAAAGAGGTTCAGCTTTCTATTTTAACTCAAATTTTTACCTTGGAAATTGGTCCCTCTTTTTTGAATATAAGAAATATAGTTTTGACCGTCTTAGCCCCGTTGATACAGACTATATAATTAATAATTATGGTAATAGAATTGATTACCAAGTGATGCCAATATTATATCGTGAGCAAAATCATAGTTTTCTAGGAAGAGCTGCTCACCAGACAAATGCAAATGATGAAAGAGGATATCAAATAGAGCTTTCTGGTGGACTACCAAATGGTTTTCAAATTGTTAGTCAATATTCTCATCTTAGCAGAAATGACACTTGGACTTCTGAGAGTCCGATCGAATGGACGAGAAAGAAAATATCAGGTTATTTGCCAACAGATAATTTTAGTGCATTGCCCTACAAAGAGTTTTATACTGAGCTTAACGGATATGTGTTTGATAACAAACTGCAATTCAGAACAGCCTTCGGTACAAATAAAGAAGTTCCAAAAATTAATCGATATTTTGAAGGCTTTTCACGGTCTATAACGGAGAATTGGCAGTATACTGATTCATTATGGTATGGAGATGATTGGTTTTATCTGGATTCACAGTTGGTTAGTATTGATACAATGAGCAATCAAATTGAGACAATGCTTTACCAAGAATCTAAATCATTTACGATACCATTAGATTTTACATATTCATTAAATAATGGCTATTCAGTTGGACTTGGATTTGCTTATCAAGAAAGGTATAAGGAGAATGTCAAAAGAGGTAATGCGGGCGGATTTTATAATTATGCAGATTCTACTTGGATAGTAAATGATATAAATAATCCAGATGTTTTTGATAATCAGACCACTAGTAATTATCCAAATGAAATTCCATTCCAAATAAATAGAATGGTATCTGTTTCTGTAGGAAAAGCTTCAAAATGGGCTATTACATTAAATTACGATTGGACAAATGTCCAAGAGATAGTAACTACTGATCCTAAATATAATCCTCTTGAGGCACTTGTTTATGGTGATATAAAATATTTCACAGGAGATAGAGAAAAAAATAGTGCTCCATCTTTTACAAAAAATAAATGGGTTGCCTTGGAATTCTCGTATAATCTTTCATCTACTCAGCGTATTTCATTTTTGTATGGTTCAATACAAGGTGGACTAGTTTGTAGTAATGGGATTTGTAGGATACTTCAACCATTTAATGATGGCCTAAAACTATCCTATAGTGCAATTTTTTAAACCAAGATAAAACAATTAGACTTTTTTTATAAAAACTTTATATTTTGCACGTACAATAGATACTTATATAATGAAATTTAAATTATTACTTATATCAATTGTTTCAAGCGTTCTGGTTTTTGGGCAAGTATACACAGTTGGTGACTATGTTGATGACTTTTCCGGAGATATCTGTCACAATGGTGAGGGTACTTGGTCATATGAAGAGGATGGCAGAGATAGAGTTGTTTGGATAAATTTATTTACTTCTTGGTGACCTTCCTGTACTACGGAGGCTCCGCAGGCAGAAGCAGTTTATCAACAGTACACAAATGACTCATTAGTATACGTAGCATTTGGTTCAGATTGGAATCAGCCCTACAGTTGTACAAGCTGGGGTACAACATTCGGACTTTCTCATCCCATTATTGATGATATAAATAATATTTATGGTTTATTTGGAATTGGGTATATACCCCATAATCTTATTATAGGTGGCGATGGTGAGTTACTATATTCTGACTCAGGATATAATCAAGCAGCCATTATTGCTATAATCAATCAAGCGCTTGAAGATTTACCATCAGACCTAGATGAGGATGGGTTTGATTTTGATGAAGATAATTGTCCCGAAACTTACAACCCTGCTCAATCTGATATAGATGAGGATGGCAGCGGTGACGCATGCGATATCTGTGATAATGCTAACGTATTTGTTGTAGGTAATGTTAATGGGGATTTAGATGACAATAATAACCCAATTATTGATTTCTTTGATGTCGTTTCTTTACTTGATCACCTTCAAACAGATGAAGCAAACGAGACTCCAATATCTGAGTGTCGACAACAAGCTGCTAATATCAACTATGATAATAATGTTAACATAATTGATGTTGTTAATTTAGTTAATATGATTTTATTCGATAACATTCCAACGGCTTTTAATTCAAATGAAGATGATGGTAAGGTTTCGCTAATTCAAACTCAGTCAAATGACCAAATTATTTTAGAGTCATCTTCTGATATAGGCGGATTCCAAATCAATATTTCAACATTAAATGACATTGATCAATATTTAGATGATATTATTTTACCTCGCGGATGGTCCATGACCTATAGTTCTAGTAATAATAATTATAAATTGTATGCCTATGATGCCACAGGTAATAATTCTATCAATTCAATAGATTTAATGATGCCAGTTAAGTCGATCTTAGATGTTAATAATATTATAATATCTTCTAAAGATGGTCATCAAATTAAAACTACACTGGAAAAGAATTCCTACCAAGGAGAAGCAATAGCTCTACCAAATGTGCCAAACATTCAAAGTTTATATCCTAACCCATTCAATCCTTTATTGACTATTTCATATTCAATACCATCTGAGACTATGGTCTCCATTACTGTTTTTAATATGCTAGGTGAAAAGATTTCAACTTTGGTTAATAATGCATATACATTATCAGGGTTTCATAGTGTTAATTGGAACGCTTCTGATTATCCATCAGGAATGTATTTTGTTAAAATACAAACCCCATCAGTTATAAATACCAAAAAAGCACTACTTCTTAAATAGAAAAATAATATTAGTTTTTTTATTTTGTGTCTAATTAATAATTAAGGTAATGCTTCGTACCAGATTATTTGAAAATGATACGACACTAGAATCTGTTCCTCTCCTACATTATACATTATTTTAATATTATCTGATTCATAATTTTAATACTGTTTTTAAAAATATTAATTCAATTCAATATCTTTTTACGAGAAAACAAATAATATTATGCGTAAACTTATTATATATTTTTAAATAAATTTATAACCTATGCGCCTGTAGCTCAATTGGATAGAGCGTTTGGCTACGGACCAAAAGGTTAGGGGTTCGAGTCCTCTCAGGCGTACTTTCCTTATTTTCTTTATATTATAGTTCATAAATATGATGAAAATTTATTATTACTTCATATTCTTCATTTATTGTTTGTTTACATCTATTCAAGCAGATAGTGGATTCTCTAATAAAAATTTTAATTTTTTCATAAATGATATTCATAAAGAGTTGCAATTTTTTAGAATAAATTTTGATTCTGATTTTTCTAATATCAGTATTAAAGCTAAAAACTCGATTTTTGAAGTCACAGTAAATAGCCGAAGGAATAATTATGGTGAAATTATCATTATGACCGCAGGAGTTATGAGTCGTTATTTAAGTAAAGTAATGGATGATGCAATTATTAATAACTCTATTATATTTACTCCTACAATTATAACTATTCATTGTGTCTCTATTCAAGGTAGAGACAAAGTAATTTTATCCATATCTTTAAATAGTAAATTATTAATGCAGTTTGGTCGTGGGGAAGTTTCAGCGGGAATGCTATGGTCCTATATAAAAAATAATATATCTTCTTCAAAAGATTTTATAGATGATGATATTTTTCCAGAAATATTTATGTCAGATATAGATTTCGAAAATATGATTTCGACTCGTATAGCTTTGGAAGGAAAAAATAATCCAAGACTTTCATCTATTATAAAGACAGCATTAAAAGCAAGTTGGGTTCCGGGTCTGGAATCAAAACTTGAGGGTATGCTTGTTTCACACTTACAAGAAAATCATTCTGATTTGATGGAGGAAGTAATGGGATACAAGTTAAATGATGACCAAATGTTACGGATTGGTAAACAATTTTTTATTCAAATCCAAAAACCGTATTTACAAATAAAACAATCTCATATTAGAGACTCATTAAAGTATGTATGGAAAGGGAATTTATATCCAAAAGCTCTAGACATTTTTTATGAGGAATATAGAAAAGAGCATGGTCTCTAATATAATATCATCTAGAATACTTTTTTATTAAAGAAGATACAAAAATGAAACTGAGGCCACTTTTAGAAATTATTAGTATAGTTTTGATTGTTTCAGATGTAGCCATTACACAATCATATCAAAAACCTACTATTCAAGTAGATAAGTTTAAAAATGTTATTAATCGAACAGGCTCACCTGAGTATATGCGCGATTACGACTTTGGTAATCATCAGCGTTTTAATCCATTTTTTGACTATGGTTCTTGGCATGGCCATTTATTACCAGATAATGAAGAAGGTATTGGCGGTTTTCCTGGTGTAGCTCTTCTAACAGAAGAATACATTAATTTTATGGCGGACAATTTTGACCGTCTAAGCGTGTACAAAGATGGGCAGAAAGTAAAATTTGCAATGGAAGCTTACAGTATTCCGGGGGCATTGATTCAAAACTTAACCTCCAAGAACATTGACATAATGATGACATTGCGTTTTGCCTCAAAACGAACTTCTCTTTTGGAAACTAAGATTACCACAAATAGTCCAGTTGAGTTGGTTTGGGATGGTGAATTGCTAGAAAAATACCATGCTAAACAAAATATATCTCAATCAAATAAAACTATCGCTCAGGCCCATCCAGATTATAACCGTAAAATTTTAGTAACCGATGATGGACTGAAAGTGACTTTTGGTAAGGTACGTTCAACCTGGGATTTACTGACTTCTGGCGATTCAGAATATCAAATCCATAAAACTCTTCGAATGGAGACAGTAATCAATGATCTCAAATTTTTATCAAGGGCAAATATACATGGTAATACCATTATCTATACCACTTATTCCCATGTTTTGACTGCAGAAGAAAACAGAGTGGAACAAAGTATTATTTCTGACATTCTCAAAAATCCACAGCAATACATTATAGCATCGCAAGAACGTTGGAAGGGCTATCTGGAAAAAGGATTGACTAACTCAAATGCTAATATAGAACTGGAGCGTGTTGCTGTAAAAGCGATTGAAACTTTAAACGGTAATTGGAGAGGGCACGCAGGAGCGATGAAATTTGATTCGGTAACCCCATCTGTAACAGGTCGTTGGTTTTCTGGGAATCAGACCTGGCCATGGGATACTTGGAAACAAGCTTATGCAATGGCGCATTTTAATCCTGATGTTGCCAAAAACAATATACGTGCGATGTTTGCATATCAAATTCAGCCCAATGATTCTATTCGCCCTTGGGATGAAGGTTTTATACCTGATTTAATTGCTTATAATCTAAGCCAGGAGAGAGGTGGTGATGGCGGCAACTGGAATGAACGTAATACAAAACCAAGTCTTGCAGCATGGTCTGTCATGGAAATATACAAAACAACAGGAGACATAACTTGGTTAGAAGAAATGTATCCTAAATTAGTGGCTTACCATAATTGGTGGTTGATTAACCGAGATCATAACGGTAATGCTGTACCTGAATATGGAGCAACCCTTGATAAAGCGCATAATACGCCAAGTGGTCAAATGTTGTTTACTATAAAAAGTGGTGATAAAGAACAAACTTTTGCAGGCCTTGAAAAGTACAATGAAGTACTGAAAAATGGTCAGTATGATAAAATAAAAATACCTGTTCAGATAGCTGCATCTTGGGAGTCTGGGCGTGATGAGGCAGCTGTCTTTGGCTTTATAGATGATAATCAGTTAGAGATTTTTCTTTCGCAAGGTGGTAATCGTAGTGATTGGGATGTGTCCTTTGCTCAAAATCGATCTGAGGACGGCATATTATTAGGCTATTCATTAATGCAGGAATCTGTTGATCAGGCAAGCTATATGTATAGCGAAAAAAAATATCTTGCTGAAATGTCGGATTTACTTGGTAAGCAAGAGGAGGCCAAAGATTTCCGTGCAAAAGCAGATATACTATCAGACTATATCAATACTTGTATGTTTGATACAGTAACCGGATTTTTCTACGATATTCGTATTGAAGATAAAATGCTTAGTAATGGCTGTGCTGGAAAACCAATTGTAGAGCGTGGTAAGGGCCCTGAAGGATGGTCGCCCCTATTTAATGGCGCAGCAACGCAAGAGAATGCTAAAGCAGTAATTCGGGTAATGAAAGACACGAAGGAATTCAATACTTATATTCCCCTTGGTACTGCCGCGTTATCAAATCCTGCATTCGGACCAGATATCTATTGGCGTGGACGTGTATGGATAGATCAATTCTACTTTGGTTTGAAAGGTATGGAAAAATACGGTTTTAAAGAAGATGCTTTAGAGATGGCTCGTATTTTTTTTGATAATGCAGATGGTTTGGTTCAAGATGGCCCAATTCGTGAAAACTACAATCCATTAACTGGTAAACAGCAAGGTGCACCAAACTTTTCTTGGAGTGCAGCGCATCTATATATGCTTTACAACGATTTCTATACTGATAATTAAGTTAAAATAAGAGGAAGTTAGATTGGGTTCATAATCTGATTATTAATATTTAATTATTTTTACGTTTGTTTTTGACCTTTCATTAATAACCATCCCTCATCCTGATCAATTATGCTTATTGTCATTTCATTTCTAAAGGTATCAATGATTGAAGATGCTTGATCTTCAAGAATTCCACTTAGAATTAAAGTTCCCCCTGGTTTTAAACTTGATATTAGTCTTTCCTTTAATCGTATAATTGTATTTAATAAGATATTTGCAATGGTAATATCATAATGTTTTTCATAATCATAATTTTCTGAATGAAAGAAAGTTACATCTGCAGAGTTGAGCGACATATTTCTTTCTGCATTCAAAAGAGCCTGTTTATCATTATCGATTCCTGTTACTTCCAAACAACCTAGATTATTTGCAGCAATTGATAAGATTCCTGAGCCACATCCATAATCAAGCATTGTAGAATCAGACTCTATATTTTTTTCAATCCATTTTAAACAAAGTTGAGTTGTCGGATGAGACCCAGTTCCAAACCCTGAACCAGGTTCAATAATTATGGAACTGTTATCTTCATTTTTCTTTGCAACCCAAGGAGGTAAAATTGTCAAATTTTCTGTTATATTTATTTCTCTAAATTGATTTTTAGAATGCTGAATCCAATCGCGATCTTCAAAAATTTCTTCTGTTAATATTGTAATGGATGGATCGTCGAGTTTAAGACATATTTCTTTATTTAATATGTTAGAACTCACTGAAGCTGATGTTAATATTTTAATTAAATGTGATTTGCCATTAAGAGCTTGTTTTTTTCCATCTTCATCAAACCATTTAGAATCGGGTTCATCAATTCTATCTATTATGGTAATTGAAAGGACTCTGTTAATTTCAGAAATTGATTCAGATATTTCATTTAGATCCCCTTTCGGTATATCAAGGGTAATGTTTTTCCAAGCTGGCATATAATGTAAATTATACGATAATGAAGAAGCGTGAAACACTAAATACAGAACAACAAAACAAAAGTTCTTTAGAAATTGATCAATTTTCAGTTTTAAAAATTCTTGAGACAATCAATAATGAAGATCAGACTGTAGCAACGGCTGTTAAAAAGGTTTTGCCTGATATTGAGGTTGTTGTTTCATTTGCAAAGAAATCTTTAGGTAGTGGTGGTAGAGTCTTCTATATCGGTGCTGGTACAAGCGGTAGACTGGGAGTTTTAGATGCTTCAGAATGCCCGCCAACATATTCTGTCCCTAGTGATTGGTTTATAGGTTTGATCGCTGGTGGTGATGACGCTTTAAGGCGATCTATCGAAGGAGCAGAGGATGATCAATTTCAGGCTGAAAAAGATCTGGAAAAATATAATATTAATTCTAATGATCTTTTAATAGGAATAAGTTGTAGCGGAGCAGCAAAATATGTTATTTCAGCTTTGGAATACGCAAAAAAGAAAAGTGCTAAAACTGTATATCTTATCACAAATCCCGCGCCTTATTTATCAACATCAGTTGACAAGGTCATAGCCGTAGATACTGGGCCAGAGATTGTTGCCGGATCTACAAGGATGAAAGCAGGAACAGCTACAAAAATGATACTAAATATGATCTCTACAACTACGATGATATCGATGGGGAAAGTATATGGAAATCTTATGGTTGACCTAATGGCGGTAAATGAAAAACTTGTAGATCGTGGTGCTAGAATCATTAAAAAAATAACTGGAGAGAGTTATGAAAAATCTCTTGAAACGCTTATTAAAGCTAATAAATCAGTTAAAATTGCTATTGTTATGATTGTAAAATCTTGTGATGCAATTGAGGCTAAAAATCTATTAGATAATGCTAATGGGATGCTTAGAAAAGTAATCAAATCAAAAAAAGTGTAAAAAAAACTTAAGTCTGAAAGAATAAAAAAGAACAAGTATGGAAAATTTTTATTATTTAATAATTGTATCATCAATAATTCTAGAATACTTATTATCAAGTATTGGTTCAATTTTAGACATTCGCAGTATAACTCCTGAAATTCCTAAAGATTTTCAAGTTGCTTATGATAAAGAAAAATATGCTAAATCGCAGGAGTATTTAAAGGCTAGGACTAAGTTTGGTTTAATTTCAAGTACATTTAGTTTGATCCTAATAATGATAGTTATTCATACAGGGATATTTGGGCATTTGAATGATTTCGTTAATGCTCAAACTGATCATTATCTTTTTAGAGGTTTGCTATTCATTGCCATTATTTATTTTTTCCAGGATATAATTAGTATACCTTTCTCAATTTATAGTACGTTTGTTATAGAGCAAAAATTTGGTTTTAATAAAACGACTATAGGGTTATTTATTTCTGATAAATTCAAAGGATATGCAATTTTTATTGTGCTTGGGTCAATTATAATTGCTCCAATCTTGTTTCTATTTCATTCATACCCAATTTATGGATGGCTTATTGCATGGTCACTTTTAACAGTATTTATGATAGCAATACAGCCTGTCTTTATTCATGTTATATCGCCTATGTTCAATAAATTTACTCCATTGGATGATGGGGAGTTACGTACCGCAATAGAAAAATATACAAAGCTTATTAATTTCCCTTTAGCAAGGATTGATATAATGGACGGAAGTAAAAGAAGTGCACATTCAAATGCCTATTTTAGTGGGTTTGGAAAATCTAGAAGAATTGCAATATTTGATACCTTAGTTGATAAACATTCAACAGAAGAAATTGTATCGGTCGTAGCCCATGAGGTTGGACATTATAAGTTAAAGCATATTATTCAAGGAACTGTAATCGGAATAATAGAAACTGGAGTCATGCTTTTTGTCTTTAGTAAAATAATGAATGATTTAGATTTATTTGGCATTTTTGGAGTTGCTGATCTTTCCGTTCATGCTGGTCTAATATTCTTTTCAATGTTATATGCACCAGTGAGTATGGTTACATCAATTATTTCTTCAGTAATATCAAGAAAAAATGAATTTTCTGCTGATAAATACTCCTATGAAACTACTAATAATAAAGAAGCTTTAATTAGTATGCTTATAGGCTTAGCAGCAAATAATTTAGCGCATTTAACTCCGCATCCATTCAAAGTATTTCTTACTTACAGTCATCCTCCTGTTTTAGATAGAATCGAAGCTATACAAAAACTTTCATAGGCTTGGTTTTGCGTATGATATAATTACTTTTTTTGGTAATTTTAAATATCACATACCTTGAACATGAACCAGTACAGACTTTATTAATTTTATCGTAATTCGTTTCAACTAATCCACACTCATATACCAAAATCCTACAAATGATTTATTTCAAGAAAATAATAACTGCTTTTATTCTTCTCTCAACTATTTATAGTACCAATGATGATATAAATTCTGATTCTTTAAGGTATAAAGTTGCTATGGCATCACGATGCGAAAAGCCTCCAACTATTGATGGAGTCCTTGATGATTTATCTTGGGAGTTTGCAATACCAGTAGATGATTTTCTTCAAATAGAGCCTGTAGAGTTTGCACAGCCATCAGAAAAAACAATAATTAAAATATTATTTGATAATAATGCACTTTACATATCCTTTAATAATTTTGACTCAAAACCTGATAAAATTAGAGCACCTTTAACTAGGAGGGATGCATACATGGATGGCTTCAACACTGTTTCAGATTTTGTAGGTTTTGCAATCGATTCTAGAAATGATGATTTTAATGGTAAATGGTTTGGTGTAAACGCAGCTGGAGTAAAAATAGATGTAAATGTTTCTGGACAAGAAGATTATGATCGTAGTTGGAATGCAGTATGGGATGCTAAAGTTTCGAAAAATGATAGCGGTTGGACAGCGGAGGTGAGGGTACCATTCTCAGTATTTCAATATGAAAATAAAAAAGATATGGTTTGGGGGATATCTTTTAATAGGCATATTCACAGATCTCAAGAAGAAGTCCTTTGGCCTGGGCGCCAAAAGTCGCATGTCGGCATTGTGTCATCATTTGGTGTTTTGGAGGGATTAAATAATATTCCTGAGCCTAAAAAAATAGAATTTGTTCCTTATGTTTTATCAAGTAATAACCAGTCGGGAAATCAGTTTAATCTTGGTGGAGATCTTCGCTATGGTATCAGTTCTAATGCTGTATTAAATGCAACTGTAAATCCAGATTTTGGGCAAGTAGAGGCTGACCCATCAGTTTTAAATCTTAGTGCTTTTGAAACATTCTATGATGAAAAACGACCATTCTTTTCTGAAGGTGCAAATTTTTTTAAAAACAGATTAAATCTTTTTAATTCCAGGAGGATTGGGGCTTCACCTGGTTATTTTGAGCCTGATAGTGGCGATTTAGAAAATTTATCAGATAATACAACAATAACTGGAGCATTTAAATTAATTGGTAGTACAAATAGTGGTATTAATTATGGTTTTGTCAATGCAAACACTAGTGAAGAATCTGGAAATTTATCTATTGATGGAGGAAAAGAAAAATTTATAGTTGAGCCTCAAACTAGCTACTCAGTAGGTAAAATTGAGAAGTCTATTTTTAATAAATTTTCTAGAGTTGGTTTAATGTATACTGATGTGACAAGAAAAAATATTAATGCCGCAAATGTATTAGGACTAGATTGGAAAATTGGACTTTTAAATAACAGACTTTTTTCTAATGGTCAGATTGTAAGGTCAAATACTGATCAAACTGGGAACGGGTTTAGATTTAACGTTGGTTATAAAAATGAGACTTGGTGGGAAACCAGGTTTTGGTTAGGTAATTATGATGATAAGTTTGATGTAAATGATCTTGGATACCTAAGAAGAAATAATATGACCTGGACTGGATTGATGTTTAAAGTTAGGAGACTCGAACCAATAGGAGCATTTTTAGGAAGCTCTCTTGAATTTAAAATAAAAAAAGAGTGGGGCATTGATGACATTTTGATAGAAGATGAATTAAGTATAGAAACTTGGACACTATTAAAAAATTATTGGAGGTTTGGTTTCAATAGTGAACTTAAAAAACCAGCTTATAGTGATGCAGATATATTTAGAGATGATCTTGCTTGGGCATATGCGACTGAGAAGTTTTGGTATAATGGGTTTTGGATCAAATCGGATAGAAGAAAAAAAATAATTGTATCTATTGACGCAGGAATGGGAAATGCGAAGTTGAGAGGTAAAGGCTACTTTACTCAATTAGAAATAGATTATAAACCTATTGATCCATTAAATGTAAGCATTGAATTCAAAAAGGATATTTCCCCAAAATACATGCAATTTGTTGATATTCTTGATGGTGGAGATGATATTATTAGGGTATACTCAAATTCAAAGCAAGTCACTGAGCAAGTTCAATTACGTTTAGATTGGACTTTTTCTCCTGATTTATCTTTCCAGGGATATTTCCAGCCTTTCTATGCTAGTATGAAATATGATAGCTTTTACAATTTATTAGAGCCAGAGACAATGAATCTAGCTTCCTATGATTATTTAAGTGCAAATGATAATCCGGATTTTGAAATAGAAAATACAGTAGGTACCTTTGTTCTAAGGTGGGAATACAACCCAGGGAGTACTATTTTTGTCGTATATAATATTAATGAGAATAGATACTTTTCAGTAAATGATAATGAATGGTCAAAAGAATCAAATAATGCAGTTGTGATTAAATTAAATTATTGGCTGAAAATGTAATATAACCTCTAGGGTAATTAATGTATGAATGATAAAAAAACTACTGTAGATAATCTTAAAGTATTTGTAAAAGATTTTGTAGATGAAAGAGATTGGTCTCAATTTCATAATCCAAAAAATATATCGATGGCTCTAGCTATTGAAGCAAGTGAACTAATGGATATTTTTAAATGGGATAGTAATGATGAATCTGAAAAGAAAATGTCTGTAGATATTTCTAGACAAGATGCTATTGATGAACTTGCAGATGTGATAATCTATTCAATTGCATTTGCCAACAAAAATGGCATTGATATATCTGATGCGATTTTACAAAAAATGAAGAAAAATGAAGAAAAATATCCTTCTGAAAAGTTTAAAGGACATTTTTAAAACCTCAAGCTAATTATTATGTTTGGAAAATCTGAATGAGTCAATGGCCTATTAAATTTTCTTTCTTTTTTTTCTTATTATTATCAATTTCATTTGGAACTCAAAAATATTGTAAAACTTGTAAAGGTGAGTTAACAGGCCAATATTTAATTCACAAAGGCAATAACTACCATCGATCTTGCTACGATAAACACGTTCAAATTTATTGTGATCATTGTAATAAGAAAATTGAAGCATCCTATAATACTTCAAAGGGTAAAAACTATCATAAGAGGTGTTTTCAGCAGCATATTCAAAAAAGGTGTAACGAGTGTGGTGATTTAATTAATGGAATCTACAATGTGCATGAAGGTAAAGAATACCACGAAATTTGCTATATTGAATTTATTTTACCAAAATGTGACATTTGTTATCAACCAGTTGAAGATAAGTACATAAAAGATTTTTGGGGTAATTATTA
>Ga0208410_1000685_pt1 | contig 19161 bp, 12 predicted proteins | sample ETN02SmetaG_3_FD_185787 | JGI IMG/M metagenome (GOLD analysis project Ga0208410, IMG submission 185787) | Marine microbial and viral communities from oxygen minimum zone, Eastern Pacific Ocean - ETNP2014F10-02SV257 (SPAdes) (version 2) | ecosystem: Environmental > Aquatic > Marine > Oceanic ... | reverse complement strand
CGCGCGCGTCGTCGTCGACGGCGGCGTCGGTGGAGGCGCTCGCGCGAGGTCGGGACGCGGGACGTCCTAGAAAATGAGCCCGTCGCGCGGCGGCGACGCGCGCGCGCGAGACGCGGAGACGCGACGCGCGCGCGTCGACGGCGACGTTGGCGCGCATCGCGGCGTCGTCGGGCGGTCGGGCGCGCGCGTCGGGGACTGCGAACCGGACGGCGGCGGCGACGCGCCGCGAAGCGCGCGAAGACGCGCTCGTACGCTACGGGTACGCGCTACAACACGATGGACGCTAGATGATGGCTAGAGCGCGCGCTCGAGGCGGTGCCTCGTCTTCCGAGGCGTCGAACGAGGACGCCGCGAGCTGGACGCTAGGATGACGGCGCGAAATCTGATTCGACGGCGACGACGACTTGTCGAGCGTTGGCTAACTTGTCTTCGCCGCTCGTCACCTTGGCCGACGTGATCACGGCGTCGGTGCCGATGGAGCCTAAATATTCCTCCCCCTTGGTGACGTACCCGAAGACGGAGAACTCGCCCTCCTCGAAGGAGAGTCCGCCCAGACCGGCGCTTCGTTTATCGAATAAATAAATGAAGAATTGTTCCTTGTCGCTCTGACCGTCGTTTGATTTCGCCATGGCGACCGATCCGTTGATGCTCAGAGGAATGGTGGGAATGGCCTCACCGCTCTGCACGTCCAACGGCACGCGATACAACGGTTCGAACGCGTCGCTGGCTTTGATTTCCAACGGAATGCTCTCCGCCGCCGCGTTGCTCGAGCCTCCTAAAACCGCCGTCTCGCTTCGTCGCATCGGCGAATTGGTATACACCCCGCGCTTGACGTTATCCACAAAATTCCCGCCCGTGACGGGCGCGTTGTATCCATCCACCGTGATCTCCAGCGTCACCTCGTCCAACTTTTCACCGTTGAGCAAACCGAATCCGCCTCCGCCCCGGTTTCGCACCGTCACCTCCACCGTCGCCCTCCCCGTCAATTTTGGCAACTCCATGTATTTCCCCGGAATCTGAAACGGCAATCCCGGCGCCTGCGCGATCTGCAACTCGCTCAGTCGGTCCAACGCGCGCGCGATCTGCGCGTCGAACGCGTCGACGTCTCGCGTCCCCGCCGCTCTCGACAGTCGCGTCAACGCGTCGTTCAGCCCCGCGTACGCCTCCTCCGCCCTCCCTCGATCGTCCTCTCGCACCGGCGCGAAGACGTCCGCGCGCTTCTCTTTCAATACACGTCGAGTCTCCTCCACGTCCTCGCTCATCGCGCTCCAGGGCTTGCGCTGAGGGATGCGCAGGAGGTACGCCGCCTCCTCGAGACGCTTTTGCGCCGACGCCGTCTCCTCGTTGATCGCCGGCACCGCGCGTCGAAGCGCGGCCCGCGCGGAGCGCGGCAGGCGCGTGTTAGGATTCACGAGCGCGGCGTCCGCGTCGAAAGGGACGGCGGCGACGCAGGCGGCGGCGAGAAGGGCGGCGAGGGACCGCTGGATGGGCCGAGCGCGGTCGACGTCATCGTCGACGCGGCGACGCGCGGCGGACGCGCGCGCGGTGGGACGAGGACGAGACGCGAGAGGGGAGTCGCGGGACGTTCTCGGCGCGGGTCCGCGGAGCGCGGTGACGGGCATGGTGCGCCGCGCGTGGATGCTTGTGCGGTCGCGGGCCGAGGCGTCGGGACGAGCGCGAGAAGCGGCGGGACGAGGAGACGCGCGAGGGTCGATTCGATCGGGTCGTGCGGTGCGGTATCGGTACATTTTATTCGGTTTAACCGCGGTGTTCGTCGTGTCGTCGGCGCGTCGAACGGGTGAGGTCACGATACGTACTTGCGAACCATCGCGAGCGCTTTGGCGTAATCGACGACGCCGAAATTCTTCTTGCGTCTATCCTCGGGTGACGCGCGCGCGTCGTCGTCGGCGTCGTCGTCGTCGACCGGAGATTTGGGCATGAGCACGTCCAGCGTCGCTCGCCATCCGGGTTCGGTGGGACGGTGATCGATCTCGCGACAGATCCAGGGACAGTAGGGCATGTGTTCGTCGACGCAATCGAAGAGAACGGCGTGCGCGGGGGCGCGAAGCCTGGCGTTGTCGTCGACGGCGACGCGTTTGCGTTTCTTGGACGACGCCGCGGCGAGTTTTTTCGTCGCCGCGGCGACGACGACGGCCGCGAACGTCGATCCGGGGCTGTCGTGCACGTCGTGCGCGTCGTCGCTCGCCGTCGCCGTCACCGGTCGCGGACTTCCGAATAACGGCGTCGACGCCGACGTCGCGCCGAAAGGCGTCGCGTTCTTTTCCGTCTCCGTCGCGCCACCGCCGGCGATGCTCATCGTCAGTTTCGATAGCACGCTCGCCCCCGCGACGGCGGCGACCCATCGCGCGCTCGCGCGCTCGTGCGCGGCTTTGTGCGCGTCGTCCGCCGTTCGTCCGTCTCGCCGCGTCGGCGCGAACGGCACGGACGAGACGCCGCTCAAACCGTACGATCCACCCAACGCCCCTCGAAGCGCCGCCCCGGTGGTTTTCGCCCTTTTCGACGTCCTCTGCGCCGAAGATACGTGTTGCTTTCTCGCCGCGAGCACCGACGTAAACGTCCACTCGGGCGACCGCGCGCCGCACAACGCGCATCCGTACGCCCGCTTCTCGCTCTCCACGCCCTCGACCAAGGGAACGGGAAACCATCCGAACAAGGCCATCTCCGTCGCAAAATCTACCGCGCTTCGACGCTCGAGCGGGGTCAAATCATCCTCTCGTTCGCCCAGGCTCGTCTCCGCCTCCTCGGCGTGCGTCCTCGCGTCTCTCACCAACCGCGCCACCCGTTCGCGTTCGCTCGTCTCCATCCCACATTTCCGCCTCGCATTCGCACCCGTCTTTTCACACCACGTCATCGCGCACATCGGCACTTTCCCACCCCCCCGCGCGATGGCGGCGACGCGCGCCGCGAAATCCGTCCTCGTCGTCGTCGGCTCGTTCGCCGGAAACATTCTCGCGCTCGTCGAACACGCCGTCTCTCGCCACGCGCACCCGCGCTCGTGCGTCGTCGCCAGCGCATCGATCATCTCTCTCTCCACGCCCTCCATCGCCTCGACGTCGTCTCGGATGTTCTCGCACGACGGGTACGCCAACAGCGCCTCGCACGTCTCGCACCGCAGTAAATCCTTCCCCTCCAAGATCCACCCCCTCGCCGCGCACGCCGGCGCGCTCGCGCCGCGAGGTTTGCCGAACCATCGAGATGGGTCTCGAAACGTCCGCAGGCGGTGAAAGTAATCCTCGCGACAGAGCGGACGCGCGGTTCTCGCGCCGGTGACGTCGAACGCGCCCATTCGTCCCGATGAATGGGCGCGCGCGGTATCGTCGCGCTCGCGGTGCGCTCGGGTCTCGTGCGGGGCGACGAGCGCGTCGGTGAGTCTCTTGAACCGTTCCGGCGTCGCGGACGCCATGTGGGCGCGAGGACACGCGTCTCGGTGTGACGCCCCCGTTCGCGCGCGCATTCATTCGTTGCGCTCCATTACAACGAAACGTTTTGGAATCTTCGGCGGTTCGCGCGTCACCGACCAGCCTCGGCCTTTCGCGCGGCGATCCACGCGTGAATTTTCTCTCGCAGCGCGTCGTCCGGCACGAGCTGATCGACGGTGAGCGGTTGACGACTGAACGGATCCGTCTCGTCGCTGAGCAAGTGTCTCGTGATGGTGCTCCTGTCGCACGAGTGCCCGCTGGGAAGTTTCACCGGGTCTCGCATGAGCGTGCTGAGGATCGGGTCGGTGAATTCGTCCGGAACGTCGCCGAGATCGGCCTCCTCGGCCTCGTCCTCGGACGCGCGGGCGCGAACGTCCGAGGTGAGGGCTTCGAAGACGGCGACGTCGCGCTCGGATCGAAGGCGGAGGCTTCGCGCGACGTTGGCGGCTTCCGTCATCACGGCGTCGCGGTACGAGCGACCGTCGGCGGCGATGGCGGCGATGAAGACTTTATCGTCGTCTGCCGAGTAAATGTGCACGTACACGTCGAGGATCATGCCGAGCAATTCTTTCGGATCCCATCCGTACTTTTCCGGGTTTTTAATCTTCAACTGTCTCCGCTCGGGACCGGCGAGGTAGAGTAAAAAGTAATTCAACATGGCCGCCACGCGCTCCACCATCTCCGAACGAAGAAACGGATGGGCGATCTCTCTCGACGTGTATCCCATCATGCGCACGTGCACCATGGCGAGGGTGAGATTCGATCGAAGGTGTCGTCTCGTCTGTCGAAACGTCGACTCGCGCTCTTGTCGCTCTTGCGGCGGTCTCGCCGCCCACGCCGCGTCGTCTTGCATGTCCGTCTCCGCCTGTCGAACCTCGGGCAGTTTCTTCATCGCCTCATCGAGCAAATAGATGGCGTCGTTGATGAGCATGTTGAGAAATCGCGTGTAAAACTCTGGATCGTCTCGCGCGAGTTCGATCCACGCGCGTCGGTGCGCGCCCACCGACCACAGGTACTCGCAGAGCTCGCCGATTTGGTATCGCACGTTGAACTTTTCGTAAAACTGATTCGCCCCGCCCGTGAATTCGATGTCGACGTACAGGTAGAGCAGACTCGGGATCAAGTGTTTCAGGCTCACGGGATTCACCTCGAAGAGTGTCGCGAGTTTCGGCGACTGGTACCCGTCTTCAAACGGAATCCAGTGTCGCAAGACTTCGACGAATTTACACCGCAGGTATGGATTCTTCACGAAGGACGTGTTTCCCATGAAGGCGATGAAGAAATTCATGATTTCGTCGAGAGGTTCGTGATCGAGGGCTTCCGGGGCGTATCGAGAGACGTAGAGGATGAACTCGACGAGATCCTCGACGACGTACTCGGGAAGACATCCAAACGCCGGCGGACACGTCTCGGGAAACTGATCCATGGCGATCTGTGAAAAGGTGAAACCGTCCCCATTTTCGTAGGCACCGTTCGTGGCGACGATGCGCATGAGCCACACGGCGACGAGCCGGTAGTATTGCATCGCCTCGCTGATGAGACGAGGATCGCGGAGCGCGCAGTCGAATTGTAAATTCTTGGTGTGCGCGGCGTCGACTTCCTCCGTCATCTCCTCCAATCGTCGTTCGTATCGAGCCTGTTCGGGAGATCCCATGAATCGATCGCGCATGGATTCAAAGTCGCGCAGGGCGTCTTGCATGTCTTGAATCTCTCGTCCCGATCCCGCGAGCTCTTGAATGCACTTGATGTACCCCAAGTGCAACGCGCGACCGGTGATGTAAAAGCACTCGCACACGAAGCCCCAATCCTCTTTATCCTGATCTGAGTCTAATTTCGCCGCCACTGCTTCGTCTGCCGTGCACGCGACGCGCGTCTCGTCCGCCAAACTAAGTCTACACGCGCGACTGCGCACGTACGACGGACTAATTTTGTCGTACTTGCCAGTCTGCGGATCGCAAAACGGCAGCGCCAATCGCAACGCCACGGCGCTGAGATTACACGCGCCTCCGTGCGAGGCGACCACCTGCGGGTGAATGCGCATCTTTCCCCTCCCGTTGTTGACGCGCAAAAAGGCGTCTAAGAAGGCGATGACGCCTTGACGCACCTCGCCGCCGTGTTTCAACATGACGAAGAGAATTTGATACAATCCCTCGGTGAGTCGACTCGAACATCCTCGAAGCATGGCGTACGACGCCTCCACGTCGCGTTTCAGACGTTTACGCGCGTTGCTAAAGTACGCGTCCACGCAATCCGGCTCCCCACACCCGAAAACGTCCGGTAACACGCTCGGCTTCAAGAACCATCCCAACGCGCACTCTGACTCAAACTGTCTCCCGTTGATGGCGCTCAGATGATTCTTCATCGGAATCCACCGCTTGTGTCGCACCAACGCCACCGCGAACGGTTTCACCGCGCACAACTGATACATCGTCTTCAGGTGCCCGTCAAAATTCCCCAGCGGACTCATCCCTCGCGTCGACACGCGCAATTCGTCGAAAATCTTCTCCGCCACCTCCTCCAATCCGTCGTCCTCGCACTTGGACGCCAATCGCTCCAGATACCCGTTCGGAATCCCGCTCGACCCACGCATCACGTCCAGTAACTGACACGCCCCTCTCGCCGTCGCGCGCGCGCTCTGCGGAAACGTTCCCGACAACGCCGGATTGAGCAACAAACCGCCGTACGAGGCGCAAAATTCCATGCACTGTCCCAATTCCTCACACACCGCCACCGACGCCCCGTCCGTCTTCCCACTCCGCCGTCGATACTCATCCTGCGCCCGTCTATACGTCTCCACCGTCCACGCGTACGCCTCACCCTCGTCATCCCCCTCTCGCGTCTCGCGCGTCAACCTCGCGAAAAACACGCGTTCCAGCGTCTCCCCCGTCATCCGTCCCGACCCACCTTCGCGCGCGAGTTCCTCCGCGACTTCGTCCAGGAACACTCTCGACGGACGCTTCGAGCTCGCGATCGCGCCGTCGAGCGCGCACCTATCCGCGCGACGCGTCGTCCGTCCGTCAGTCGTCGATTCATTCATCAATCGAGATGAGATGTCGATCGATCCGTCGCCCTCGCTCGCGCGTCACCGCCCTCGTCCTCGCGCGCTCGCCGTCATCGCTCGCGTCCATCGCACCTCGTCGCCGCGCTCAGCGCCTCGCTCGCGACCGCATCGTCCGCGTCCGCGCGCGACGCCATGATGACGCGGGTCGTCAATTGAAGTCGTCCGATCGATGACGCGCGCGCTCGCCCCTCTCGGCCCGCCCTCCGCCCTCGTCTTCGCGACGACGAACGGAGGAAAACACCGTCGACTTCGCGAGCACCTCGATCGCGTCGAATGCGACGCGCGCGCGCGCTGCGTCGCGGTCGATGTCGATGAGATTCAAGCCGACACCGTTCGACTCGTCGCCGTCGACAAGGCGCGCCGCGCGTGCGAACGCCTCAAACGCGACGTCGACGACGACGAGTGCGTGCTCGTGCACGATTGCGGCCTGTGTGCGCGCGCGCTCGGTGGGTTTCCGGGTCCGGTGACGAAGTATTTTAACGTCACCGTCGGCGGCGCCGGGCTCGCGAGGCTGCTTCGAGACGTCGACGACCGCGCGGCGTGTTGGGACGAAACGATCGTGTGCGCGCGTCCGAGCGATGGGGCGATGCGCGTGTTTTCGCGCGAGAGGGCGTACGATGGGGAGATCGGGACGCCGGTGCGATGGAGACGGTGGCGGGACGACCCGAGTCGAAGCGTCGGGAGCGTCTTCGTGGCGACGGGGTTCGGATTCGACGAGTGTCTGTGCGACGTCAGCGAGGAGGAGTATCGACGGTTTCGAAGGGACGGACCGAGCGCGTGGAATGAATTCGCGAGGTGGATGGCCGGGGACGACCGAGCGGGGGTGGACGAGGGGTGAACAGGGGACTCGGGGCGGGGATCGCGCGGAGTGACCGTTCGCCTCCCTCTCGAAAGATTCACGCGCGCCGATTCGGAATTCGGTAACGGTCGCGTCGTCAGACGTCCGAGCGCGCGAGCGAGCGCGATTGAAAACGAGACCACGGGATGACGCGCGACGACGACGACGAGAACGAGGGCGACGACGACGCGAGACGGTCGTCGTCGGCGCGCGCGTACGCGAAGAGACGTCCGCCCGCGCTCGCGCTCGCGAGCGGGGATAAGACGCCGCCGGGAAGTCCCTCGGGTCCGTTTTCCCTGCACTCGCGTCGCGATTCGCTGTCTGATGCGTCTGATTCGTTCTCGGAGGTGATGAAGGAGACGGTGCGCGAGGAGGCGCCGCGAACGCGTTCGCTCGTCGTGCGTCTCAAGGAGGGAGACGACGAGACGCTCGAGGTGCGCGTCGACGCGCCTCGACTCGATGTCGTCTCGCGACGGAGACTCGGGGGCGAGAAGTTCGTGTTCGCGCGCGCGCGCACGGATGCGGAGCGCCGACGGTGCCGCATCGCGCGAACGTATCAGATGCACGTGCTGCGTCTGTCGGGAACGGAGGAGGAGGTCGCCGGGTACGCGTCTCGCGCCGTCGCGGCGGCGGACGCCGACGTCGAAGATGCCGTCGAGTATTACGTCGCGAGCGAGAATCCGTTCGATAAGAAAGTGTACGGTGTCGCGAGAGTCTGCACGCGCGACGTCGACTTGACGCTCAGGACGAGATACGGCGTGTGTCGAGACGACGTCGACGGCGTCGACGCGCTCGTCGACCGTTTCTTCGCCACGACGGCGGCGAACGAGCTCGCGGGGAGTCCCGACGGCGCGTCCTTCGTGCGTCGGTTCATGCTCGACGGTCTTCGTAAGCGCATCAACGAGACGCATCCGGTGAGAAACGTCGATGAGACGCGTCCTCGCACCGTGTGCGTGCTCGGCGCGGCTCGGTTGGACGTCGACGGCGTTCGAGTCTTCGAACACGCGTGTTTTGTCCCGAGCGACGTGCGCTCGTACGACGACGAGACGGTGACGACGAACGAACACGTCGCGCGAGAGCGCGAAGATTGGGTCGCTCGCGCCTTCTTCGCGCTCCACGTCGTGCCTCTGTCGACGTCGTGGAGCGAACGCTCGCGCCGTTGCGACGAGGATTCGAGCGAGGATTCGAGCGAGGAGCCTCTCGTCGTCACGCTGCACGCGTACGCGCGACGAACCATCGAGAGCGGAGAATCACGAGAGGTACGCATCGCTCGCGCTCTCGCCCGCGCGTGCGGGACGACGCTCGTGGACGATGATTTAGCGCCCGCGCTCGTCGACGCGCTCGCGTGCGCGCTTCGCGACGATTCGGGCGCGCGGTCGCACGCGTTGGAATTCAGCGACGTCGACGACGTCGACGACGCACCGTTCGACGACGACGACGCCTCCGCGACGCGAGCACTGTTCGATGAACCGTCCGCGCGTCGACGGGCGGTTTTGTGCGCTCGAGCGTCGGTGGAATCGGCCGAGGCTGTCGTCGACGCGGCGACGCGAACCGCGCGAGACGCCGACGCCGACGCGTGCGTCTTCGCGACGCGATGTCGCGTCGTCGACGGACGGTTACGACTGTGCGACGGTAACGTGTGCATGAGCGACGTGTTATCGCACGCGGCGTCGAGAGGCGTCTTCACCGAGGGCGGCGTGTTCAAAACATTCGTCGACTCGACAACGTGCGTCGTCTTCACGCGCTTCGTCTGGAGAGAGTTTCGAGTGCGACCGTCTCGTCCGGAGGACGCCGACGCGCTCATCGCCATCGAGGCCGAGGCGTGGATCGACGCGCCAGAGATGCGCACGTCTCCCGAGACGATTCGAGAGAGAATCGAGAACAACGCCTCGATGAATTTCGTCGTGGAAGAAATCGCCGGCGACGTTGTTCGCGGGTGCATGTACGCGCAATACGTCGACGACGTCGAAGACTTGCTCAACGCGACGTGGGAGTGGAAGGAATCGAATCGTCGCGAACCAGGCTCGACGAAAGTTGTGCAGTTGCTCGACGTGTTCGTCGATCAAAGCTTCGCCGCGCGGTGCGTCTCCGGCGGCGGATCCGTCGGGCAAGAGTTGCGCAACCACGTGCTCAATTACGCCGAACACGCCGGCGTTCGTCACGCGTGCGCCGTCACGCGCACGCGTGGGTTTCGCCAGGCGCAAAAACATCGACCGACGCTGACGTACGACGAGTACGTCCTCGGTGGGTCGATGGATCGAGGCGTCTTCTTTCACACCTCGGCGGGCGCCGATGTCTTGCAAATCGTTCGACCGTGGCGCGCGCGGGATTACGAAAACGACGGAAACGGCGTGCTCATACGGTACGACGTTCGCGAGTACGCGCATTCGAACGCGGCACGACGCGGTCGAAGCGCTCTGCCGTCGCGTCTTCGCCGACCGAGCGATCCGACGCGACATCGGGAGGACGGACGATACGTCAGTCCGCTCGAAGCCGTCGCGTGGGAGGCGCGCGCGAGATCTTTTCCCGTGGTGTGAATCGACGAACGAACGAGCGAGCGAGCGCGGGCGGTTCTATGAGATTCCATCGCGCGACCCCTCACTCTTTTTATCTACCAAGTTTAATATCTGTTGTATTCCAAACGAGCTACTCCGCGCGCGCGCGCTCGACCGCCGGCGCCGTCACATCTCCCCGCACTCGGAGATGACGCACGGAAGCTTGGGCTTATTCCCACCACCCGTCGCCACGTTCTCCACCTTTCGAACGACCAACATCCCGTCCCCCAAAACCCTCCCGAACACGACGTGCTTATCGTCCAACCACTCCGTCTTGGCGCACGTGATGAAAAACTGACATCCATTCGTATTCGGCCCGCTGTTCGCGCTGCTCAACAATCCCGGTCCCGTGTGTCTCCCCACGAACGGCTCGTCGTCAAACTTCGATCCGTACACGCTCACACACCCCGTACCGTCCCCGTTGACGAAATCACCACCCTGAATCATAAAATCTTTGATGACGCGATGAAACGCGCAATTCTTGTACCCGCGCGGCTCTCCCTCTCTCGTTCGAAATTCCCCCGTGCACATCCTGCGAAAGTTCTCCGCCGTCCTCGGGGCGACGTCGGCGAACAGTTCACACGTGATCCTCCCCGCGCTCGCCCCACCGATGGTGACATCGAAGAACACGACCGGATTCTCCGCGTTCACCGGGCGCTCGTGCCAATTTCCAGCGGGCGCCATGAGGCACGAATGACGACGAAAGCGCGTTGAAATCGATCGCGTCGTCCACGTTCGCGCGTCGAATCGAACGCGTAATATTCACTCGATCGTTTCGCGCGACGAACGCGCGTCGAACTCGATCGCGTCGTCGACGTTCGCGCGTGAAAGTGTCGACGGAACACTCTCGCTCGACCCTCGTCTCGCGTGCATCCGCATTCTCCGTCGCGCGAACGTCGACCTTTACGTCCGCGGTGACCTCGTCGACATATATGGCCGACGACCTCGTTTTTGGTGCGTCTCCTCGTCCGAGTCGCGCGCGCCGTCTCGTCTCGCGTCGCGCGCGCGGCGTCGCTCGAAGATCGCGCGACAATCGCGATCGATCCCTCTCCGCGTGGTTTCGAATCGGGACGTCTCGTCGCGAGACGCGTCTCTGGACGACTCGCGTCGACGCGAGACGGACGCGAGAACGATCGGTCGTTCGACGCGCGCGCGGTGTCGAACTCGCGCGAGGCGTGGATGGAGACGCGAGGGATGGATCGTCCGAGCCGAGCCTCGCGCGCGAAGGGCGACGCCGTTGACTCGACGACGAACGAGAGCGCCGATTGATGATGACTTGATGACTGACGACGCGCGCGTTTTGTGCGAATGTCATTCCAGCGAACGATCCCTTTGCGAACGAAGCGCTCGACTTTGGAGACGAAGTAAAGAGCGAAAAGAAGAAGAAAGAAACGGCGGATTCCGTGCAAGACAACTACATTCACATTCGCGTGCAACAACGCAACGGACGAAAGAGTTGGACGACTGTGCAGGTGCGCGACGGCGTGCGCTGAGTCGCGCGCGCGAATCGCACGGACACGTTCGAGAGAGAGAGAGAGCGCGCGCGCCTCGTTCACCGCCGAGCGAGACGACTGACTGACGCGCTCGACTTTGTATATTTTACTCCGCTCGCGCAGGGAATCAATCCGAAGATCAACAAGAAGATCATTCTCAAGGAATGCAAAAAGAGGTTCAACTGCAACGGATGCATCATTGAGGATCCGGAACACGGAGACATCGTTCAGCTTCAGGGCGACCAGCGTAAGCTCGTCGCGCAATTCTTGATCGACGAAAAGATCAGTAAAAAGACGCTCATCAAGGTGCACGGCTCGTAACGAGGCAACGACGCGCGTTCATCCTCGCGAACGCGACGGATACGTTTACACACATATACATACACACACACACACACACACACGCACGAGAGCGCGGTCTCTGTCTCTCAAAGAATCAAGTCAGTCGCGGTGGGAGGTTTCGGTTTTTACATCGACGCCGCGCCGAGCGCGCGTCTCCTAGCTCTCCCATCCCTGTAATGTGATTTGAATTTTAGTTTGTGTACTGTACGAATCCGCGGGAATCATAACGTTTCATAGGTATGACAAAATGATACGAGGACGAAACGACCCGTCTCGCACCGCCTACTCCTTCACCCCCTCCGCATCCTCGCCCGCCTCACCCACGGTCTCGGCGTTCTCGGCGCCCCCCCACACGCGCGCCTTGGCCGCCTCGCGCTTGGCCGCCGCGCGCCGCTCCGCCGCGTTCGACCCCCCGATCGGTCCCGACACGACGATATTCTTATAATGTTCCCCGCTCGACGTCATCTTTAAAATCTTAAACCCGTACAACTCCCCCACGACGGGCGCCGCGACGTCTCCACCCTTCCCACTCGACCGCCCACCGCCATCGCCGCCGTCGCCGCCCCCCTCCGCCGCGATCGCGCGCTCGACGCTCGTCGGCGGCGCGCGTCCTCGATACGCCCTCGCCGGTAAAAACGCGATCAGTCCCGCGATACCCACCGCGTACCCACCGTTCACCGCGTTCAAAATCCGTCCTCGTATCGTCTTCCCACCGTCTCTCGCCCGCGTGAGCTCTCTCCAGACGCGCTCTCGTCCTCTACGCGCGTCGAGGCCGCGGCACTCGAGGTCCAGGTGTCCCGTCGGGTTATTCATCCACGTCACCCTCGCCTCCACGACGTCCCCGACTCGGACCGGGCGATCGAATTCGGACATCTTAAACGTCGTCGGTCCTCTCACCCCCGTCACCGCGGTGGCGACGCCGTTCCGCGCGTCGACGGCGACGATTTTCGTTCGAATGACTTTACCCTGAAGGTCCGGCATGAGCGCGTTCGACCACGCGGTGTCGTCGTCCGCGAGCGCGCGCGAGGCGAACGAGACGCGCGACCGTTCGATCGCGCGCGTCGTCGACGTCGTCGACGGCGCGAGGGAGGCGGAGGCGCGCGCGAGACGACGCGCGGTCGCCGCGAACATCACGTCGCGTCGTGTTCGCCTCCGCGTCGACGATTGGGGCGCGCCGCACAGACGCGCGCGCGGTCTCCTCGAGTCCGCGCGCGAGCGCTTCCGCGGTACCGACGACGATGACGACGCGCGCGACGACCGCGACGGTGCGGAACGCGACGACGAGGACGACGAGGGCGACGAGAGGGATGATTCCCATCGCGCGCGTGGGAAACTTCACGGAACATTCGACGCGTCCTCGTCGCGTCGAGCGCGCGCTGTCGTCTCTCAACGTCGAGGAAACGTCGCGACGATCGCGCTCGAGCGCTCGAACTTGGCGATTCCGTGCGTCTCCGCGGCGGGCGGCGACGAACGGGGACGACATGGATGCGATTTGGGCCAGCGCGCATCCAAAGTATTTACAATCGAACGACGACGCGTCGACGAAGGCGTCGTCGAAGGCGTCGTCGCCGGACGTCGCGGGCGATGTCTCGAGAACGACGGCGGCGGCGACGACGACGGCGGCGAAGGGCGGGGACGATTACGTGTGGGACGCGATTCGACGCGAGGCGACGGTGGACGCGGCGGCCGAACCCATGCTCTCGAGTTATCTCTACGCCTCCATACTGAGTCACGAGACGTTGGAACAGAGTTTGAGTTTCGTGCTGGCGAATAAACTCGCGGACAGCACGCTGTTGCCGACGCAATTGATGGAGATTTTTAACACGGTGTTGCTCGACGACGAAACCGAGGCGGGACGATTCATACGCGAGGCGGTTCGCGCGGACGTGGCGGCGTTCAAGGAGCGAGATCCGGCGTGCGTCGGGTACGCGCACGCGTTGTTAAATTTTAAGGGGTTTCATGCCCTCGAGGCGCATCGAATTCAGCACGCGCTGTGGGATCGGGGACAAAAACTCATGGCGTTGGCGCTGCAGAGTCGCATCTCGGCGGTGTTTTCTCTGGACATTCACCCGGCGGCGAGGCTCGGGAAAGCGATTCTCATCGATCACGGCACGGGTGTCGTCATCGGTGAGACGTGCGTGATCGGGGACTCGGTGAGCATCTTACAGGGCGTCACCCTGGGCGGCACGGGAAAGGCGACGGGGGACAGACATCCAAAGGTGGAGTCGCACGTCTTGATCGGCGCGCACAGCACGGTGCTCGGAAACATCAAGATTGAGCGCGGATCGATGATCAGCGCGGGGAGTTTAGTGTTGAAACCGGTCAAAGCGCGAACCATGGTGGCGGGATCGCCGGCCAAGGTGGTGGGACAGGTGCGCGCGAGCGAACCCGAGCTCGTCATGGATCATCACATTGCGCCGAGCGCGTCGACGTTTGTCGACGATTCGAACGAGGTGGCGCGTTCGCGAGCGTTGGACGAGGAGGGCGAGTGGAAGAAAAAGACCGGCGAGGCAGACGATGCAGACATAGAGAGAGTGCGTTCACAGGTGATGTCGGCTGACGAAAAGCGTCGCCGACGAAGAGATCGCGGATGAAAGATAAACGAAAAGACGTCGGCGCGGCGCGTGTACTTTTATTGAAAAGCCAGCGGACTAGAAATGTGATGAGTAAATGAATCGTCGTCGCAGACCGCGATCAAACGTATCTAATCGAACGGATCGATGCGCGGATCGTGTTCGGTGGCCAGAGCCATGCCCGTGCAGAGGCACGACGTGCACATCACCTTGGCGGTGCCGCTGCACGTCGGACAGATGCACTTCGTGTTTGACTTCGGATCGATGAGACGACCCGGACGAGGACTCGTCGAGCACTCCGCGCACTGCAAGTACCCGCTCCCCTTGCAGTACATGCAAATCTTCTTTCGCTGTTCCTTGACGTTTTGAATCTCGATGACGAAGAAGGCGGAGATGGCCCCGACGGCGCCGCCCGTGAAAGACGCGACGATCGGGTCAACCTGCGCGAGTTGCGCGGGCAAATGTACACTATCTATGAACTCCGCGTACGAAGTTCCCCCGAGACCGAGCTTCACCTCCGCCACGGGCGCGATGAGTCCGCCGAAGAGCAACAAAATCCCCACGGCGACCCCCCAATAAATCCGATAGTCCTGCACGCTATCCTCCGTCAGCACCGGAAACCCCGGAATCACCGACTCAAACTCTCGCTTCGGTTCCACATCCGCGTCCTCCGACCCGATCGTCTTCACTCGCTGCTGCACGCGCAATCGTCTCAACTCCTCCATCAACAGAAACACGCGCTGTCGTCGACTCTCGATGTTCATCGCGATCTCCTCCACCTGCATGTCCGCGAAATCCACCACACTGTTCCGCCCCTCGATGATGCAATAATTCTCAGGCAACGATTTCGATTCAAACATCCCCTCATTCCCCTCGCTCGTCTCCACCGCGGCGTCCTCCGCCGACGCGCGTCTCCGCGTCTCCGCGCCGCGTCCCGACCCCGTCCCGCGCGCGATCCCGCGCGCGAGCCCCCCGTCCGACACCGTCACCGTCACCGCGCGCGTCGACCGTCGAACGACGCGCGCGCGCGCGTCCACGACCACCGCACGTTCGCGTCCCCTCGCGAGCGCACCTCCCCTCGTCCTCGTCGTCGTCGTCCTCGTCATCCTCCTCATCATCATCTTAATCGATCGCGCGTCTCTCGCGCGTCTCCGCGCTCGATTCCGTCGACGTCTCGCGTCTCGCGACGACGATCGCGTCGATCGCGCGTCGCCCTCGCGTCGATCCTCGACGTCGCGCGCGCGCGTGTGACGCGCGCGCGCGATGGATGGGATGGATTCGGGTCGTGTCCCTTATCTTCAGTCTTTGACGAGTCATGACTCACCAAAGAGTCCCCTCGGTCGACCGAGACCTCGCGCGCCGTCACCGCCTCGTCATCCCTCGGCGCGCGCGCGCGCGCCTCGATCGTCCGCGGTCTCGCCTCGCGCGCGCGAAGACGACGCGCGAAGACGACGCTCGACGGTCTCGCGCGTCGCGTTCGCGTTTCCGGGACGTCGGCGCGACGAGAGACGACCGAACGAATCGATCGATCGCGCGCGCGCGATGGCGGCGGTCTCGATGACGCCGCGCGCGTCTCTCGCGCGCGAGCGCGGGAGGTCGTCTCGTCGCGGGCGGTCGCGAGCGTCTGAGACGCGCGCGAAGTCGCGCGCGACGCGGGCGGTGACGGAGGCGGAGACGACGAATCTGAATCTTCGCGCGGAGGCGGCGGCGCGGCGCGTGCGAGAATCCGGCGCGTCGGTCGCGGATCGCGTCAGGGCGTTGATCGTGGAGTCAAAGGTGACCGGAGGTGATGGGTCGGAGAGGTTTCTCGCGCCGGAGGAGCGAACGAGCGGGATGCGGGTGATGGGATGCGCCTCGGCGAGTTGGATCGAGGCGCGCGTCGACGCCGACGGGACGGTTCGCGCGAGGTGCGCGAGCGAGAGCGATGTGACGCGGGGATTCGGGGCGATTTTGTGCGATGTTTTGCGAGGAGGGAGCGTGGAGGAGTGTTTAGCGCTGGAGGACGGTTTCGTGGACGAGATGGAGATTGGATTGGGGTCCAAGGTGGAGAAGTCGCGCGCCAACGGGTTTAAGAATATGCTCGAGACGGCGAAGAAACAGTTGCGCGCCGTCGTCGCGAATGGTGGTGGGGATCCGTTTCCGAGCCTGATCGTCACCGCTGATGAGGTTCGATCGAGAGGATCGTTCGCGGCGTCGCAGGCGTCGTACCTGGAACCGGACGAGAGTAAAGTGCGCGCGCTGGTGGAGGCGCTCGAGTCGAAGAAGATCGGCGTTGTCGCGCACTTTTACATGGATCCCGAGGTGCAGGGGATCCTGATGGCGGCCAAGGCGTCGTACCCGCACATTGCGATCAGTGATTCGCTCGTCATGGCGGATTTGGCGGTGAAGATGGTGGAGAGCGGGTGCGAAACCATCGGCGTGTTGGGGGTGGATTTCATGTCGGAAAACGTGCGCGCCATCATCGACGAGGCGGGCCACACCGAGGCCAAGGTGTATCGCATGGCGGCGGAGGATATCGGGTGCTCGCTCGCCGAGGCGGCGCAGAGCGCGAGTTACGACGCCTATCTCGCCGACGCTGGGAAGGTGAAGAACGCCGTGCACGTCATTTACATCAACACGGGTTTGGACACCAAGGCGGCGGCCGACGCGAAGATTCCCACCATCACGTGCACGTCATCAAACGTCGTCGCCACCGTCTTGCAGGCGGCGGCGCAGATTCCGGACGTGCACGTGTACTACGGCCCGGACACGTACATGGGTGGCAACTTGGCTGAGCTTTTGCGACGCATGACGACGTGGGACGACGAGGACATCAAAGCCATGCACCCGGCGCACGACAGAGACACCATCAAATCGCTTCTGCCGCGATTGAAATATTTCGACGACGGCACGTGCATGGTGCACGACATGTTCGGTAAGGATGTGTGCGACACGGTTCGTTCGTTTTACGGCGACGCGTACCAGACGGCGCACTTTGAAGTGCCGGGTGAAATGTTCAAGCTCGCCATGGAGGCCAAGGACCGCGGACTCGGCGTCGTCGGATCGACGCAAAACATTCTGGATTACACGTGCGCGCGCGTGGACGAGGCGATCGAGCGCGCGTTGCCCGAGGGCGAGCGTCTGCGCTTCGTTCTGGGCACAGAGACGGGCATGGTGACCTCCATCGTTCGCGCCGTGCAATCGAGACTTCGCGCCGCGCGCGACAAGGGTGTCTCCGGCGTCGAGGCCGAGATCGTCTTCCCGGTGTCCTCCGACGCCATCACGGCCACCGGTGACGTGGAAATTCCCGTCGTGCCGGGCGTCGTCGCGGGTGAGGGATGTTCGCTCGACGGCGGGTGTGCGTCGTGTCCGTACATGAAGATGAACTCGTACGACGCGTTGATCGAGACGTGCGAAAAGGTTGGTTCCGCGGCTGGCGAAGCCATGCTCGCGGCGCAAGAACCGCGCAAATACGCGAGCGCTGACGGCACGGGTCCGTCCATCGCTTCGCGGGGTTGCGTGCCGATTTTGCACATGCGTCACTTTCAAAAGAACAAGGTGTTTAGCGAGGCGTTGGCGCGAGACATTACCACTCGATGATCGTATTGAAAAAATTAGTCGTGCGATTCAGTCACGCATCGTTTATTAGGCGAATCGAACACAATATACACTCCATCCGTCGCGTCCGTCGAGTCAATCGCTCGAACCGCTCGTTCACTGTCCCTCGACGGCGATTTGTCTCGTCAGAGGATCCTTGGCGACGGATAACAGTTCCATGTCGAGCGTCACCGTCGCGTTGGGCGGAATCTCCATCACCTCGTTCGGCCCGTACGCGTACTCCGGAGGCACAATCATGCGTCGAAGCGTGCCGACGCCCATGCCCTTGATGCCCTCGTTAAACGCCTTGATGAACGGTCCGCCCGACTGTCCCGCGGGTTGTCCCACCGTGAACCCTATGGGATTTCCTCCCGTCACCCCGGCGCCCTGTCTCGACGTCCCGACCGTGACGCTTCGAAACTTCAAGTCGTAATGCAACGCCACTCTCGATCCCTTCGGCGCCCCTCCCGCGGTGCCGGCTTCGCCCTTGAGGTCGTAATACAAGATGGGCGGTTGCGTCCCCGGAATGGGTTTAAAGTTTTCAATGGGCACGCCCCCCGTGATCCCGCCCTTGAGCTTGGCGCTCGCCGGTTCCGGTTCGCGCGACGACACCAAAGCCACCAAACTCGCGCCCGCCAGCGCGCGGCGTCGGTCCATCGCGCGCGCGCGCGCGTTCCCCTTCCCATTTTCTTTATCCTTTTCATCCTCGTCAGCGCGAGCGACGGGCGTCGAGAACGCCCGCGTCGACGCGCGCCTCGTCGCGCGGTCGCGCCGCGCGAACGACGCGTTCGTTCTCGACGTCGCCCGGAGACGAGCGACGGGCGTTCGGCTCGACATGTCGAATGGGCGCGCGCGTTCGTCTGACGCGCGCGATGGCGCGATGACCCGCACTCGCGCGCGCGCGCCGCCGCCGACGCCCCCGCGCGTCGCGCGCGGTCGCCGCCGCGCGGACGCGAGCGACGACATCCCCGCGCGTCGCGCGCGTCGCGAATGGGTCTCGACGGCGGCACGACGGCGACGCGCGCGGACATTCTTCGCGGAAGCTCGTGGGAGCTCAACGCCGCGGATCGTTCGACGTCCACGCGCGGTGGACACGTTCGCGACGGCGCGTCGAGCGCGCGCGCGCGCGAGAGAGAGGTCGATCCCGTCTCTCTCTCGCGCGCGCGGTGGACGTCGTGCGCGCTCACGGGACGAAGACTCTCGTGGAAGAGGGGCGTCGTCGCGTGTCGCGCGCGCGGGCGACTGTACGATAAAGAGGCCGCGCTGGAGCGAATCCTCGCGAG
>Ga0208410_1000682_pt1 | contig 19190 bp, 17 predicted proteins | sample ETN02SmetaG_3_FD_185787 | JGI IMG/M metagenome (GOLD analysis project Ga0208410, IMG submission 185787) | Marine microbial and viral communities from oxygen minimum zone, Eastern Pacific Ocean - ETNP2014F10-02SV257 (SPAdes) (version 2) | ecosystem: Environmental > Aquatic > Marine > Oceanic ... | reverse complement strand
ATATGGGATCCTGAAAAAAATATACCTACATTCCTAGATGCATCTGGATATGCCGGGACAGGAGTTAATCCAAAAAAATTAATGGGACTAAATGAGATTCCTTTAAACCATCCTTACTCTGTTACAGTTCCTGGTGCTGTAGCGGGTTGGGGGGAATTGAATAAAAAGTATGGGAGTACCCCAATCGAAGATATTCTTGAACTAGGGATTCAATTGTGTCACAGTGGATTTGATGTAAGTGAAGAGTTGCATAAATCTTTAAAAGCTCACGGAGACGAATTAGGAGGTGATGCTTCTGCGTTCTCATTTTATAAAAATAATTTACCTTATGAAATTGGAGAAAAAATTAGAAGACCTCAACTTGGAAAAACATTAGAACTTTTACAAAAAAAAGGACTTGAATATTTTTATCAAGATGAGATAGCAAAATCAATATCAGATAGTGTATCCAATACACTGACGCTTAAAGATTTATCAAATTATAAAGCTGAATGGAAAGAACCATTGAGTCTTGATATTTTTGGCTACAAAGCATGGACTTCACAACCCCCTACTCAGGGGTACCTAACACTTACAACATTGAAAGCCTATGAAATGATGGAGTCAGGAGAATTTAATCTTCACCAATTAATCGAAATGTATAGAATTTTTGCATCTGATAGGGATAATATTTTATACGATTATAAAGATAAATTAGAAGATTTTATTGGAACAGATTTAAGGTATATCGAGAAGAAAATAAAACTTTTTAATCCTGAGAAATCAGAATTGTATAATTTTCCAAAACCCCATGGTGGAGGTACTGCTTATATGAACACTGTTGATAAAAATGGCCTTGGTGTATCCCTCATTCAATCTAATTTTCATGGAATAGGAAGCAGGATTGGTGTTGGAAATTATGGATTCTTTCTGCATAACAGGGGATGTGGATTTAATTTAGACCAGCAACATCCAAACTATTTAAAAGCTGGTAACAAACCCCTTCACACTCTTTCGCCAACACTATGGAGTAAAGATGATAATCTTGAATTTATAATAGGTACCAGAGGAGGCAGATATCAACCCCAACTGCTTGTTCAAGTTATATTGCCTTATTTATTAAATTTAGAATCCTTTGAAAATATTATTAAAAAACCAAGATGGGTTATTGATTATTTTGGTTCAAACAAATCTTCAAAAATTAAATTTGAAGAAATAAGTGATAACGAAATAAATTTTCTTAAGAAAAAAGGACATGAAGTTACAAATGAAAATGGATATAAAAATGCCTATGGGCCGATTTCAATAATATATAAAGATACAACAGATAGTTTTAAAGGTGTTGCTGATATAAGGGTTGGAACTGAAAAAGTTTTTAGTAGTCTTTAATCTCTTTTAATTGCTGCTTTTCAATAATTTTTTTTCTTTTATCATAATCTTTTTTCCCCTTTGCCAAAGCAAGTTCAATTTTGATATATCCATTTTTTTCAAATAGTTTTGTTGCGATTAAGGTAAAACCTTTTTGTGAAGTTAGCCCAATTAAACGTTTAATTTCATTTTTATGTAATAAAAGTTTTCTTTGTGACTTAGGGTCATAATCAATTTGATCAGCATATTTATATGGCTCAATATTCATTTCCATAATAAATGCTTCTTCATTTTCTATAATTGCAAACGCATCAACAATTGAAACTGAACCAGTTCTAATACTTTTAGTTTCTGGACCACTTAACACTACCCCAGCCTCGTAAAACTCTTCAAAATTATATGAATTTCTCGCTTTTCGATTTTGAGCAAATACTTTCATCAGTCTAGGAAACAATATGGATTGACACGACCTCTTGAAGTTGGGTCTAGGTAGGGCAGAGAGCAATTTGCAGAACTTGGATTTTTTAACCTTACCTCGAAGTGTAAATGAGGCCCTGTTGATCTACCAGTAGAACCAACAGTTCCAATTTGATCTCCCGTAACAACTGTTTGTCCAACAGAAACTAATATTTTATCCATATGAAAATAAAGGGTAGTCATACCACCTCCATGATCAATAAATACTGTTCTACCGGCCAATCCATAATACCTTGCAAGTATTACCACACCACCAGCTGCAGCTTTTATAGAAGTTCCTCTACTTGCTGCAATGTCTATAGCTCCATGAAAACTTGTTGTACCTCCTATTCTTCTCCATTTATAACCACTTGAAACATATCCTGTTGTTACTGGCCAAGATAATTGATTGGGAGCTACACCTCCAACACTACTGAGTCTTTCAATATCAGCCTGGATTGCATCCTCAAGCTTTTCAAGATCAGCATGTTCTTTATCTAGTTTTTCTAATTCTTTATTAGCTTGATTTAATAAACTCTGAGCATTTTGCCTAGCTCTTAAAACTTGGTACTTTTTTGATTCAACTTGTAGTTTTTCTCTTTCTACAGCATCTTTTTTCAACTCAACTTCTTCTGCAAATTCTTCAGCTTCTATAGAAATTTGGGTTTTTCTCTCTTCTTCATTTTGAAGATTATCAACAATATCTTGCCTCTCATCTTCTCTTTGTGTTAAAAACACAGTTTGTGTTGAAGCCAAATTCTGGAGAGCGTTTAATTGCTCCACTATCTCATAAGCTGAATCAACAACAGTTGCAGCATAGCCAAGAGCTACAAGAAATTTTGATAGTTCTTTAAGTTCAACAAACAATGCTGTGGTAGGGCTAACAACTCCATTGATATAGAGACTTACAGCTTGATCTTGTAATTTTTCATCAGCTTCTACTAGCAGTTTCTGTGTTGCAAATAATTCGTCAGAAACATTTGAAATCTCATTTTTAATTTTACCTAATTTGGTTTGCTCTTGGACAATTGTCTGCTGTACGTTTGCTAAGTCATTCAAGGTTCCATCATAATTAGCTAATGCTGCCTCAAGCTCACTTTCAGCAGCTTGCAGTTTAGATTGTACCTCTGCCAGCTCCCTGTTAACTTGTTGTAAATCCTGATCATTTTCAAGTATTGCTTTTTCAAGATCTGTTTTATCACCTTCATATTTACTAATTTGATCTGCAATTGCTTGAAGTTGTCGTTCAACTTCAATAAGTCGATCTTCTGCGGTTATAGCTTGAAGTGACGTTGGAAACATCAGAGTAGAAATAATAGCTAAAGCTGTTGTTAGGGTTATAAATTTTTTAATCATTTAGAACCTTTCTTATCCCAACAAAAGATGCAAAAAGTCCAAAAATAACAGATGACAGCAACAGAAGTAGAGTGAGATATATTAAGTAGGAATCAGAAATTGTAATATCAAAAATACTTTCAGCAACTATTGAGTTCTTTGAGTACTCAATTATTCCCCAACCTAATCCTACAGCAATACTCGTACCAATCAGAGATTCAAAAATTGCTTCAAAAATAAATGGAAGTCTTATATATGTAGAGGATGCTCCAACTAATCTCATAATTTTAATTTCTTTCTTTTTTGAATAAGCCGCAAGTCTCAATGTATTAATTATTAAAATAAATGCAGCAAAACCGACAAGCAAAGCAAAGGCTGAAGCAGATATAACTAGAGTGTCAGTAAGGCTTAACAATCTTTCAATGGCTTCACCACTAGTTCTAATTTCTTTAACTGCTGGATTGCCATCCATTCTTTCAAGAATTAGTTCATAATCTGATGGATTGTTTAAATTCACTCTTAATGATGAAGGCAACTTTTCATAATCAACTTCACTTAACAGGTCAGGCTGATCTTTAAAAATTGTTCTAAATTCATCTTCAGCTTCGGCCTTAGTGAAGTAATCTACAGTTCTAACTTCTGAATATGACTCGAGTGACTCCTGAAGTTGTTTATGTGCGGTTGTAGTAACTCTGTCATCAAGAAACACTACTACGTGTGTTCCATTCTGCCACCTCAGTGTATTATTCTGTACGATTGACCTTGCAGAAAGAGTTGTGAATACCAAGAAAGAAGATACGAGTACAGCAATAATTGTTGCAAATACAAGTAAAGGCGTCCTTCTCATATTTAGAATTGTGTTTTTTACAACATAAGAAAATTTATTCATAATCTACCTTAAAATATATCTACCTTGTTGATCGTCTCTAACTATTTTTCCATTTGAAAGCTCAATCACTCTTTTTTTTCTTCTATTAACAATTGATGAATCATGTGTTGCCATCACCACTGTTGTTCCAGCTCTGTTAATTTTTTCTAACAAACTAACTATTTGTATACTCAAATCGGGATCAAGATTTCCAGTAGGCTCATCACACAATAGTATTAATGGATTGTTTGCTAGTGATCTTGCAATACTTACTCGGGTTTGCTCTCCCCCTGATAGCTGATCGGGAAATTTAAAAGCATTCTCATTTAATTCAACTAAATCAAGTAGTGTATTAGTTTTTGATTCAATTTCTTCACCTGTACTTCCCATTACTTCTAAAGCGAAAGAAATATTTTCATAAGTATTTCTATTTTCTAATAATTGCGGTTCTTGCGTTACAACACCAAGCTTTCTTCTTAATAACGGTGTTTTCCATTTTGGAAGTTGAACTACATTTAATCCAGCTACTTCAATCTCGCCTTTTGTTGAAATGTATTCTTTGTATAATAATTTTAAAAAGGATGACTTCCCACTTCCTGAATGGCCAACTAAATATACAAATTCTCCTTCATTAATGGATGTAGTGATATTTGATAGTGCAACACTACCACCTTGAAAAACCAAAGATACATTATTTAAATTAATCATTTATTCCCTGTCTACGCCATTTTAGATACTCTTTTGTGAAAATAGCAATATCTCCATCTAGAACATTTTGAACATTTCCAACTTCAAGATTACTCCTAGAATCTTTAACCTGTTGATAAGGCTGGAGAACATAAGATCTTATTTGTCTTCCCCATCCAGCTTCATGTTGGTCTCCCCTAATATCATTTAGTTTTTCAAGGTCATCTTCTCGCTTTTTTAAAATCAACTTTGTCTTTAAAAGTTCCAGAGCTCTTGTTTTATTTTGCAATTGAGATCTTTCTGCCTGGCATGCTACCACAACACCTGTTTCCAAATGTGTAATTCGTACTGCAGAATCAGTAGTGTTAACATGTTGACCTCCTGCACCAGAAGATCTATAAACATCAATCCTTATCTCATCATCTTGTATGTTAATTTCATCGTTATGCTCGATTAAAGGTATGACATCAACTCCAGCAAAACTTGTATGTCTTCGCTTATTGCTATCAAATGGACTTATACGAACTAGTCTGTGAACACCCCGTTCGCTTTCTAAGTTGGCATAAGCTCTAAAAGAATCAACTCTTATTGAAGCTGACTTGATACCAGCCTCTTCGCCTTGGGAGATTTCTTCAATTTCATAGTCCATATTTTTGTCAGAAAGATGCCTAGTATACATTCTCATTAACATCTCAGCCCAATCATGAGCATCAACACCTCCCGCTCCAGCATTAATAGAAATAACAGCGCTTAGGTCGTCATATTCCCCAAAATATAAAGCCTCGTCTTCAATCTCTTCGATTTGCTCTTCGAATCTTATTATCTCTTTTAAATATTCATCTGGGTCTAATTCTTCATCATCAACTAGGTTTACTAACTCGTCAAATTCTTGAAGTTCTGTTTCAAGACTTCTTAGCGTATTAATAAGTTTTTCAATAGAAGAAGCTTCTATCGATATTTTTTGTGCTCTTTGAGTGTTGTCCCAGAAGTCTTTTTTATTAATTTCTGTATTTAATTCTTTTAATTTTTTAACTTTGTTTTCAAAGTCAAAGATACTCCTTGGCAGAAATCAAGCGTTCATTAAAGGAACTTATTTTGCTTAAGATTTCTTTATACATTTATCAACCATTCCACATTTTTTATATTTTATACCTGAACCACAATAGCAAGGATCATTTCTACCAACCTTATCAGAGCTACTCTCAATAGTCTTAACTTTATCGACTTTTTTTGGGGTTTGTGTAATTAAACTTTTATCAAAATTCATAAGTAGCCTGATTACTGAAAATTTTACATTATTTATTAAATCCTCAAATAACTCATACCCCTCATTTTGATATTCTACAAGGGGATCCCTTTGGCCCATAGCTCTCAACCCGATACCTGATCTTAGATAATCCATTTCAGATAAGTGATCTTTCCAAGCTTGATCTATAAAAGATAGGGATGACCCTCGTGCAAGTTTCCAAAAATTTTCTTCATCTTGTGTCTTATTTTTATCGAACAGGAGAAGAAGATTATCAACAGTATCTAGACTGTCGTTTAGTTCTAGTTTATTAAGAAATTCTTTTTTAACTGAGTCACTAAGTAGATCACTAAGCTCATCGGAAACCAACTGTTCAAATTGTTCAAGAGTTTCATAGTTACGCTTATAAGACTCAATATTTGCATCTATAACTTGCGTTACATCATTAAACCATTCAACAATCAAATCTTCAATACTTTCAGACCTTAGAAGTTGTCTTCTCCATTTGTAGATAACTTCTCTTTGTTGATTAAGAACTTGATCAAATTTTAGAACATTCTTTCTAATTTCAAAGTTTAGAGACTCTACTTGAGCTTGAGCCCTTTCAATGCTTTTTGTGACCATAGATTGTTCAATTCTTTCCTCATCAGGTAGATTTAATTTATTCATAATTGATTCAATTCTTTCACCTTGGAATCTTCTCATTAAGTCGTCTTGAAGAGAAATATAAAATCTTGATTCACCTGGATCTCCCTGACGTCCAGACCTTCCTCTGAGCTGATTGTCAATTCTTCTTGAGTCATGTCTCTCAGTTCCTAAAACATATAAACCTCCAAGATCTAAAACCTCTTGTTTTTCTAATTCAACTTGTTTATCAAGTTCTTTAATCTTTTGCTCAAGATAATTTTCATCATCTAATTTATTTTCAATAATTTGCTGTTGTAATGCCATCTCTTCTGGGTTCCCACCTAATTTGATGTCAACACCTCTACCCGCCATATTTGTTGCAACAGTTACTGCTCCTAACTTTCCGGCCTGTGCAATGATATTTGCCTCTTGTTCATGATTTTTAGCATTTAATACATTATGAACAATGCCTTTGGATGTTAATTTTCTAGATACCTCTTCTGATGCTTCTACTGAGACTGTTCCAAGTAAGATAGGCTGGCCTTTTTTATTTCTGTCTTCAATATCTTGAATGACTGCATTTAATTTTGCATCATTTGTTTTATAAACAGCATCCTGTTGATCCATGCGCTGTATGGGGACATTTGTTGGAATTTCAATTACTTCAAGGTTGTAAATTTGTATAAACTCTTCCTCTTCTGTTTTAGCAGTACCAGTCATACCTGCTAGATTCTCATACATTCTGAAGTAATTCTGATATGTAATAGAAGCTAAAGTCTGATTCTCGTCTTGAATCCTTACATTTTCCTTTGCTTCTAGAGCTTGGTGTAGGCCATCAGAGTAACGCCTACCCTCTAGAACTCGACCAGTAAATTCGTCAACAATTTTAATCTGACCATCTGAAACAATATAATCAACATCCTTTGTAAAGATTGTTTTAGCTCTTAAGCATGCAGTTAAGTAATGAATAAAGTTTGTTTGTGTATTTTCATACAGGTTAGTAATTCCAAGTCTTGCCTCAACAAACTCAACTCCTACTTCTGTTGGGTGAACTTGTTTTTTTGCTTCATCAATTTCATAATGAATATCGTTTTTCATTCCTTTTACAATTTTTGTAAACTCTGAATACCATTTTGTTGAGTCATCTACCTTTCCAGAAATAATTAAAGGTGTTCTCGCTTCATCAACAAGGATTGAGTCAACTTCATCAATGACACTGTAAAACAAATCCCCCTGAACAAGTTGTTCACTATTTACAGCCATATTGTCCCGCAAGTAATCAAAACCAAACTCGTTATTAGTTCCATAAGTAATATCTTTTTTATAAGCATTGATTTTTTCAGAATATTCTTGGTTGGAATAAATTAGTCCCACATCAAGACCAAGAAAGTTGTAAATAGGGCTCATCCATTCAGCATCTCTTTTTGCAAGATACTCATTAACAGTTACAACATGGACCCCTTTTTTATAAAGAGCCATTAATGAAATAGGAAGGGTTGAAACGAGGGTTTTACCTTCACCGGTTTTCATTTCTGAGATTTTATTTCTTAGAAGTACTAGCCCCCCAAAAAGCTGAACATCATAATGCCTTTGGCCTATTGACCTTTTTGAAGCTTCTCTAACAAAAGCAAAAGCTTCTACTTCAATACTGTGAGGTGTATCATAAATTTTGTCTGACAATGCAAGAAAGCCACTTTTAATTTCTTCATCTGTTAATTTTTCAAGAGAGGATTCTCTGCTGTTGATTTCTTCAACAATCTTATTTAATTCAGAAGTTAATTTCCCACTACCTACTGAAAGAACTTTTTTAAATATACTCAAATTTAACTTGTGCCAAACTCCCAGGAATCTAAATAGTTAAGCTGGTCATCAGATAGAATTTCTAACTGACCACCCATTAGCTTCAATTTAGTTGCTGCTATTTTTTGATCTACTGATTTTGGTAATGTATAAACTTTAGATTCCAAGTTTTTATAATTTTCTTTAATCCACTCAGCAGCTAATGCTTGGTTTGCAAAAGACATATCCATAACAGAGGCTGGATGACCAGTTGCTACAGTGAGGTTCACAAGCCTTCCTTCCCCTAATACAAGAATCTCTTTATCTTTATACATATAGCTTTCAACATGGTCTCTTACTCTGTTAACTTCATTTGATTGATTTTTTAATTCAACCAAGTTTATTTCAACATCGAAATGTCCTGCATTTGCAAGCACTACACCTGATTTCATAACATCAAAATGTTGAGTGTCCAGCACATGCTTGTTTCCAGTAACGGTGATAATTACGTCAGCTATCTTAGATGCTTCTAAGCTGTTCTTTACTTCATATCCATGCATAAGAGCTTCTAAAGCTCTTACTGAGTCTGGTTCTACAACTGTAACTTTTGCACCCATGCCGTATGCTCTTTCTGCAACACCTTTTCCACAATCTCCAAATCCAAAAACTACAACGTTTAAACCTGCAATTAACATATCAGTGGCTCTAACAACTCCATCCATTGAGCTCTGACCTGTTCCAAATCTGTTGTCAAATAAATGTTTAGTGTCAGAGTCATTTACAGCGACAACAGGAAATCTTAGTTTGTCGTTTTTTTCCATTGATTTTAAGCGAATTACACCAGTTGTAGTTTCTTCCATTGAACCAAGAACTGATATATCTGACCTATCTGTATGTAAAAGTGTAACTAAATCTGCACCATCATCCATGGTTATATCTGGGTTTGTGTCTAAGACTAAATTTAAATGTTTAAAAAACTCATCATTCGAAACCCCTCTTATTGCATGAACCTCGATATCATTCTCTGCCAAATATGCAGCTACTGAGTCATTGGTTGATAAGGGATTTGATGCACATAATGCAACCTTTGCTCCTGCGGTTTTTAGAGTCATCATTAAATTCGCAGTTTCTTTTGTGACATGCATACATGCCCCAATATTTAATCCGTCTAATGGTTTTGACAATGCAAACTCATTACTAATCTCTTCTAGTACTTGCATTTGTCTAGCCGCCCAATTTATTTCTTCCGCACCCTTAGAGGCCAAATTTGGATCTTTAATTGATGACATTACTTCTCCTTTAACATATTTTTTAAATTTTCAATTGAATCAATATCATATGGATCAACATTTAAATTGTCGGCCATGAAGACACTTATCAAATCACCTATTAAGACTAGATGAAATAATTCTTTAATTAAATTGTCTGACTTAATATTTTCAATTTCAGTTATTTCTATGCCTTTTGGAATAATTTCTTTAGTGAACTCAAATCTATTTTTAATTTTTGGATGTTCGTTTTGATCTCTTAGGAAAATTAAATGAAAATTATTTTTGGATCCATCTTCATCTGCTTCCCAAGACAAAATTTCATTGTGATGAACTTCTGGCATATATCCAACATAAGATTTAGATTTAGCATTTTCATTAATTTGCGTTTTCCATCGTTGAGATGCTAGATAGCTTAATTGAGTACCTCCATAAATAATGACAGTCTTATTACCTATATTGTTTGCTACTTCTTTAGCTTTTTTTATAATTTTATTTTCAGATTCATTATCAAGTAATTCATTTAAATAAAAACTAGAATCATTACAATTTTGTTCAACATCTACTCCTAAAGATTCAGGAGTAAAGTTAGCTACTGCTTTAGTCATTAGTCCAAATGCTGCTCTGGGTTGAAGACCTGAAGGAACTTCAATGTAAGGCTTACTATTTTCTTTGGCCATTTCCAATAAAGTCCCACCACTAGAAATAACACACCATTCTAAATCTGCTTTTATAGCATCCTCTAATGCACTTACTGTTTCTTCAGTATTTCCCGAGTAAGATATGAATAAACAAAGTGGCTTATTTTCTATATGTTTTTTTGTAATTTTGTATGTTTTGTGAACTTCAATATCTAGAGGTGAATACTTGTTTAAAATCAATTTAAGGACGTCGCCTGCAACACCAGATCCACCCATACCAACAACAAGAATCCGATCATAATTAAATTTAGGAAAATTATCAGATTTGACTAAGTCTGCACTTAGTTGATTACCTAAATTAAGAACATGATCTAACATATATAATCTAAATGTTACTCGATATTTTCTCTAAAACTTCTGTAATCACTTTCTCAGACTTACCTTCAACATTGACCCTTAATTTGGGCTCTGTGTTTGAACCCCTAATATTGAACCAATAGTTTTCAGTAGAGCAAGTAAGTCCATCCAAATAATCAAAATCAACATCAAAAACTTCCTCAACGTTACTGAGTGATTCCTCCACGTCCTTAACTACAAAATTTACCTCACCTGAGCTGGGTGGAAACTTATAATTTTCAAAAACACTGCTTACTTTCTCTTCTTTTGTTGAAATAATTTTCATAAATATAAGTAAAGTTAAAATAGCTGAATCTGCATAGAAATTTTCTTTATAGTAAAAATGAGCACTGTGCTCTCCACCGAAATCTGCATCAATTTCTCTCATCATTTTTTTTATATTTGAATGTCCTACTTTGCATCTATAAAGTTGAATATTTCTATCATTCAAGACATTTAATGCATGAGGTGAGACATTTACATTATGTACAACTTTAAGATTATTGTTTTCTATTGATAGATAATCAGATATCAGGGTGGTCATCATACTTCCTGAAATAACATTTCCCTTATCATCAATAAATACTGCTCTGTCAGCATCCCCATCAAATGCGATCCCAAAATCTAAATTATTTTCTACCACTAAGTTCTTTAAGTCTTCTAAATTTTTCTTATCAGATGGATCAGCAGGATGGTTAGGGAAATTACCATCAACTTCTAAATATAGAGGTGAATAATTAAAATTATATATTTTATCTAAGTCATCAAAAACTGACCCGATTGCTCCATTACCTCCATCGATACCAAATTTTAATGTTTTAGTAATCATGTCGGGTTGAACTAAAGTCTTGATGTGTTTAAAATATTTTTCAATTAAATGAGAATTTACTTTCTTGAAAGTATTAATTTCAATATCATTATCAAAATTTTCAACAGAAGCTTTTATTTCGATTAATCCTGAGTTTTCTCCAATTGGTAATGCCCCTGTATTGCATAATTTTAAACCGTTATATTCCTTTGGGTTGTGAGAGGCTGTAATAATGAGGCCAGGTTTATTAAGTAGACCCGATAAAGAATATACAATATCAGTAGGGACAAGGCCTATATAAATTATATTTTTATTAGCAGAAATAATTCCTGAAGATATTGCATCTAACATTTCCTGATGAGAAATTCTTCCATCATGACCAATTAAAACTGAATCATCTTCAACGAAGTTTGCAAAGGCATATCCAATTTTAAAAGCTATTTCCTGAGTTAAAGTGTCACCATAAACACCTCTAATATCATAAGATTTAAAAATTAAATCTAGTTTATTTTTTGTCATTACTCAATTATTGTACTGTTCATGGATTCAAACTTTACCTTTAAAAATTTTTCAATAGTAATTCCAATTTATAATGAGGAGGAAATACTCGAAGAATCTTTAAATAATGTTTTGTCTATGTGTGAACGTACAAATATTGATTTTGAAATAATCTTATCTGAAAATGGTTCAACTGATAGTACTAAAAATATCGCATCTGAAATAGCTCAATCAAGTAAAAACATAAAACTAATTGAACACGATACACCAAATTATGGAGAAGCTCTTAAAAGAGGGTTTTTAGCTTGTACAAATGAAATCATTATCTCATTTGATATAGATTATTATTCAGAGAAATTTTTATTGGAGTGTCTGCAGCTTGAGAGTCAATTTTCTGGAATAATAGCTTCGAAAAGAATGGCTAAATCTGAAGATGGTAGGAGGCTAATTAGAAAACTTGCAACAGGCTTTTTTGTAATAATATTAAAAATCTTGTTTGGCACCAATCTATCTGATACTCACGGAATGAAGGGTGTAAAAAAAGCATCCGTTGATAGATTTATTCAAAAAGTTGTTTCAACACAGGATCTATTCGATACAGAACTTTTAATTAGAATTGAAAAAAGTGGACAAGAGTTTAAAGAAGTTCCAGCTAAAATTAATGAAATTAGGCCAAGTGTTTCTGTAATCTATAAAAGAATACCGAGAACCATTAAAAGTTTACTTAATCTTCGATTTGTCCTTTATAGAGAATCTTTAAACACAAAAAACTTATAAATTAAGTATTTAATTGGAAGTATTGATCCATGGATTAAGGTTGTAATTATTAACACATACAATTCATTTTGTTGCCAATTTTCATTCCATAAATTGATTAAAAACCAGACAAATAATGGTACGAAAAGATTTATAAAGCTAATAGATACATATTTAAAAAATTCTTTATAGTTTCCATCATTAAATTTCAATTTAAATATAAATTTCCTTGAAAGAAAATAAGAAACAGTGACTCCAACAATAAATTGGAAAATGTTTGTTAGATAAGTTCTAAGAGGAAAGCTGACAAAATCTAGCAAAATAAATTGAAAAATATAAACTAAAAATAGTCCAAACAATAAATTAAAAGCCCCTACTAGATAGGTCCTGAAAAGTTCGGAGAATGAACCGTCTTTAGAAATCTTATCAATTATTTGTTTTAGCATGTCTTTTCATTCTATAGATTATTAGAAGTAGTGAAATTGTTAAACATAGGTAAGAGAATATAGATAACAATCGCTCTAAAGTTGTTGTTTCAAAAGTTAGTTTTACATCATTAGCGTTTGGTATTACGGCCATAAAAGATGGGGTAATTCTATATGGACCATCTCCATCTTCAATTGTCCAATTTGGGAAATAGGAAACTTTAATTAAATGTAATTTACCTGGCTGATTAGTTGTAAATGTTAATTGGTTATTTTTTAGTTTGAAATCTGTAATATTGAGCTGAGCTTTATCTGTAGATAGTGTATTTTGAATTTTATCTATTGATGATTTGTCAATAACTCTAATGTTTTCCTCTTTCTGAAACTCTTTCATTGATAGAGTGAAGAAGCTTTCTTCAAGTGGGTTTTTGAAAACTGAATTAGAAATCCGTTCGTAAAATGAGGGTTGTGTGAAATTAATTAATTCTGATGTGACCAATTCTACTTTGTCCGAATTAAGCCTGAAGACTTTGAAGGGAGATGATTCAAATAAGAATTCTAACTCAGAAGAATTTGTTGCTTTATTAGAAATAGAATCTGTGTATGTAATGAAATAATCTACACCCAATTGCTTCATGTATCGAACACCTTTATCAAAATTTCCATTTATATAGCTAAGTCCACCAACAGGATTAGATGGGCGTTCAGCCAAACCAGAAATTGTGACAAAGTGGTAAGGAGTCGTAATACTAGAATCAAAATATAATCCCTCCACACTTTCATGGTCGGTAAACATCGGTATTGTCATTAAAACCATAGGGGTACCATATTTATTTAAATCTGGACTTGGTTCCCACATAATTCTGCCAGAGGAAATATTGTTTAATTTATCATACAGAGATGATATCTCGCCCCATTCAGCTTTACCTTCATAACCAGTGAAATTCCAATTAAGCCAGTGAGGTAAAAAGCTCACTGTTGAAATTGTTAACGAGATGAATAAAAAGGAGAATAATTGATTTAATTTATTCATATTGAAAAAATACAAAATTAAAAAAAGAGCAATTATAAATAAGGCTGTCACTTCATATCTATCATTCCATCTGTTGTAGTAGTTAAAAAGTAGAAAAAAACTTATTACGAGATAGATTAATGAAAGAAATACATGTCCTTGAAATTTAGAAGTAAGTAAATTTATATGTTGAGTTAATAAATTAAACACAAAGAGTATTGTTCCAAGTATAAAAAAGGGTACGACTCTTCCATTCCACAAAGCACCCTCGGGACCATAAAAAAATAAAAGAACAGAAGATAAGACTAAGTACACTTCTAAAGAAAATAAATTTTTAAAGACTTTTTTACTTTGCCCAGAAAATAAAAATATTATGGACAATAAAAGTAGAGGTAAAATATCAGGTTTAATCAAATCACTTATATTTCTATATGGAGAATAAGTCATATTCGTCGTGTATTCCAAATTTGTAAATAATGAAATCGAAAAACGAATAGTTAAGAATAAGAATATTAGAAATGAAGAAAATTTCTTAAGAATTTCTGATCTATTTCGCAAAAAGTAAAAAGAATAAATTGGTATAAAAATAATAAAAGGAATGATGTGTGACAATACACAAAAACTAATACAAAGAGAGCTGTAATATAAAGAATTTTTTAGATTTGATTTTGTGAGAAAGTAGATTGAAAGATTTCCAAAAGCTAAGGAATAGGTAAATGAATATTGCCCAGCTAAAGATGATGCCAAATTTCCACCAAAAATTGTAAATGACTCAGTTAGCAAAAATAACAATCCAGCTGCAAAACCTAAATGTGAGCTAATTTTATCTTCTTGAGAAATCAATTTCTGAATTGAGAATACAAGTAAAACGAGTGAAGTAACAACCATAATTTTAAATGCAATTCCAAAAGAAAAAAAAGGACTTAAGATAGCTACAACAAGCGGCGGTAATGGAAAATAAAAATAATAAGCAGGATATCCAGCGAACCAATCATTTGACCAACCACTTATCTTGAGGTTTGAAATTAACTCAGAGACGAAAAACTTTGTAGGCACAATATGTGCACCCATGTCTCCTCCTGTTGGAAGTGAATCTGAAAACACTAGGTCAATTCTTAAAAAAATTAACAAGATTGAGAATAAGATTGAATTTGTAATTATTGGAGAATAACTTTTAAGATTCATTTAGCGTTTTTCCCAAATACTTTGTCTTTCTTTTTCCACTTTCAGTCCACTCAGCATACCAATAGGGACCGTGTGGGCATGTTTGGCAAGACTCTTTCCCACATTTTATATTTTTTGATCTGTATGAAACTTTTGTTTTTTTATGAAGATTTAATTTATTATCAACAAGTAGTTTAATTCTCTTTAAGTCAGCCTCATCTAGTTCAGCTAAACCATCTAGAATGTCCTTATCTATCATTACTAAGATGTTAGTTGAAAGGTCTTAATTTATAGGTTCTTAAAATTGAAAAAAGTAACTTACATTAGCGGCGGCGTTGGTGGTGCTAAATTTGCCAAAGGCCTAAATAAAATAAAAAATATTGATTTAACAATCCTCGTAAATACTGGTGATGATGAGCATATTCATGGGGTATTTTTATCACCTGACATTGATACTGTAATATATAACCTTGCTGGTATTGAGGGTAAATTTGGATGGGGTGTAAGAAATGATAAATTTACTGTTAATAAGGAACTAAGAAAATTTTATGATATGGATTTCAAAATAGGAGATGCGGATTTAGCAACTAACCTCTATAGATCTCAAATGATTAGTCAGGGGGAAACATTGACTGAAGTGACAAAAAATATTAAAAATAAGTTTGAAATAAATTGTGAAATAATACCAATGAGTGATGACAGAGTTAGTACAAAATTAATTACAAAAACTAATAAAAGACTCAATTTCCAAGAATATTTCGTAGAAAAAAAAGGTAAGCCTAGAATTAAAAATATTATATATGATGGTTCACGAGTAGCAAAAGTAAATCAAAATACAATTAAGCAAATTAAATCAAGCGACATAGTAATTATAGGTCCATCAAACCCACTTCTTTCCATAGGACCAATACTTTCACTTAGTAAGTTAAAAAAGGAACTGATGTCCCATAAAAATGTAACAATCATAAGTCCGTTTATTGGTAAAGATGCCATAAAAGGCCCATCGAAAAAAAACTTTGAAGATATGGGTTTTAGTCCAGATATAGAAGGCATTAAAAAATATTACAAAAATATTGGTAAAAAATATATTGTTCATTTCGGAGATTCTGACAAGAAAATAAATACTATAGAAGAAAATATCCTATTTAAAAAAATAAATGACTCTAAAAGTCTTGCAAGAAAAATTTTAAATTATGAGTGAAATAACAATTATTCCAATATCTGGTTTACCTGAAGTTTTAGAAGGAGACAGCCTTGCAAATCTAACTCATAATGTTCTTAAGAAGTCTAATAGAGAAATTATGGATGGAGATATATTTGTCGTTACACAAAAAATTGTTTCTAAGAGTGAAGGAATGTCAAGAAATCTTAATGAATATAATTTTGAAGATTTGTTAAAGAGTCAAATCAGTCGTGTTATTAGAAAAAGAGGTGAACTCGTAATTGCAAAAACTAAACATGGGTTCATATGTGCTAATGCTGGTATTGATAAATCAAATGTTCAGAAAAATACTGTATTACTTCTTCCAGAAGATCCAAATAAATCAGCACATTCATATAGAAAAAAAATGGAGAATTTAACTGGAAAAAAAATTGCTGTAATTATTTCTGACACTTTTGGTAGGGCATGGAGAAAAGGACAAGTGAATTTTGCAATTGGCTCATCTGGTATAAGTCCTATAACAAGCTACATAGGTAAAACTGACACTTTTGAGAATGAACTAAACGCCACTGAGATAGCAGTTATAGACGAAATTGCCAGTGCTGCAGAACTCGTAATGGAAAAGACTTTAAATGTTCCAATTGCAATTGTAAGAGGTGTAAATTATAAAGATTCAAGAATGAATGCAAGCGTCTTAATAAGAGAAGATGAAGAAGATTTTTTTCTCTAGGATTTAATCCAATTTCTTACTTCAATCATGCCAGTATTTAAGTCGTATTGTGGTTCCCAATTTAATAATTTTTTAGCTTTCGTATTATCAAGTACACTACGTTGCAACTCTCCCTTTCTAGCATCTTTATAAATTGGATCTAAATTAGATGAAAACTGAGTTTTTAAAGATTCTGCTAACTGATTCACAGAAGTTTCAACCCCTGTACCTATATTTAAAAATAGATCATTATGAATTTTTGAAGATTCTATCAAAGCAGAAATAACATCCTGGACATATATATAGTCTCTCGTCTGTTCACCATTGCCATAAATTACAGGCCTTTCACCATTTAAGTATTTATTTGAAAAAATAGATACCACTCCTGCCTCTCCATGTGGGTCTTGCCTTGGTCCATACACATTTGATAAATTTAATATTGAATAGCTTAGAGTTGTATTTGATGTCATCGTTTTAATAATTTCATTTAATTTTTTTTTGGCTACACCATAAGGAGAAGCAGGTTCACTAGAGTAGTCATTCTCTGCAGTTGGTATATTTTCAGGCTCACCAAAAATTGTTCCTCCGGAAGATGTGAATACAAACTTTTTACAGTTTGAATTGATTAAGGTACGGAGTAGTTGTATTGGTTGTAAAATATTATGTTCAAAATCTAATACAGGGTCTTGAACCGATACAACTACTGAAGACTGTGCAGCTAAATGAAAGCATACTTCTGGGTCAAAATTTTTAATTAAAGCTAATGAATCCTCTGAACCGAAATCATCCTCAACTAATCTGAAATTACTATCAAATGATAAATTGTCTTTTTTTCCAGTAAGAAAGTTGTCGAAAATTAAAAGTTCATGGCCATCATTCAACAAAGACTCTACAAGGTGAGAGCCTATGAATCCCGCACCTCCTGTAACAATGATTTTCATTATAAATTTGTCCTCACAATTTGGTTTTTTATTACACTTCCACTTTTAATGACTGACCCATCCGAAATTATTGAATCCTCAATTATTACTTCATCTTCAATAATACAGTTGTCTAAAACAACGCTATTTATAATAGTTGCAGAAGTACTTAAAGAAACATTGTTATGTGAAATCCAGTTGTTAGCACCATTTAAGTGAGATGAAATATAAGATTCTAACGTTCCGACATCAATCATTTTTCCTGTGACTGTATAGGTATATAGTAAATTTTGTTCTGCCAGTCTTGGAAAAACGTCATGTTCAAAAGAGCAAGGTGTTTCAAGGTTTGAAACAATTTTTTGTAAATCTTTTTTGTAAAAATGATAAAGACCTAAGCTAATTTTTTTTCCAAAACTATCATCATCAGGTTTTTCAATAAAACTTTCGACTTTATTTTCTTCAGTTACTTGAAGTACTCCGTACCTTATTGGATCCTCTACTTCAATGGAACCAATAAGTGAACTCGGAACGCTTGTTGATTCTGTAATCAATTTATGTAGATCTATATCAAGTAACAAATCCCCATTCATACAATAAAAAGAATCTGGCATTGAATTTAGATTTTGGATTATGTATCCAGCAGTACCAAGTTTTGTTGTTTCAAAAAACAATTTGATATCATCGTTACTGTTATCCTTATATTCAAGCCACTGTTTTTCATGCTTATTTGAACAGATTAAATTAAAACTAAAATTTTCTAATTTAGAAAATTTCTGGATAATTAAATCAATAATTTTTTCACCCCTCACTGTTAATAATGCCTTAGGGATTCCCATTGAGAGAGGCTGAAGTCTTGTTGCCTCACCTCCTACTAGTAAATAGATTTCATTCATCTTCTATAAGAATAGAAAATAATTTCTTAACTTCATCATCTTTTTTCAAATTTAAAATTTCATTCCAGACTTGATTTGCCTTTTTTAATGAAAATGCACTTTCCACATTCTTAATAAATTTTTCTTCCAATAAAGGTATTGCTTCCTCTCGTCTTGATGGGTGTCCTATAGGGTTTTCAATTGTAATTTTTTC
>Ga0208410_1000679_pt1 | contig 19251 bp, 13 predicted proteins | sample ETN02SmetaG_3_FD_185787 | JGI IMG/M metagenome (GOLD analysis project Ga0208410, IMG submission 185787) | Marine microbial and viral communities from oxygen minimum zone, Eastern Pacific Ocean - ETNP2014F10-02SV257 (SPAdes) (version 2) | ecosystem: Environmental > Aquatic > Marine > Oceanic ... | reverse complement strand
GACGCGATGGGCCGACGCGTCGGCCTCATCCGCGTCGATCTCGGTCGGTCGGTCGCCGCGGGTTCGGGGACCCGGGGGGAGGGGACTTTTCCGTGAGTCATGACCCGCGCGAGTCTCAGACCCACCGTCTCGTCCAATCACACGCGCGCGCGTCCCCGTGGGATCCAATCGAAACCGAGAACTGGATGCGTGGATCCCGGGCCCGGCCGGGTGTGGGCCTCGCGCGGGTCACGACTCACGAAAAGTCCCCCCCTCCCCCTGGGTGGTCCCCGACCCCGCGCGCGCGCGTCGGCCCCGGATCCCCGGCAGAGGTCGACGGGTGGAATGATGAATGATTCGACGGCGAGGGCGATCGCGCGCGCGCGATGCGCGACGGTGATGCGCGATGGTCCACGCGTGAGGACGACGATGACGACGACGCGACGCGCGAGGACGACGGCGAGGTACGCGCGAGAGGGAGACGACGCGAGAGGGAGACGACGCGAGAGGGGGTGCGGCGGCTCAAAGTTCGGGGTTTCCCGCGATGGGTGACGCGGTGACGCGCGCGCGCGCGAGGAGGGTGGTGTGGACGCGCGATGCGAGAGATTGGGGATGGGTGGTGGAGGAGAGATGCGTTCGTTCCGTTCCGTTCCGTTCGTTCGTCGCGATCGGGGCGCGGTGTGCGCTCGTGGAGACGGAGGTGGACGCGCGCGGCGGGGAGAGAGAGAGAGAGACTGACCCGAAGACGACGGATGTCTGTTTTTCGCGACGCGTGCAGAGCGAAAGCGGTGTCGATGCCGAAAGGTGTGGATGTGAGCGCGACGGGGGCGAGTCTGAAGGATTGGACGCCGTCGTCGTGGCGCCAGAGGAAGGCGTTGCAGCAGCCGATGTACGAGGACGAGGCGGAGCTGGCGGAGGCGCTGGCGACGATCCAAAACCGGCCTCCGTTGGTTTTCGCGGGGGAATCGAGAGATTTGCAAGAAAAGCTCGCGAATGCGGCTGCCGGTAATGCGTTCGTGTTGTTCGGTGGTGATTGCGCGGAGAGCTTCAAGGAGTTCAAGGCGGATAACGTGCGGGACACGTATCGCGTCTTGTTGCAAATGTCCGTCGTGTTGATGTACGGCTCGGGCGTGCCCGTGGTGAAGCTCGGTCGCATGGCCGGTCAATTCGCCAAGCCGCGCTCCGAAGATTTCGAAACGATCGACGGCGTGTCTTTGCCATCGTACCGGGGCGATAACATCAACAGCTGTGAGTTCACGCCGGAGGCTCGACGACCGGATCCGGAGAGACTCATCAAAGGCTACGATCAGTCGTGCGCGACGCTCAACCTGTTGCGCGCTTTCAGCAACGGTGGTTACGCCGCCATGACGCGCGTGAGCGATTGGAACTTGGATTTCATGACCAACACGTCCGAAGGTCACCAATACGAAGACCTCGCGCAGCGCGTCGACGCCGCCATCGACTTTATGGCGGCGTGCGGCATCGACGAACACCACCCGACGATGCAAGAGACGTCCTTTTACACGGCGCACGAAGCCCTTCACTTGGGCTACGAAGAGGCGCTCACGAGACAAGATTCCACGACCGAGGATTATTACGGGTGCTCCGCGCATTTCTTGTGGTGCGGTGAGCGCACGCGCCAACCGGAAGGTGCGCACATGGAGTACTTCCGCGGCATCTCCAACCCGATCGGAATCAAGATCTCCGACAAGAGCGACGGCGAAGGTGTCGTCAGCCTCGTCAAGACGCTGAACCCGGACAATATTCCGGGTCGCATCACCCTCGTCTCGCGCATGGGCGCGGCCAAGTTGCGTGAGCACCTTCCGCGTCTTATCTCCGCCATCGAAGACGCCGGGTTGAACGTCTTGTGGGTCACGGATCCGATGCACGGAAACACCGTCAAGACGGACAACGGCTACAAGACGCGTCCGTTCGAGGCCGTGCGAGACGAGATCATGGCATTCTTCGAGGTGCATGAGAAGATGGGCACACACCCGGGTGGGGTTCACTTAGAAATGACCGGTCAGAACGTGACCGAGTGCACGGGTGGGTACATGGACGTCTCCGTTGAAGATTTGGAGAAGCGTTACCTCACGCACTGTGATCCGCGTCTCAACGCGAGTCAAGCCATCGAGCTCGCCTTCTTGATGGCTAACGAGTTGAATGACATGCGTCGCCGTCGCGCGAACGGTACCACGCCGCGTTAAAGCCGATGCTTTCGCGTCGCGCAACCGCGCATCCGGATCGCGCAAACACACCCGCCATTCGCGCGCGCGCCATTCGCGCGCGCGCGAAGCTTCTAGCTCAAAGATATTCTTGCCCGCGTATACGCGCGTCTCCGCGTGAATGCACGCGCGACGGTGCGCCCGTATGTAACTCAGACATTAGATACATGCATCCACGCGCGTTCCGGTGCTCGTCTCGTCTCGCGCGCGCGGCGCGAGTCGTCGGCGTCGACGCCGAGAATATTCTACACCACCCGCGCGCGTCAGTCTCTCGCGCGTTGACCGAACCCCGAGCGCTCGATCGCGCGCACGCGCCGCGCGCGCGATGAACTCGACGCGCGCGTTCATATCCAGGGTTTCGGTGCGTCTTTCGCGCGCGCGTGCGCGCGAGCGCGCTCGAAAGAGTCGCGCGGAGTGGTTGGGCGATGACGCTCGACGACCCAAAGGTCACGCGCGGGCGTCGGCGCGACGAGGGGGATGACGCGCGTGTGGACGCCGCGATGCGATGAGGAACGCGTTTGACTGACGACCGGCGTGCGTTCGCGAAAATAGGCGGCCAAGGGTGGTGCGCGGACGCAAGATGCGTCGACGCGCGCAAGGCTGGCGAGATGGGCGCCGAACGTCGCGCGTTCGGTGTCGACGAGCGATCACAGTTCGAGGCGGAACGACGTCGAGAGAGTCGATGGCGTCGATGAAACGAACGCGATGTTTCAGATGGGGGTATCACAGACGCGTTTGGGCGAGTTGCGAAACCGAGCGGTGGAGGCGATGAGATTCGCGCCGAGTTGGTTGAAGCAGATCCAGATGCCGACGGGAACGTCCGCGGGGAGCGTACTTCCGGTGGTGGGGAGTTTCGAAGACCTGTATAAAATAGCGCAAATCGCGTCGTTGCACAGCGAGACGACGGACCAGATCGAGGCGTTTTTCATGGGCAGAGAAGAGGTGAAAGTGTTGGAGTTGAGCTCGTGCGAGCAGCGCGCCATCGTCACGACGAATCACAAGAATAAATCGCACACAATCTCTCTGCGCGGGACGAAGAACATGAAAAACGTGGCACAAAACTTGCAGCTAGGAACGCGACCAACGGGACGCGCGGAAGATTTGGAAGTACCGATGCACACAGGGTATCGGAGAATCGCTCAACGCTGTTTCGAGGCGTTTGAACCTCTCATCCAGGAAGGGTATGAGATTCAATTCACAGGGCATTCGTTGGGTGGCGCCGTCGCCGTGGCGCTCGCTTTGCTGTATCACAAGAAAGGAGCCAAGGTCAAGCGAGTCGTCACTTTTGGTGCACCAAAGCTGGGGCCGAAGGAGACTGCTGAGGCCAGCGAAGAGCTCGATATTTTGCGCGTCGTGCAAAAGGATGACATCATCCCGTTGCTCCCGATGTCTCGTCCGTTCGTCAGGCGTCCGTACTGCCACCTCGGGGAAGGGATCCTACTCGATAACGATAATCCCGGTGTCTTTGCCGATTTACCTCGCGAATGGGGGGCGGCCGGAATACTCTGGCGACAGAAGATGACGATAGAGAGCATCATGGGCATCGCCGGCATAACGTCCGCGTCCGAAACCAGTGCGAAAACGCCATCTTCAAACCGTCTTCAGGGCGCGGCAAAACGTGCTCGAACGTCCGTCATGGCCGTGTTTAGCATGCCGACGAACGAGTCCGAACTCGAGGCCGAATTAGAAGAGTTGATCGCGGAGAATTCCGAATCGAGCGTTTCGTTCGCTTCGATTCAAGAGGAATTCAATGCCAGCTCAGCCATTTCTTCGAGTGCATCGTTCGACGAAAACGACGAAAGCACCACCATGCGCGTCGGACCGACGATTTTCGAGCGACTCTGGGCGTTGCGCCAGTACTCGAGAGAGGAACAAATTCGGCGACTCGATTCGCACCGCATGTATCGCTATCTCGAGATGATTCAGCACACCATCGATGCTCGACCTTCCCGCGTGCCGCTGGCCGAGATCTACGAGCCGTCGGGGGAGAAGCAACACATTGCAGCGCCGATTCCACAACTGTCAAACAAAATTCTTGCAATTCGCACTCGATGAGAGCGTGTACATACTAGTCTTAGAGGAGCGTGTACGACTATAATTCAAATAACAAGCGCGAGCTCCAATACATCACTTGGTCTCCACCTCACTCTGCGCGTTTCTCAGATCCTCTTCCATCAACACCGCCTTCTCTTGACAGAACTCACACTTGATTTCAATCTTGCCGTCTTCGGCGATGATTCGGTCCACCTCCGCCTTGCCGAGCGAAGCGACGGCGCGCAACATGCGTTCTCTGAGTTCTACCGGATCGCACGGACCGTACTCCGGTGTGATGCGAGTCACGAGCTCCTTCTTCTCCCTGAGTTCACCGAGCACGCGTTGGGCAATTTCCTGCGCGCTCAAGCCGTCTTGCACGAGGTCCGTGCTCGAAGGTAAAGATGCAATGGTTTTTTCCAACGCGGAGATGGTTTCATCGCTCGCAAAGGGCAAAATTTGCACCATGAACCCGCCCGCGGCGATCACCTCACACTCCCTATCGATGCTCACGCCGACCGCGATCGCGCTTCCCACCTGTTCGCTCTCCAATAAATACTTGGCCACGTCCTCGGCGATTTCTCCCGACGCGAGCTCCACCGTCCCCGTGAACGGCGTCTTCATCGACGGATGCGCTCGACTCACCGTCAGCACCCCGCTCCCGACCGCACCACCGACGTTCAATTTCCCATCCTTTCTCAACGGCGGATCCGCGTTCGGATTACTTACCAATCCCTTGACGCGTCCGTCGTGCGTGCTCGTCGCGATGATTTGCCCCAGCGGCCCGTCACCCTTAAACGTCAATTGCGTCGTCTCATCCTCCCCCTTGAACGTCCCCAGCAAGAGCGAGCACATCAGCGACCGACCGAGCGCCGCCGTCGCCGTCGGCGCCGTGCGGTGTCGAGTCGCGGCGTCTCGAACGAGCGACGTCCCGACGACGGCGACGACCGCCACCTCTTGATTCGAGCTCATGGCGCGGTATACCTCGTCCGCCGCGCTCGCGCTCGCGCGGACGACCACGGCGCGCGCGCGCGGACGCGAATCACGCGCGGGTGTCTTCGAGGCGCATCGTCGCGCGAGGACGCGCGCGAGGGTGACTCTCGTCGCCATGATTCGTCCGTGCGCGAGAGGCGGCGAGTGACGTCGCGCGCGGTCAGTTCGCCGCGCGTCGTCGGTGCGATCGACGAGGCGTCGCGACCGCGTCCGCGCGCGACGATGACGACGCCGTTACTGTTCGAGGCCCCCGCGAGCGCGCCGGACGCTGGATTTTGGGCGGCGCTCGCGCGTGTGAAATTGAACGATGACAAACTGTCGCAGAACGCGATGGAGACGACGGCGAGAATCTCCACCGCGATGCGCGCGGGAACGTCGCGCGCGGTGTCTCTGGACGCGTTCGCGTTCGACGACGTCGACGAGGAGACGCGCGCGAGCGCGAGCGCGGCGCGGGAGTGGGTGACGAGAGGACGCGTGCGATGTTTGAACACGCGCGAGGCGATGACGACGTTCGATCGAGACGCGATGACGCGAGAGATGGGAGCGAGTCTCCTCGAAGACATCGTCTCGGGAGCCGCCGAACGGGAGCCGGAGCGGTTGCGGACGTTCGGGGCGATCGCGTATGCGTGCTTGAAGAGTTGGTCGTTTACGTATTGGTTTTGTTTTCCGGCGGCGACGAGCGAGACGTTCAAGGTCGAGTCTTCTCCGGTGGTGGTGATGTCGAACGACGATGCGAACGATGCGGCGGTGGTGGAGACGTGCGAGCGATGGATCGCGAACGGCGGCGCGTGCGCGTGGTTGGTGAGCGAAGACGGGCGAGAGGCGCGCGCGTTGACCGAATACGTCGCCGGGACGCGCGGGGGCGAAAAAATGCGTCTGGCGTTTGCGGATTCGTGCTGCGCTGCGACGCATCCGGGATGGGCCTTGCGTAATTTAGCGGTGTTGGCGTCTCTGCGATGGAACGCGCGCGAGTTGGACGTTGTGTGCGTGCGATCGAGGAAAGGACGCGTTGCCGCAGAGGCGTGCGTCAAGTTTACGATGTCGATTCCAGAGTTTGACGCGGAAAAGATGAAAGTCGTCGGATGGGAGCGCAACGCGCGCGGGAAGACCGGACCGCGGAAGGTCGATCTCGGTGTGAGCATGGATCCTACGCAGCTCGCGACGCAGGCCGTGGATTTGAATTTGAAGCTCATGCGTTGGCGCCTTTTGCCCGAATTGAACCAAGAAAAGCTCGCGGCGACAAAGTGTCTCCTCATCGGGGCCGGGACGTTGGGATGCGCGGTGGCGCGCACCATCATGGGATGGGGCATCAAACACATCACGTTCGTGGACTCGGGACGGGTGTCGTACTCGAACCCCGTTCGACAGTCTCTGTTTGAATTCAAAGACTGTTTCGAAGGCGGAGCGCATAAAGCCGAGGCGGCGGCGAAGAAGCTCGTCGACATTTTCCCGGGCGTGACGTCTAAAGGGGTGATGATGAGCATCCCGATGCCCGGTCACAGCGTCGGTGAAGAATCGAAATCGTCCGTGTTCAGAGACATCGATGATTTGGAGGCGCTCATCGACGAACACGACGTCGTGTACGTGTTGACGGATACTCGCGAATCGCGTTGGTTGCCGACTGTGATTTGTGCGGACAAAAACAAGGTTTGTATCAACGCTGCGCTCGGTTTCAACACGTACGTCGTCATGCGTCACGGGTGCGGCGTGGATGCGGCGTCGGATTCGAGACTCGGGTGCTACTTTTGCAACGACGTCATGGCGCCGGCGAATAGCACGCGAGACCGCACGCTGGATCAGCAGTGCACGGTGACTCGTCCAGGACTCGCCCCGATCGCGAGCGCGCTCGCTGCCGAACTCATGGTCGCCTTGCTTCACTCGAACGACGGACACGCGACGGCCCCGCCCGATCGCGACGGCGACTCGAACGCGCCTGAGTCGGAACCGTCTCCGCTCGGCGTCGTTCCTCATCAAATACGAGGCTCAGTCGCGGGATTCACGCAAACGTTATTCGACGCCCCGTCTTTCCCACGGTGTACCGCGTGTTCGGAGAAGATCGTCAAAATGTACCGCGACGATCGCGACGCGTTTCTCTCTCGCGTCTTCGACGATCCGAAAACGTTGGAGGACGCCACCGGTCTCACCGAACTCCTCGGCGCCGTCGACGCCGACGACGCCGAGTGGCTGGACGACGGCGATTCCGAGGGCGATGACTTTTAGCTCGCAGCGTATTTCTGTCGCATTCGAAATCACATTCTGTTGTACACCAACGCGACGTCGCCCGCGCGTTCGCGTCGACCCGCGAGGGGAACAAAAAAATGCACGCGAATCGACACTTTTACGCGCGCGAAGACGCGCGCGACCGAACGCTCGCGACGAGACGACGGATCGTTCCGTGAAAGACGCGCGCTGTTCCCTCGAACGCGCGATGACGGGACGGGACGAGTCCCGCGCGCGCACGCCGACGAGGGAGACGCCGCGCGATGGGAAATCGAACGAGCGACGCGCGCTGACGACGACGCTCGTGCGCGACGGAAGCGCGCGCTCGCCGAGCGCGGAGAAAACGTTGATGATGACGCCGAAACGCGCGATAACGCCGCCCGCGACGCCGCTCTCGACGCACGTTACGACCTTGGTGAAGGAGGCGGTGACGGCGCTCAAGACTGGTCGCGCGAGAATAGACGAATTGGTGAGGAGTCATCGAGGCAGAGGGTTAGTCTTCAACGACGCACCGGAGAGCCCGGTGGGGGTGAGGTCCAGAGCGGAGCGAGCGTCGCCGTCGGTGAGCGCGACGACGGCGTCTTTAGAAGACAGAGAGGCGGCGCGCGAGGCGACGGACGCGTTGCTTCGCTCGGCGAAAAAATCAATGACCCCCACCAAGGCGCTCTGTTCGCCGAGGCGGTCGCCGCGACCGGCGAAGGAACTCCGCGTGCGCGCGGGTGAAGATTTGACGGTGCTCGCGGATTCCGCCGCGACGGCGAGCGCGTTGCGCGTAGACGCGCAAGACGACGAAGTCACCTCTCAGATATCCTTGCCGAGCGGTTTCGACCCGAGCGAGTTCATCGATGCCGAGCCGGAGAAAGAGGCATCGAAGACGGCGGAGTGTAAAGTGCCGAACGCGGCCGCCGTGGATGCGTTCGCTCGAATGATGGCGAAGGTCATCACAGACACGCGAGAGGAGTTGCGCGCCGCGACGAAGGAGGAGGCACCAGTTGCGGAGCCGTCGTCGGCCGAGAAACCCGATAATAACGCCGTCACCACGACGCCGCGTAGACGCTCTCGTCGTAAATCGAGCGTCAAGCCCGTTGACGACGCCCCGGCGACGCCGTCGAGACGCCCCGGTCGATCGAAGGAGCCCGCGACGCCCACTCGAAGGTCTCGCCGGTTGGCGTCGAAGGCAAGAAAGTGAGAAACGTCGGATGACGCGTCGAGACAGCTTGTAAATAAGTGTGTACTGTACGTATTAATATCTAAGCGCCGAACTGCGCGTCGAGCAGCTCGTCCTCGCTCACCGTTTGAATGACGACGCCATCGGACTCCGGCTTGGCGCAGCAGAGCAACGTGTATCCCGCCTCCGCCACGTCTTCGCTCACCATGGACCCAGACTGATCGATCTCACCCGTGACAACCTTCGCCGGGCACATCATGCACACGCCCATCTTGCAATCGTATCGAAGATCGATGCCGGCGTCGAGCGCGACGTCCAAGATGTTGTCCCCGTCCGCCACCTCGACGGTGTACGTCTCACCCTCGTGACGAATCTCCACGGCGACGGCGTCGACGCGCACGACGCCGCCTCTCGCGCGGCGCGCGGAGGTCTTGGACGATCTCGTCGTCAACGCAGCCTTGGAGGCAGTGAACGCGCTCGCGCGCGCGGCGAGCGTGAAGCTCATGATTGGTGGTTTTTTGTGGATAGAGTTGTCGACGTGGTCGACGCGCCGAGCGTGTCTGCGGAAGCGCGCGTGCGTGTGCGCTCGCGGAGTGCGTGCGCTCGACGTGTGCGAGGTGCCGTTCGTGAACGGGCGGTCGTGCGCGGGTGCGTGCGAGTTGTGCCGACCGGCTCGGTGCGTCCCTCAACCAAAAGGGCTCACCGCTCGAGGGCGCCGAAGCACTTGACGAATACTGAACATGTGTTTGCGCACGATACTCTACAATCAATCTACTGCCCGTACGAACTGTGCGGATTATCTAAATACGCCTGCTCCTCGGGCGTGTTCTCTCGACCGAGAACTTTGTTTCGGTACGGGTATCGCCCGAAGCGCTTGACGGTGCAATAGTGCTTCACCGCGAAATCCGCGTGCGACTCATCCTCGACATCGATCGTGTCGATGTCGACCCCTCTGTGCGTGAGCAATCGCACGTGATCATCGATGGCTTCCGAGTGCATGAGCGGCATCTCGAGGAACATCCTCTCGAGCGGATGTGCCGACGCGAAGAAGGCGCCGTCGGACAAAGCTGCTCGAGCGAGCTTCACCGCGACGGCGTCGTTGGAAAACGCGCGCGCGGATTTCCTGTGAATGACGCGCGTGAATTGATCAAGCGTGATGATATCCGCGACTAGATCCTCGACATTTGACGTTCGCGTCGTCCCAGCGAGCGTGTCGTCGTCGAGAGCGCTGTAATGTGCTTCGGTCGCTCGAAGATGGGCACCGAACGTTTGGAAGATTCGCGCGTCGTCGTCGGGCTTGGACCCGAACCAGAGAGCGAGTTGGGTCTTGTTCGGTTTCTCGATCGTGGCAAGCTCGTGTCGGGCGTATCCAAACCAAAACCTGGTCACGGTGGACGCCGGGAGCCGCGTCATGGCGAGGCGCGTACTGCGGTTGAAGCGCGTAAGAATACAAATGTGCGTGCTACTACTATACTTCGTTCTCTCAGTGCTCTAAGAAGCCGTGTTCGCTCGTGTGTCGGCCGGAGGATCCGCCGCGCGGGTTCTTCGTGCGCTTGGCGAGCGAGCGGATGCTCTCAACGAGCGTCGTCTCGATGGTCATGCTGTACCGAATGCTCTCGATGTGGGGCCAAGACGATTGTTCGCCTCGGGATATGTATCGCTGCATGTCCAGCTCGGTCGGATTGCTCAGAATTCTCGAGTAATCGGCCCACTTGAGGTTGGGTAAGATTGTGATGTGACCTCTGAAGTCTTGCATCAAAACTCCCTGAAGCGTTCTGACGAAGCGAATGTCGAGTAAATCCACCTCGAGAAGTTTTTGAATGGAGTACTTGATGTTCAACAGCAAAAAGTTAGCGACACGCAGTAGCTTTTGCACAGCATTGCGTCGCTGATAACTTCGAGCCGTTTTTTGTCGACGACCGTGCGATTCCTCGGCGAGATGTAGCACGAAGTTCAAGTGCGGATTCACTTGAGAGACAATGAAATGATTGCAATTGAACAGCTCCGTCAAACGCGCGGACGGAATATCCTGCGTGATCGTGCCGTCGTAGCTCTTCACATCCGGTGGGTGGAACGGGACCAAGTTACCGTGTTTGTCTTTCGCCAATATTTCGACGGGCCGCATCAGACCGGGGAGCGCGCACGAAGCGCACACGGCGGTCCGTATGAGCACGTTGGGAGAAGTCAAGTGATTGAGCACGTATCCAGTTTGTGAACCGATGGACACTTGAATCGACACGGCGCGACCGGATTTCGCAAACCCCTCCTCGAACGTCGTGTCGCCGAAATACGCCTTCGTCGTCTTAGAAAACCCTTCAGAGTCCATGAGAACGCCGTGTTTCAAGAAGTGTAAAACCATTTTAAAAGTTTTCGGAAACCATCGACGGTCGTATCGCGTGGACACATCAGGTCGTATACTCTCTAAGATTTCGTCTGGAGCATGGCAGCTCAGAAAGGCCGCCACGATCGATCCGCCACTCGTACCGGAGATGACCTGCGGACACAAGCCTTCTCTCAAGAGCGTCAGGAGCACGCCGAAATGATACATGGCCAACGCACCCCCACCCGATAAGCACAGAGCGGTGCGGCCCAAGGAACGATACGACTCTTTCAACACTTTCAACATGTCCGTGGCCCGTTCATCATCGGGAGTGTTCGCGATGTGTTTGATGGCTGCGATGATTTCGTTGTTGAACTCTTGCACCAGATTCTTTGTACCCACTCGAGCGAACCGCAAATGTAGCAAACGATCGATGCCGGCAAAGTTTCTGTGCAACACCGTTCGCAGACATAATCCGAGCGATGTGAGATCATCGCGCTCCCGAGCCGACTTCATTGTGTTTAAATACACCTTCACAAGCTCCATGTCGTACACGTCGCTCTTTTCATCCGTCTTCCAAAGCGAACCTCCCTCACCGACATCCGCAGGAAACGAATCCAACATATTCGCAACCGAGCACCAATCTTCATACGTCTTCACACGCTCGAGTTTTGCTAGTTTCTCTTGCCTGTGTTCGCTGTAATGCGCGTTCGCCCTACCTCTGTGATCGACTCCGCCCGCGCTCTCGCGAAGCACGACGCGAGCCCTGTGAAACCATGACGGTAGCACGTATTTATTCAACACGATCGCCAAATGCACCAACCCAAGCAACAACGCATTCACGCTCAGCAACGCAATCTCGGCGAACATCAAAATCATCGCCAACCCGTGCGCCGCTGCGTTTGGAAAAATCGGAGGCGCCATGGCCAACGCCAGCGCAAAGAATATCGCGTACATCACTCGCACCCCGATCGCCTTGGCGATCCCTATCCACACGTGCGCAAATACAAATAGCATCATAACGTAAAAACACACCGCGAATGCGAGGAAGAATAACATCTTGACGATGATTTTCTTGTTCTCCTCGATCCAACCGGCGCCAGCCAACTCGCCGAACGTTTGCGCGGCGTCGTTAAAGGCGTCCGAAAACGACCCAAACCTCTCGCGCCAGTCCCGGCCGTGTCTCGTGGCCGTGTTTAACGCCGTCGCGTACATCGAGTGTCCCTTGGACGCCGCGGCATCGCCGCGCGCCGTCGAACCGCTCTTCCCATTTCCATTCAACAATTCACCATCGTCCGGCGCCTCCTCGAACGACGCCACCGCGGACGTGCTCACCGACGCGCCTCGCGCGAACGTCGGCGAACGTGCGTGGTCGTCCTCCGACGATCGTCCGCGCGCCATCGATCGCGTGCGGCGTCTCGAAGACGCCTCGCTCGGCGCGCGACCGACTGACGTCAAACCAAATCGCCTCACACAACGCCTCAGCGGTCTCTCGCGAGCGATGGCGATGACGACGGCGACGATGACGACGACGATGACGACGCGCGCGATGTCCGCGTCTCGATCGACGCGCGCGAGCGCGCGTCGCGGCGTGCGAGCGGTTCGCACGAATGGATCGCCCATCCTTCCCACCAAGACGAATCGAGGCGATACCGCTCGCGTCAACTCCATCTTCGGCGTCGGCGCGCCCGAGGCCATGGTGGTGGGCGTCGTCGCGCTCCTCGTCTTCGGACCGTCGGGACTGGCGGACATCGCGAAGCAACTCGGGGCGACGATTCGCGAGTTCCAACCGACGATCAAGGAGTTGCAGGACGTCTCCAAAGAGTTCCAAGACACGCTGCGCGATGAGATCGAGAAGCCCTTAGAGGAAGCGACGGCGCCGTCGAAGCGTCAGGCGCCGGTCGGCGAGCCGGTGGCGAAGAAGACGAACGAGAACGTCAAGTTTGACCTGACGGCGGTGTCGGGCGAGGCGAGCGGGGACGCGGACACGAACACGGACACGGTGACGGATGAGATGAAGGCGGCGTCCGCCGCCGCCGCGTGGGGTGCCGCGGACGCCGCGGCCATTGATGCGATGGACGTGGCGGACGTGGCGGACGCCGCGGCGGACATGGCGGACATCGACGTCGGCGCCGACGATATGGACGCCGGGGGCGCGCACATGTAAACGCCGGCGAGCGCGACGACGAACGCGACCGTGACGGTGGTCACCGTCTCACGCGCGCGTCGATCGTATTGTCACCCCAAGCACCCTTCGCGCGCTTAATATGTAATTGAAACGCCGCGTGAGCACCCGAGTCCGACCCGCGCCTCAGAATTCGCCTCAGAATTCGCCTCTCGCGTAATCATGGAGGCCCAATTCTCACCGATACATCCGTCGCGCCTGACGCTCGAGGCGACGCCGAGCGGAAACGGAGGCGAACGCGCGAACGCGTGCAAGCTGAGCTTCGACGAATACGACACGGGAAGCGTCGTGTCGTTGGAAAACGGCGAAGAATCCGATCTGGATGTCGATGAATTCGCGGCACGACAGGAGGACACCGATGGACTATCCGCCACGGAGAGCGACGTGTCCGTCGAGACAATCTCGGCCATCGAGCGCGAAAACGCGTTGTTCGACGTCGTGGTGAAGATGCGTCGCTCGCTCGGGAACGGGAAGCACAGGCGGCGATTTACTAAACATAGAAACTGTTTCACGGGGAGACAGGCGGTTCAGTGGTTGGTGGCGTCGGGAATCGTGCGAACGAGCGAGGCGGCGGTGCGATTGGGCAACGAGCTGATGCACGCAAAGTTGATCGTTGGCGTGACCAAGGGAGCGAGGGATAAGTTTGAGAAGCGATCGCATCTGTACGCGTATCACCTGGGCGTCGGGCCCGGGATATCGGCAGCCAAGTACTACGTGTCGACGGAGATGCTCGCCATGGAATCTCGCATGAAGACGGTACAGACGGTCGTGAATAGACACACGGCGGCGGTTGAGGCGCTGTCGAGCGAGCACGCGGCGGCGATGGAGCGCGTTGAACAGGCGGTGGCGACCATAAAGCTCGAACTGAGCGTTCTGCGCGCGAGCGTGGTGGCACTCGTTGTGTACATCGTGTTACCATTTTTTAAAACGGACGCCATGGCGCTCGCATCATTCTTTGGTTTGAAGGTTCAGCTCGAGTCGATTCTCGTGATGGTATCGCTGTGCGCCGCCGCAGCAGTCGTTGGTTCCAGTATTTTAGGTGTCTTCTACACGGGCGTTTTGACGCGGCAACAAGTGTACGAGAACACAACGACACGGGATTTCCGACGCGTGGACATGGGCGCCGCGTCTGATGACCAACATATACAACCACTTCGATCCTTGAAGCAACAAGAGTCGAGCGTCATAGAACGCCAGCCTTCCTTCCTGGTGGCGTCAGCCAGTATGCTTCAGCGGACAGCGTCGCGTTTGATGGGTCCGCACACGCAGCCGATGCGACCAGAAGATAGAGCGGGGCCTCCGCCGAGCATCCCACCGGAGGATTGGGTCGATAAGCCGTGTGCGCTTCGCTTCGTACCGAGCGATGCGCAAGTCATCCGACAAGAAGGTCAGCTCCCGGATTCCATGGTCAGAGCTCAGATACCTTTCGAAATAGATTCAGAGATTTTCAAGGGACGAATGGTCGTGTACGTTCGAGGTTTGACGAACACGCCATCGGACATATTTGCAGGTAAAGCGCGGACGATCCAACTCGCTATTCAAGGCAAATTCAAGCGCGAGATTCCCATGGATGACTGCGTCATCGGTCAGTGCCTGTCTCGCCCACTGCAGAATTTACCATCGAGATGGTTGCTCGCGCTCTGTGCGCGCGTCGTGCAAGGATTCGGAGAAAAGTGGGGCATCGAGCTATCGATGCCTACGGCTGAACGTCCGTTCATGCTCGCTCCGATAGCCCTCGCGGCGCAGGCTATGAGCTGCGAATACGAAGGCGACGTGCAGGATATCGAGGGCTCCATCATAGAGAACGTCGACGCCATGTCTGATGTGTTCCCAGCGGGTGTGACGGCATCCAAGCGTCAGAAAATCCTCAAGGGTATACTTCGAAAGAGCAGAAAAGGTCTGGCTAAAATGCCGGTTTTCGACACCGAACGGGTGTGGACCTTTGGTTTCTGGCAGTCGCAGATCAACTTCATGACGTACAGAATCGATCTCGGCATCGGTATCTTCAACTTAATCAGAATCATGGACGGTCAACCGTTATGCTTCTGCTCTTCGACGCGCGCCGGTCATATCCTGTTTAGAATGGAAGTTTGGCACCAGGAACTCATGAAGGGCGCGGAAGCCGCGTACGAGCGGGAGAGCAAAAAGAATCGCCCGCGTCGTAGCTCGATCGAATTTCGTTCGCCTCTCAGAAAAGATTAGATTAATCTTGTGAAATTTGCATTTTCTTCACCGTCCTATCGATGCGAGCTGGTCTCAAAGTGAGTTTGTCTGTTGTTACATTATTCGCGGGAACTGAAAATTCGCCAGGTGGCGCGTTGGATGTGACTAGAAGAGTTCGTTCTCGCCTCAGTCGCGATCGCACGATTACCGGCACTTTTTGCCACACAGGGTGAAAATAAGCGTCAACAAAAGCGCAAGCAACACGAGCCCCACCAAAGCCTTCATCTTCATGTTCTCGCACCACAACTTTCGTCTAAGCTGTCTTCCGGTTTTGTGAAAGTTGTCCGCTTGAAATCGCAACGCGTCGCTCTTATCGACCAGAATTTCAATCTTCTCCCCCCTATCGAGCACCTTCTCGATGTTATCCATCATTATCTCCTTCACCTGGCTCACTTGTTGCTGCACTTGGCTCACCTTACTGACCGAGTCCGGGTTCGCCGAACAAAACTCGAGGTGTTCCTTGAGTCTCGGCGCGAAGGACTTATTCAAAGAGTGCGCGATCGCGTCCTGCGCCTCGGAAGCGTGATCTCTCGCGAATTCGCCCTTTATCCTGTCGAGACACGCGAACGGCACGTGTCGCCCGACTTCACTATCCGCCACGACCAGGTACGTGAATCCGTTTTCGACGACGTAGTTAAACGTGTGTCCGTCCGCCGTGTACGTGAACCTCGTGTTGTCATCCGAGAGTTTCTCGAGCGCCTGCGTCATCGAAGCGACGCGTCCTCGGTCAGTCATCATCATCGTCGTCGTCGTCGCGCGAACGCACTCGCGCGCGCTCGTCGTCATCACCCCTAGGATCGCGCGTCTCCATCCTCACGCGCGCGCGCGAACGCCCGAATCCCGACGACCCGACCGCGGGCACGCTTGGACCCCCTCGCGCGCTCTCGCGCGTTTCCCCTCGCGCGCGACGCGCGCGCGGACCCACCTGCGTGGCGATCGTGCTAAAGTTTCCACTGTAATTCGTGTACTCGGCGAGCACGGTCGTGCGTCGCGCGACGAACGCGTAGATGAGCGGCATCGTTCTCGCGAGGGATCTCTCGCGAGGCGGAGTGTGCGGAATCGGAACGCGCGCGTTACAAAAATGTTCCTCTGTCGAGAGCGTCGAGCGAGGTGCGAGACGACAAAGGGGCGGGGCGAACGATATGTCGTGCGTCCTCTCATCGCGGACCGCGCTTGTCTCGAACCGCACGCCAGTACAGGTCGGCGTACGCCTCGGCGGGCTCGTACCAGCTCCAGTCGCACTTCATCGCGCGCTCGGGAAGTCGGAGCTTCTTCCACCGATCGGCGTCGTAGTAGGCGTCAAGGGCTCGGTCGAGGGCGTAGTCCATGTCGGAATTTTCGGTGCCGTCGAAGACGAACCCGTTGGGGGAGAAACCGGCGGCGGCGCAGCGAGCGGAGTCGTTGTCGACGTCGAAGACGGTGTCGCGTAAACCACCCGTGCGGCGAACGACGGGAACGGCGCCGTATCGCATGGCGATCATCTGCGTCAAACCGCACGGTTCGAACATGGACGGGACGAGAAGGAAATCGCACCCGGCGTAGATGAGATGCGAGAGGGGTTCGTCGTACCTGAACATGAAACCGCTTCGACCCGGGTACTGGCGCTTCATCTCATCGGCGAGCGTATTAAACTCGTGTTGGTGCGCGGGGTCTGGCGCGCTTCCGAGGAGCACGAAACTCGCGCCTCGCTCCAACGCGCGGTGACAGGCGTGCTTCATGAGATGAATGCCTTTTTGCGCCGTCAGGCGGGACACCACGCCGACGATCGGCGCGCCGTCCGGGTGCTGTAAACCGAGTCGATCGCACAACTCCTTCGCCGCCAATCGCTTGCCCTCAAGGACGTCGGCCGCGGCGTAGTTGGCGGGTAAGAATTGATCGGCGCTCGGGTTCCAAATTTCCGTGTCGATGCCGTTTCTGATACCAACGAACGTCTCTCGAGAGGGCTCCACGGCGTGATGAGAGCGCACCTCATCGGCGTACGTCGGACTGACTGTTGTCGCGATGTCGCATGATTCCATCCCACGTCTGATCAAGTCCGCTCCAAATTGCAAGTTGTGCACCGTGAGGGCGGTTGCACTGTCTGGATATCCGCCCCACGTCGCCGGGGCAGTTTGCCAGTCGTGCGCGTGAATGACGTCGACCTTTTTATCGATGGATCGCATCCAAGATAAAGCGGCGTACGTGAAAAAACCAAATCTAACATGGTCGTCGTGGCGTCCGTAAATGCATCCGACGTCAAAGAAACCGTTTCTCGGGCGCAAGAGAACCACGGACACGTCCTCGACCCACCCTCTGAATGCGTCAACCTCAACGTTGTCGTGCATGAAGACGCCGATGTGGTGATATCCGTCCACGGCGTCAAATGATATGCAGTCGTAATGCGGAACGATAACCTCAACGTCGTGGCCGTCTTCTTGCGTTGCTCGCGCGAGCGCAGTGACGACATCACCCATTCCTCCAACCTTTGCTACTGGGGCCAACTCCACCGCGATGTGCACGACGTTAAGCTTCGGTTCTATACCCGTGCCACCAGCGACGGGAACGTGGTAGTCGATTCCGTTGTTTGAGTCGAACACTGTGGCCGACGACGAAATATCATCGTTCGCGAATCTGAAATCGAGGACGTGTGCGTTAGACGGCACGTTCACGGTCACTTGTAGCGTCCCAGGACTCGCGTCAGAACACTGCATGAGAGTCGGTCCGAATGAGTTCGGATGGCTGCCCCGGTTCCACGAGCCACTGCAGTACACCTTTGTCGAGTCGGCAAACGGACTACCCTCGAGTCGATAATAGACGGTGACTTCTCCTCCAGCGCGCGGTTGAAACGGCTCAGTGTGCACGCGCTTGAGCGCAGCAACCTTTGCGTATTTCACCATCATGGAGTGTTTCTTTCGTAAATGATTCTCCGCGCGAGAAGCGGCTCTGTCGGCGGATTTGTCGATGGATTTGCGCTTGGCTGCTATCTCCACCTTCAAGCGGTCGGCGATTTTTTGATCGCGCGTTCGAACTTCAGACTCGACTAAGCAGTGATAATCACGATTGTTATTGTTATCATAGAATCCCTCGGCATCACTGAACACAAAATCGATGGCACTCGCGTCATCGTGAACTTTGAAATCACACACCCACCAGTCGCCGCCATCGCGTACGCGATGGTCCACATCGCGCTCCTTTGCGTCGTGCGCGAGCGGAGTCATGCCAATCTTTTTCGGAACACCCAAAGCCCATTTGTCGAATCCATAGTGGAAAAACACTTGACCATCTCGCGACATGCGATCTGTCGTCGCACGGTTATAGATTACGCGACTGTTCGATGCGGATCGAACGTCGCCAATGAAATAGTACACACCATCAATTGATTTCTTCGCATCAGCGGGTCCTTCGCTCGCCTTCGCTGACTCTTGTTTGTCTACTTCGTACGTGATTTGAGCCTCAAGCGCCGCAATTAGCCGATCGCGAACTTTACTTCGGACGTTCTCTACATATTGAGAAGTCTTCACCAGCTCGGGCTGTGCAGCCGTGTCCGAGGTTGACGCGGGTGTTGAATCCACGCTCTTGGATCCCCTTTCTGTCGCCTTGGATGCCACTCGTAGTGCGGAATCGCGTTCAGCAGTGAGATCTTCAATTTGACGTTCGTATTGTTTGATGGTCTCAGCAGAAGAATCTGTCAATTCGCGTAATACCTCCAACTCTTCCTTCTGAGCCGCTACCAATTGCTCAAACAATTCAACGTCCCCGTCCGCTTCACCAACGTTAGGTTGACTTATAGTCATCAAATCCAATTCCGCTTGCAAACGTTGTGCTTCAGCGGTAGCCTGCTGCGCTTGCTGAGACAAGTCTTCGCACAACATGGCGAACTTCTCTTCGATCGTGTCTTTAGCCGCGATCTCAGCCTCGAGTTTTTCCT
>Ga0208410_1000676_pt1 | contig 19280 bp, 16 predicted proteins | sample ETN02SmetaG_3_FD_185787 | JGI IMG/M metagenome (GOLD analysis project Ga0208410, IMG submission 185787) | Marine microbial and viral communities from oxygen minimum zone, Eastern Pacific Ocean - ETNP2014F10-02SV257 (SPAdes) (version 2) | ecosystem: Environmental > Aquatic > Marine > Oceanic ... | reverse complement strand
GGTTTTATTGCACTTGCGGTTCTGCTGCCAATGTTAAACATGAGCCAGATTCTGCAATAGAAATTAAAAAATGTTTTTTTATTCTGAAAAAAGGAAGACAGGCTCAAAGTGAAAGTAACTGAGACAACTCTAATTCAGGCACGTGGGAGTTTGTTGTGGGAAGAAAACGGAGTAATTCATCGAGATACCTGTAATCTGCACAAACTAAACGTATGGCGTGATCTATTTCCCCCAAAATTGGAGGAAAAACTGTTGGGGGCGGAAGAAGGGGAGAAAATTGAAATGGCCTTTCCTGCCGGAAGCCTGATTCCAGATCATGATCCGGCAAAGGTTTTGAAGGTATACCCCAGTCAATTTGATTTCAACGAAGAGGATCCGTTAGAAGAACCCAAACTTGGCTTGTTTTACAGACTTGGTTGTCTCAAAGGCTTGCATGGTGTCTTCCGATCTGACCTTAGCCCCTTCCGAATCATCGATCGAGATGCCAGCCAGTTCTGGATAGACTACAACCCTCCTATGGCCGGCAGGGATCTCAGGCTAGAATTAGATTTGGAGACCATAAGTGCTTCCCAACAAGAACGGGGAGGGCGGTGCATCGACTTGGCTTCAAAACTGAGCGAAGGAGGTCCTGGAATGCAGGCTAGTATTAAAGGCGTAAAAACAGAATTTGAATCAGGAAACCCCTATTCCCGTGAGGATGGAGACAATGATTTGAATTTCTATCAAAAACCCAGAATGCTGCCTCATCTGGACACACAAGCTCAGGCAGAACTGGAAGGACTTTATGGCCAACTATTAACAAAATCTAACCGCATACTGGATCTAATGAGCAGCTGGCAATCTCATCTTCCCCAAAATCTTGATACTTCTACAGTCGTTGGTCTTGGTATGAACAGTGAGGAACTACGTTTGAATCCAAGGCTTGATCAGAGTCTCGTCCATGATCTCAATCAAAAACCTGAACTGCCTTTTGAAGACGAAAACTTCGACGCTGTGATATGCAGTCTTTCCATAGAATACCTACTTCAACCCGTCAAGGTGTTACAGGAAGCACGAAGGATACTGGTCCCTGGAGGGCTGTTGTTGATAACATTTTCCAACCGCTGGTTTCCTCCCAAAGTCATACGTATTTGGACTGAGTTGCAGGAATTCGAAAGAACCGGAATGGTCATGCAGTGGCTGAAGGAGGTAAGCGGATTCCGATCCCTGGAAACCTCTTCTCTTCGCGAACTTCCGCGCCCGTGGGATGATCGTCACCGGAAATTGAGCCCTTTTTCAGACCCCATCTATGCAGTTTGGGGGTACAAAACGTAAATATGAACCGGGTTCTGCATTAGAAATTAATAACACTAGAATTTTGAAAATTTTTGAATCATTTTAGAGACCATACCATAAAAATATCATTATGGTAAATTTATTCTCATATATCTCAAGTAAGAGGTCCTCTTGATTCTGAGAGAATATTTAAAAAATTGAGGATTTATAACTTGGAGTGTGTCTGATTGTAGAAATTTAGTGATGATTAGTCCCAATAAGAGATGTATTTTTAAGCATAAGCTAGTCGGTTACTCCCAGCAGTCACTGCCATGAGTACAAAAATACATTTCTCATCAACTCTCTAAATTTAAATATATCTAAAGGAGAGCAAGTAAAGCAAAGAAAAGTATTACGAATAACAATGCAACAAGACCTAGAGTAATAAAAAAACTATGCCTTAAATTACTTGACTGTCTCATATACAACCCCTTTAATTTAAATCAAACGATTAAAAATATAATAGGGAAGCCCCATATTATAAGTTCTCAGAGAGAAGTCAATCATAAAATGCCCAGAAAATTATGTATATTCGCAAATATACCTAGTCCGAAGCAGACAAGAGTGTTGAGGAGAGTTATAAAAGAAAGTGAGGATTTTTATTCAAACGTTATCTGACTTGTTAACAATTAGAGGTGTTTTTGATGGTACATCTGGTTGTCAAAAAATTCAAAAAGGAATTTTTGTTACAATCCCTGCATCTCCACAAGAATCATGTCCTTCTGGATGAGTATCTTTGAGCATTTGATTGAACTCATCACTTGTTACATGACAGAGAAGATAAAGTCCAGATTCTTCAAGAAACTTCATCACATCGTGATGAATATCTCTACCACCAGGACTTTTAGCCAAGTCAAAAATACCCTGCCTTCCATAATAGTTGTCTTTCGGTGTACTACCATCAGTGAAGGTTGTGTCTTTGATACTCCTTTTCTGTAGTTCTGTGACTAACTCATCCCATTGAGATTGATTTAAATCTGCAATTTCGTACATGAGTGCATTCCGAATCGGAAACATGATGGCCATCACTTTATGAAAGGATTTTTCGTCATTCGTCAACTCTGTTTGAGACGACTTTATCATATCGTCTCCGTCTTGGGCCGGAGTCCCTTTAGCCTTCAGTACTTCTCCTGAAGAATTAGCAGCGACTGCTTCATTCATAGAAAATAGAACACTCCCATTACTATTTACGATGTTGTTTGTACCACTTTTAAGGCCTGTAGTGTGTGGTGTCCCAGTGAATATGCAATAACCAGCAGAGTTGATCGTACAGGCATACTTGTCTTCTGGTCGCCCATTCTGGCTGTGTTCCGGTTTTTGACCTCGTGCACAACACGAAACAAGAATCAATATGCTTCCTAAAACGATATAAAGAAGCTTTTCCATAAAAATTTTGATTATTTTTCTTTGGGTTGGAATGATTACAGTACCAGTCATTAAGACTCCTTTAAGTCTTAGGATCGAAATAGGTTACTGATTTCGGTTTTTCAGGAGATTTTGGAATGGTCACATAGCCTTAGAAATACCTTCTGCTGAAATTACCAATACTCCTGAGTGACATGAAGTTAAACAGATCTATTGAAACATCTACAAACTCTTTTCAATAAATAAATTCTAATAACTTATATTTTATTAGCAATCGATAGGAAAAATTAAATCGGAGGAACTCACTGACTTGAATACTGCTCTACTTCATCCTCAACCACGACCAATTCAATGCCGGCCTGCCGGAACATGTCTCGTGTTTCTTGAGCTGCATGGTATTTTTTTTTGGCAATCACCTTAGTGATGCCCACACTGATAATCAGCATCGCACAGACGCGGCAGGGTTCCATCTTACAAAACAAGGAAGCTCCTTTGAGCGAAATACCGTGTTTGGCGGCCTGACAAATCGCATTCTGTTCCGCGTGAATGGTCCTAACACAATGCATCCGGGATGTGCCATCCTCCTCCACGACCTCCTTCATCAAATGCCCTACCTCATCACAATGTGGGAATCCCTCTGGAGAACCAACATAGCCCGTACAAACAATCTGCTTGTCCCTGACAACGATACATCCACTGCGACCTCTATCGCAGGTTGCACGATTGGCAACCTCATCCATCAATCCTAAAAAATATTCGTCCCAGCTCGGCCTGCAATAGGTTTCTTCTCCCATGGTGACTCTTTCCTTTTCTGTTGGTTAAAAATATGTATATCAGGATGGTACCCTCAGAATTTCCAAGGATATCAGAGACTGTCATACTTGACCTAGACTAAATTATAGAAGCCGGTCATTTACTCATCATTGATTTTGGTGACACGCACTGCTAAGTCACAGTACCTCCATTGTATTTAGATCCTTTATTATACGACAATTAAAGGCTGTACGATGGTTACACCATTGGTTGGTTTTTCAAATCTATCATTAGTATTTCTGTCGATTTAGGATAGTACCCTTAATTCTAGGGGTTGTCAATTGGTTAATCTGGTCGGTTCATCGTGATTCAAGGAATGTTTTGGAGATTCCTGACTGACTTGATCTGGGACTGAGTCGCTGTAAATTAAGCTAGCTCACAGCAAACTCATCAGATCATTCCAAGTCACAAAAACCATTAAAGAAATTAGCACAGAAAAACCAATCATCTGTGTACGTTCCCTCATAGTCATGCTCAAAGGGCCTCTGTTTAATTTTTCCAACAAGAGCATAAAAATATGTCCCCCATCCAGTGCCGGAATCGGCAGCAAATTGAAAATACCTAGTTGCAAACTTATAAACGACATCAGGAAAAACAAGTCTGCTATACCACTCCGCACTGCTTCACCAATCACCATACCAATTTTTATCGGTCCTCCAAGATCGTCCATTGAGCCTTCACCCTGAAACATTTGTCCCAAGAAACTGAAGGTGGCTTTAGTTAAAAACCATAAACGCGCGCTACCCAGAGCAAGAGAATCACCGAAAGCATGCGAACGGGAAATTTGTTGCATACTCATGCCTAAAAGCCATCTTTGGGACTTTGTCTCCAAATATGGTGCTACTTCGACAAACTGAACAACAGAGTTTCTCTCAATTTCAACCATGAGTTTTTTTGTAGAACTTTCTTCTGCATTACTATTGTCTTTCATGATTTTCTGAACCGCTGGTGAAATTTCGATCCAGTCTTGAATAGACTTCCCATTAATGGCTTTTACTTTGTCTCCAGTTTGTATACCTGCTTTTTCAGCGGGAGAGTCTCCGGTAAATCCTCCAACAATTGGAGAAAGCAGAGGAGACCAACCCATACTTGCAGTACGGCGCATTTCAATACCGGAACTTTCCATAATCATCGAATTCCCAGCCCGGTCAATTTCGAGACTCAGGTTTTCTGAAGGCAAAATTTGTCCCAGTGCACTTTGAAGTTCTTCCCAGTTTTTTACTTTATTACCATTTACCGCGATTATTTCATCATTTGCCCTAATCCCCAATTTATATGCATAACTTTCAGGTTTAACTTTTTGGATATATGGCGTGTCATTTAGATAGGCTGGAATGTCCATGCCTATCCAAAATACCAAAGGCATAAAAATTATCGCAAACACTAGATTCATCAGTGGCCCTGCCGCAAGGATGTAAAGACGTTGAAAAATAGATTTTGCAGCATAATTGGTAGGATCTTCCACATCTTCGTCAGTTACATTTTGACCATACAATTTAACGTAACCTCCAAGAGGTAGCCATGAAAGCCTGTATTCCGTTTCTCCAACTTGTTTTGCCAATGCAGTCGGCGGGAATCCTATTGAAAATGCTTCTACACGTACCCCTACATGTCGTGCAGCAAGATAATGTCCAAGTTCATGGATGAAAATCAGCACTCCAAGAACCGCTAAAAAAGATAAAATAGTTATCAGCATAAGGCGTTAATAATAATAATTTAAGGATTAATTAAATTGATATCCAGCACGTTCTAGTGCGGATACTGCAGTTGTCAGGTATTCTCTTTTGATCAAAATATAATCCGTATCAAATGTAGAAATTGCAAAAATACTTATTTTTTCTCCTGCCAAAACATCAGTAATACCTGAGAGAATTCCAGTCAACTTGAAATCAAGTGGACCTGCTACTTTTAGACACTTCCAATCCGGATTGCTCTTTTCACTTGTTACTGCAATATTTTCAGGACAAACCAGTGAAATTTCTTCAGCAGTTTTGCTCAGACTATAAAAATCACATTCACTAACAGCTTCCGGTAATGATGCATCCAGAGCAAGCCTGTGAATGCTGAAAGTCTCTTCCAGTAATGACAGTACTAAATTTGTTTGCTTCAATTTTTTCGTTTTTCGTAATGCATCTAGTTTATGAGTTCCAGCACTTTTCCTACTTGTTTGCGACCCCACTGATCTGCCTGAATTGCATCTTCTAGTGATTTAATGTTTAGAAGAAAATTTGGGATTTCTTCTAAACACTCTGGTTCAGCATAATGCAGAGTTTCATCCAACTTGCCCATCACGGTAGCTAAAGTTTTGAAGATGTCAACAAAACGGATTTCCTCATTTAAAAAAGCCGCAACAACTTCCTCATTTGCACCGTTCAATACTGCAGGTGCTCCACCCCCCTGTTTAGCGGCCTTGAGGGAAAGTGATAGGCAGGGAAAACGTTGTGTGTCTATGGCCTCAAAGTGCAGCGCATTTAAGGCTACCGGATCTAAACGAGGAATTTTTAAAGGCAGTCTTTCAGGCCAACCGAGACAGTAAGCAATCGGTACACGCATGTCTGGAAGACCCATTTGTGCTAAAAAAGAACCATCAATAAATTCCACCATTGAATGAATGATACTTTCTCGTTGCATCAGGACATCAATCTTTTCAACCGAGACATTAAACAGCCATTGTGCTTCTATTATTTCCAGACCTTTGTTCATCATTGTAGCGGAGTCAATGGTAATTTTTCGACCCATTTCCCAGTTGGGATGATTCAGTGTTTCGGCAAGAGTAATCTGCTCAAACTTATCCAGAGGGAGGTCACGGAACGGGCCTCCTGATGCCGTCAGGATCAAACGCGCGATTCGTTCTGAAGGCTCATTATGCAGAGACTGGAAAATAGCATTATGTTCACTGTCGGTCGGCAGTAACTTTGCACCTGTTTTTTTGGCAGTCTGCATGAAGAGCTCTCCAGCCATTACTAAAGGCTCTTTATTAGCTACTGCAACAATTTTTCCAGCTTCAACAGCAGAATATGTGGGTTCCAAACCAGCGGCTCCGACAATTCCTGCTACTACTAGATCTGTCTCATTATCACTAGAAATCTGTTTCAGACCTTCCCTGCCCCAAACGAATTCTGTTTCTGGACTTCCTTGTCTGATACTAAACGTCTCCTTCAATTCACTTGCTTGACCGCTGGTATCAACACATACAATCCGCGGCTTAAACTCAATTATTTGTTCCCTTAACTGTTCAATTGAACTTTTACATGATAAGGCCTCAATCTGGAACTTTTGCGGAAATTGGCGGACAATCTCAAGCGTTTTCAAACCAATAGATCCGGTTGCGCCAAGAACCGAAACTTTGGTAAGAACGGAGGCTTGAGTTTCAGAACTTTTGGAAAAACTTGCAGTGGATTTCATCCGAGTTGCAGTAAATAGTAAAAAACAGGTGCCGCAAGCATGTGACCATCAATCCGATCAAGGATACCTCCGTGTCCAGGCAGCAGTGTGCCAGAATCTTTAACGTCACAGAGTCTTTTAATTTTTGATTCAACTAAATCGCCAAGTTGCCCTATGACTGCGAGTAGCATAGCTAACAATAATCCGTAAAGCCAGAACATTGACATCGTAAGTTCGCCAAAAACTGCACCTACAATTCCTCCACCGAAAACTCCAAAAAAACTGCCTTCCCACGTTTTTTTAGGACTGATGTTTGGAGCCAGTAGGGATTTACCAAAACGTTTCCCACCAAAATATGCGAAAATATCACTGAAGCTAATGACTAGTAATAGGTAAAAAAGCAGGGCTGTACCTTCCGGAAGACCTTTGATCAATGTAATGTGCAAAACGCTCCAGACTGCCCAAACCATTCCAAATAAACCGAAGCCCAAGGCTGACAATTTAGTAAGTTCGCTTTTAGGTGTAAATACTAATTCATAAAATATCCAACCTACTACACTAATCAACAATGCGGCATGAAGTCCTGTCTCCCCTTTTAACGCTCCTAAACCCATAAGTACGGCAGTTGCTGGCAAAAACCATTCTGGAAGTAATCCAGGAGTTTCTTCGCCCTGAGCTTTAGCAAGCATACTGGTGAGTTCTTGTGCTCCAATGAATGCAATCACAATTACCAGGAGGCCAACGACAAAGGTAGGAGAAAAAAGCAGTAGTGCAATTCCAATAGCCAGTGGAAATCCGGTTTTGAGCCTTGCGGACAAGTCCGATGGAGATGAAACATCACTCATAACATTTCTCACACCAAAGTTTCAGAAATTCTGGAATTGCTAGCCGTTAACGGGATATCCGCAGAGAATTTCGAACCTGCTTCGGAAACGGTTGCGCCTCCCATTGTACGTTTTCTCTGCTGATATTCAAAAATAGCTTCGTGTAAATTATCTTTAGTAAAATCAGGCCATAAAACATCAGTAAAAAAATACTCCGCGTAAGCTGCCTGCCAAATTAAAAAGTTGGAAAGACGCTGTTCACCACTTGTACGAATAATCAAATCCGGATCCGGAACACCAGCCGTGAAGGTTTTTTCCGAAATTAAAGATTCATCAATGCTTTCCGGTTGTAAATCTCCTTTTTTAACCTCTTCTGCCAGCTTCCTGGCAGCACGCACTAATTCGTCCCGGCCTCCGTAGTTCAAAGCTATATTCAACAACAAACCTGTATTACCAGCAGTCGAATCCAAAGCATGACTTAAGCGTTCCTGCAGAAAATCTGGAAGTCCGTCACGGTCACCAATTAGCTTAAAACGTACATTGTTTTTGAGCATTGTCTCCAGTTCTTTTTTTAGGAATTCAAAAAATAAATTCATCAGTGCAGAAACTTCTTTTTTAGGGCGCCGCCAGTTTTCTGTTGAGAATGCGTACAAAGTCAGCACGTTTAATTTCAACTCAGCTGCAGCTTCAACACAAGCTCGTACGGACTTTACTGCATAGCGATGCCCTTCAAATCTAGGTATATCCCGTTTTGTGGCCCAGCGCCCGTTACCGTCCATGATTATGGCGATATGTCCTGGCAGGGATGCTTTATCTATTTTGTCTAAATAACTCATTACGAACAATGGAATGTGTCCTCTAAAGAATATAATTTTTACTGTTTAGATTAGGCTAGTAGAGGAGTCAAGGCAAGATTATTGTAGAGATAGCTACTCAGCATTTACGCAGTATATCTAGCGTGACCGAGCCGTAACGTCGGTGTTTCACAAGTTCCAAAATATCGGGAAACTTTATTTCTCTGGAGTTTGGTGATTCAACTACTATCATTGATCCAGTCCGGATTGCTGGTAGAAGAGCAAGTTTTTCCAGTATATAATCATATTCTCTACCTGAGAATGGGGGATCAACAAAAGCAAGACAAGGTTTTTTAGGATCACTAAAACGGGAAATCCAGTGTATTGCATGGTCCAGGATAAGTTTATATTGTCCTTGCTCCGGTAACATCAGTTCAACATTTTGAATGAGAATTTTCATATGCTTGCGTGATGCTTCAACAAATATTGCGTTCTTTGCACCTCGACTCAATGCTTCTAAACCCAAAGCTCCACTACCTGCGTATAGATCAATTACTGTCAGCTCTTCCCACCTTAACATCGAAGAAAGTAGATTAAAAAGAGCTTCCCGAACCCGATCCGAAGTAGGCCTTACATCTTTTCCCGCGGGGACTTTTAATTTTCTGCCGCGAAACTCTCCTCCGATAATCCGTAACATAATTAGTTTCCCGATTTTGCTTCTATTTTGCTAGTACATCCAAGATTGTGATAAGCTCATACTTCAAAAAATTAAAGTAAAGAATTAACAATGACAACAACTATTTTAGTGCATTTAGGACTGGGCAGCAACTTAGGAAATCGACAAGCCTTCCTGAATCAAGCTTGCAGCAAATTATCAGCAGCAACTTTGCAGAATTTTCGCTCTTCCGAAATCTATGAGAGTGAACCACTTTTGAAGATGAAACAGCCCAATTATTTTAATCAAGTAGTTTGTGGTTGGACCGAGCTTACTCCTGTTGAACTGTTAGAAAAGTGTCAGCAAATTGAAACCCAGTTGGGTCGTATCCGCAAAGAACACTGGGGATCGAGAAAAATTGACCTTGATATTCTGAGTTACGGTAAAGATATTGTTGATACTGAAAGGTTAAAAATTCCTCATCCGGAAATGGAAAAACGCAGCTTTGTTTTATTACCACTGCTTGAACTCAGTCCGGATTGGGTACATCCGAAAAGTGGAAAAAGTATCCAGATACTCTGGGAAAATTGGTTGAAGACAAATAACGAAGAACTTCCTCAAGTTCTAAATCCAAAAAATCAATCGAGCTGATCGTAGGCTCTTATGGTGAGAAATTCTTCAAATGCTTCCTCACTGACTAGTGAAATAAACAAGTCTGTCGCCTGCTTCATCTTCTCTTCATTGTAGGAACCTCCGTACGATTCCCGGATTTTGGCTAGTTCTTCAGGAATAATATTTAGCACTAGTTCATTTGTTATTTTGCGCCCATCCTCCAATTTACCTTGCGGGTGACGGCACCATTGCCAAATCTGTGATCTTGAAATTTCAGCAGTTGCCGCGTCTTCCATTAAATTAAAAATCGCTACGGCACCTGTGCCACCTAACCATGCTGCTATGTATTGTATTCCGACACTGACGTTATTACGTAAGCCAGATTCTGTTATTTTTCCTCCAGGAATCTGGAATTCCAGCAGCATTTCCGCACTAATCTGGACATCTTCACGCATTCGATGTTTTTGGTTGACATGGCCTTCTTCAAAGGTTTTGCTGAAAACTTCTGTACATACAGGAACTAGATCAGGATGCGCAACCCATGACCCGTCAAAACCGTCTTGTGCCTCTCTTTCTTTGTCTTGTTGAACTTTTTCCATAGCAACACGGTTGACTTCTTCATCACGACGGCTGGGAATAAACGCGGCCATTCCTCCAATAGCGTGAGCCCCGCGTTTGTGGCAAGTCTGCACCAGTAATTCAGTATAAGCACGCATTAGTGGGACTGTCATCGTGACCTGTGACCGATCCGGCCAGATAAAATCAGGCATATGCCGAAATTTCTTTATCACACTGAACATATAATCCCATCGCCCTGCATTAATCCCGGCCATGTGTCCACGTAACTCATAGATAATTTCTTCAATTACAAAAGATGCTAAAATAGTTTCCAGCAAAACAGTGGCTTTGATAGTTCCATAATTTACACCCAGTTCATTTTCCGCAAATGCGAAGACCTCATCCCATAAACGTGCCTCCAAATGATTTTCCAGTTTTGGCAGATATAAATAAGGACCGGTACCTTTTTCCAATGTCCGTTTAATGTTATGGAATAAATATAGTCCCGCATCCACCAGAGATCCTGAGGCTACTTCACCATCAATCAGGATATTTTTTTCTTCCAAATGCCAGCCACGCGGCCGAACAATCAATGTTGCCAATTCCCCATCATTTAGTCGATATTCCTTAGCCTTAGTATTGGTAAATTGAAGTGTTCGTTCATAGGCTGCGGACAAGTTGACCTGTCCCTGGATCTGATTGTACCAGTTAGGTGTAATCGAATCCTCAAGATCTGCCATGAATATTTTTGCACCGGAATTGAGAGCGTTAATCATCATCTTTGCTTCGGCCGGTCCTGTAATTTCGCAACGCCGGTCCTGTAGATCTTCCGGAATTGGATCCACTTGCCAATTGCCTTTCCGAATTGATTCCGTTTCTCTTAAAAAAGTAGGATTGTTACCGGCAAGAATTTTATGATGAGTTTCTTTACGACGCTCTAGGAGAGACTTACGGGTACCGTTGAACATTTGATGTAACTTGACCAAAAATTCCAGAGCTTCTTCTGTTAGGATATTGTCAAAACCCGGATGCATTTTCCCGGTAATTGTAATGGGGCTCATAAGTTTTTAAAATTAATAAATATTTTCAAATAGTTAAGGATAATTTAAAATAATAAAATGATCAATAAATAATTTGGATAATGTGAATATTTTAGGAGCGGATCAGATAGAGTATATAATTCATATCAGGCTTACATACCTTAATAATTTGATGTATCCCAGTTTTCCTATTTAAGAATTCACCCAGGGCAGTTTGTCCAAATCAACATTGCCTCCGGTAATAATCACACCGACGCGTTTTCCAGAAAATATGTTTTTGTTTTTAAGGATGGTAGCTAAAGGAACTGCGCTTGAAGGTTCAATAACGATTTTCATTCTTTGCCAAATGAGCTTCATTGCATCAATAATTTCCTGTTCTGTAGCAATCAAAATGTCTTCAACATATTTTGACACAAAATGCCATGTCAAATCTTTCAATGGTACCTTTAGGCCATCAGCTACAGTCACAGGAGCATCATCTGCAATGATGTATCCAGCTTTGAAAGAACGGTATGCATCATCTGCATTTTTTGGTTCAGCCGCAAATATTTTTATTTCTGGAGCAACATTTGACATGGCCAGACAACTTCCCGATATCATCCCTCCTCCTCCAATTGGAGCGATAACTGCGTCCAAGCCGCCCGTTTGTTCCAGCAATTCTAGCGAGCAAGTTGCCTGTCCGGATATAACCCGCGGATCATTGTAAGGATGTACAAAATCGGCTCCTGATTCAGCTACAACCCTCGCCGAAGTCTCTTCACGTGATGTAGAAGAGGGTTCACACTCAACAATGGTACCACCGTAATCTCGTACAGCATCTTTTTTTGGTTCAGGAGCGGTATGCGGCATAACAACTGTTACTGGTATTCCTTTCCTCCCTGCAGCATAAGCCAGTGAGAGACCATGATTTCCAGAAGAATGAGTCACCACTCCTTTAAGTGCCACTTCATTACTCAAACCAAACACTGCATTTGAGGCTCCTCGTGCTTTAAAGGCTCCTGCTTTTTGGAAATTTTCACACTTGAAGTATAATTCCGCGCCACTGATTTTATTCAAATATATACTGCTTAAAACCGGTGTTTTGTGAATGTAAGGCTTGATTCGCTCTTGTGCAGTTTCCACATCATTGAACGTTGGTATATACATGATCTTCACCTTTTTTACAGCATTGCCAGCAAAACTCCTGCCGCGACCGCGGAGCCGATAACTCCAGATACATTTGGTCCCATAGCGTGCATCAGTAGATGGTTTTGCGAGTTGGCTTCCAGTCCGACCTGGTTTACTACACGAGCTGCCATTGGAACCGCAGAAACACCGGCGGCTCCAATAAGAGGATTGATTGGTGTCGAAGACAGGTTGTTCATTAACTTAGCCATTAAAACACCCGTTGCGGTGCCAGCAGAAAAAGCGATCATACCCAGAACAAGAATTCCCACCGTTTCTAGATTGAGAAATTCTCCAGCTGCTAATTTACTCCCTATACTCAGCCCAAGAAATATGGTCACAGTATTGATCAGGGAATTTTGAATAGTGTCTGAAAGTCTATTTATCACACCGCTTTCTTTTGCCAAATTTCCAAACATGAACATACCTATCAATGGAGCTGCAGTAGGAAGTAACAATGCGCATATACCCAGCGCAACCATAGGGAATAATATTTTCTCACGTGTGGAAACATAGCGCAGTTGAGTCATTTCAATCTCACGCTCTTTTTGTGATGTCAGCATGCGCATGATCGGTGGTTGAATGATCGGCACAAGTGCCATATATGAATAGGCCGCAATAGCGATTGATCCAAGCAAACGAGGGGACAACTGGCTTGAAAGAAAAATTGCGGTAGGGCCGTCTGCCCCGCCAATGATGCCAATGGAAGCAGCGTCACGGAGAGAAAAGTCAATGCCTGGAATACCATTTAATGCCAGTGCTCCTAATAATGTACCAAAAATTCCGAACTGTGCTGCACCGCCGAGTAAAGCAGTTTTTGGATTTGCCAGCATAGGACCGAAATCAGTCATTGCTCCGACACCCATAAAAATTATCAAAGGGAAAATTCCAGTGGTAATTCCTGCCTCGTATACATAATACAAAATGCCGCCTGGTTCCGAAAGGCCAGCTAAAGGAATATTGGAAAGCACTGCACCGAAGCCAATAGGTACCAGAAGCAAGGGTTCAAACTGAAGCCGAATTCCTAAATACATCAGAATTAGACCGACACCTATCATGATCAAACGACCAAATCCTTCTGTCCAATCCAAACTCTGTCCATGAAATAGCGCTGCAATGCCTGTAGATTCGTATAGTTTGAGCAACATTTCATCAAATGCAGGTAAAGCAACAACAGATGTGCTGCTCGCAACTTGCTCGGTAATAACAGGAACTGTCTGTATTATCCCGACTGTTTCTCCTTTTCTGTAATGCATGAGGGGTTGCAATCGCCATAAAACAAGTTTCCCGGAAATCCCTGTACGAAACTTAAATTTTGCCCCTTTAGAATCCTTAAGAACCGCCAATGTATCCCCGGCAAAAACCCACTGATCAATTTTAACATCTACTCTTACAACCCTGGCATCCTTGGGCATCATAACATTGATTCTTTCTTCTTCGGCTTGCGCAAATAAAGTCCCGGAAAGTCCGCAAAAAATAAAAAAGCTAAAAATTGTCCGAAGAATTTTCAATATTTTTCTAGAAATATACATGTGGGTCAATCTGAGCAAATCTGTCTTTTTTGAGAAAACATCTTCTCAGACCTTTAGTGAAAGTAAAGCATCTCCCGATTGCACCGTGTCTCCTGCTTGCACATTAATAGTTTGTATGACCCCAGATTGTGGAGATTTAACATCAGATTCCATTTTCATGGCTTCCATCACGAGTAGAGTTTGGTCTGCGGTAATTGTCTCACCAACCTCTACTTCCAGCCTTACGATGTTTCCGGGAGTTGGAGCAGGGATGTCAATTCCAGATGTCTGCTGAGTCGCAGGTGCGTTATTTCCGGAAACAACCGGTGCAACCGCATTTACACCGGCGTTGACTTGAACTTGATATGCTCTGCCGTCAACAGTGATGGTGTAATCTCTTGGTCCTTTTAGAGATTCAACACTCCCGGAGAGATTTGGCGCTGTTGATTTTCCAGACGCCGGGACTTCTTTTGCTGTTTCGTCCGATTTTTTCCTGATTGAAGTTTTGGCTTTGCCCAGAAGAAAATCAATACCTTTTTCCTCACAACTTGAAGCAATGAACAGGTTTTCCTCTGTTTCAGGCAGGTTATGTTTTTTAAGTTCTGCTGCTGCTTTTGGGGTTCCAGGTTCCAATAAGTCTAGAGGGTCATCATTGAAAACAGGTTTATCCAACTGTTCAGAAGCTAGTTTTACAATTTCCGGATCCGGCTCCACCGGTGTCCGACCAAAGTAACCCAACACCATATTTCCGTATGATGGATTGATTTTTTCCCATTTGCCAAGTGTCACGTTTAGATATGCCTGTTGAAAATAAAATTGTGACACAGGCGTGACTGAAGCACCAAAACCTCCCAACCGAACAACTTCCGACATTTCTTTGATGACATCCGGATACAAGTGCAAAGTTCCGGTGTCACGCATCATCATTGTGTTAGCAGTCAAAGCACCGCCAGGCATTGGTGAAAAAGGAATCAGTGGTGAAACCATACGTGATTCAGGAGGGAAATAATAATCCTCAAAGCTTTCCGCAAAAACCTCTTCCGCTTTAATTATTTTATCAGGATCTATGTCCAGAGTGTAATCAGTTCCTTTTAGAGCGTGCCACATTGTGAGTATATCAGGCTGCCCTGTCCCGCCGCTTACAGGACTCATCGCAAGATCAATTCTGTCAATTCCGCCTTCAATTGCACTCATGTACTGGCTCACTGCTGTACCGGCGGTATCATGTGTGTGCAGGTGCAGAATAGTACCTTCCGGAACCATCTTTCTTGCACCTTTGATCGTCTCATGGACTTTCCTAGGATTCGCCGTTCCGCTGGCATCTTTGAAACAGATCGAATCAAAAGGCACATCCGAATCTAAAATATTACGAAGAGTTTTCAAATAATATTTGGTATCGTGCGCACCTTTGCAACCAGGAGGTAAATCCATCATCGCAATAACGATTTGATGGTGCAAACCATGGTTTGTGATGCACTCTCCAGAAAATCTAAGATTGCGTAAATCGTTTAATGCATCAAAGTTGCGGATAGTCGTTATGCCATGTTTTTTGAACATTTTTGCATGTAGGTCAATCATATCACGAGGTTGTTGACTAAGTGCCACCACGTTTATTCCACGTGCAAGAGTCTGCAAATTCGCATCCGGCCCAACTGTTTTTCGAAACGCGTCCATCATGTCAAAAGCAGATTCGTTACAATAGAAAAACAAACTTTGAAACCGAGCACCGCCCCCTGCCTCAAAGTAGGTTATTCCAGCTTCAAGTGCAGCTTCTAAGGGTGGTAAAAAATCTTTAGTTGCGACTCGTGCACCGAAAACAGACTGAAAGCCGTCACGGAAAGATGTCTCCATAAACTCAATACGTTTCCTTGCCATTGATATTTTTCCTATTAGATTTGAGTTTAGATATTGAAATATATTAGGTTAAGAATTCTTATTATCTGCTTCAAAAGCATTAATTGCCGCTGCAAAGACCTCAACAGGAACTGCCGGACTGGCTTCATTTTTTGTAGGAGAATCACGGGATTTTCTATGAGATTTCTGAGTTTGCAGCTCAAGTGCAGTAAAGTTACGATTGAAATATTTAACCCACTCAATACAGGCAATCAACAACATCAAAAATATCATGACTGCCGTCATGCCGACACCCATTAGCTTGAGTCCTTCCCACAACATATGTCAATCTAAGCTGAGTAATGAATAATAGACTAAGCCAATCGAGTCTATTCATAAACGTAATTTTGGATTTAGCGGGAGCCCGCTCTTATTTGAAAGGTTACTCTTTTTCATAAGTAAGATCAAGGAAACTATGATATTGACTCAAAAGCAAATTGAATTGTTTGACCATGATGGATATTTAATTTTAGAAGACTTTGTAAGTCCAAAGGCATGTGAATCGCTGCGTCACAGAGCCTTGGAAATAGTTGACAATTTCGATCCTGCTGAATCAAGTTCCATTTTCACCACCAATGATCAAATAAGACATTCTGATAAATATTTTCTGGAATCAGGTGATAAAATTCGTTGTTTTTTTGAGGAAGAAGCATTCGACAAAAATGGGAAACTGCTTCAGGATAAAAAATATTCCATCAATAAAATCGGTCACGCGATGCATGACCTGGATCCAGTTTTTGAAAAATTTTCCAGAACTACTGAGTTAGCCCAGACAGTAAAAGATTTAGGTTTTAAGGATCCTGGAATACTGCAGTCAATGTTCATTTTCAAACAGCCCCGTATAGGCGGTGAAGTCAGCTTTCATCAGGACTCAACTTTCCTTTATACAGAGCCGTTGAGCGTTAAAGGTTTTTGGTTTGCTTTAGAAGATGCTACTCAACAAAACGGCTGTTTATGGACAATTCCGGGAGCTCACAAAAAAGGATTGAAATCGCGGTTTTACCGTAGCGAAAATGGGGAAGGAACTGAAATGGAGGTCTATGATGATTCCACTTGGGAGACTTCCAAACTGGTCCCTCTTGAAGCAAAAACCGGGACAATGGTCGTTTTGGACGGGCTCTTACCCCATATGAGCTATGCTAATCGTTCTGACATGACAAGACACGCCTATACAATCCATCTAATTGAAAAAGAAGCGCATTACCCTGAGTCCAACTGGCTCAAACGCTCTCCTGAAATGCCTTTGCGTGGATTTTAATGGTTTGGGGGGGATTCTTTTTTAGCTTCGGTAATTAAAGAATAGTCTTCAGGTTGACGATGAAGGTCAAAATTGAAAATGTTTTCCTGAATCTCCTTGCAGCGTTCTAGGTCACATTCAGCCAAAATCAACTCATCTGCGAGTGTTTTGCACTCGGCGACAATTTCTCCTGTAGGTGCAATGATACACGTACCTCCTATCAGCTCACAGTCCTCTTCTTTCCCGGCTTTCGCAACAGCGACAATCCAGGTGCCATTTTGATACGCTGCAGCCTGTAAAGACAGATGGTTATGAAACTCTTGCAGATGATCATGTTCAGGTGCAGGGGGATAATGTTTTGGTGTGTTATAACCCAAAACTACAAGCTCTACTCCCTGCAGTCCCATGACACGAAAAGTCTCCGGCCAACGGCGGTCATTACATATACACATGCCGATCTTTCCGCTAAATAACTTATGAACCTGAAATCCTAAATTACCCTTTTCAAAATATCTTTTCTCAAGATGCTGAAACGCTCGCCAAGTTTCATTTTCTATGTGACCAGGTAAATGTATCTTCCGGTATTTAGCAGCAATTTCACCCCGATCATTAACAATCACCGCAGTATTAAAATGACGAGTGACTCCGTCTTCCTCAACAAGTTCTGCAAAACCGAAATTGAAGCCTATTTTTAGTTTCCTTGCTTCATCAAACAATGGTTGTATCTGTTTGTTTGGCATTTCCGTTTCGAAAAATTTGTCAATTTGGGACTGTTCCTCGAAATACCAGCGCGGGAAAAAAGTCGTTAGTGCCAGTTCTGGAAAGACAACCAACTCAGCGTCTTGTGCTTTGGCATTTTGCATTAGGGTTATCATACGTTTGACTGCTGAAGAACGTGTTTCAGCTAACGCTATGGGACCGAGTTGTGCTGCAGCTACTTTTATGATTCTTGGCATCAAACTATTATTGTTTATACAGATTTATGCAGCAAAATTTGCAGGAGCACATCGGCACCAGCTTGAAGGTGTTTTGGCTCAGTATATTCTGCTACATTGTGACTTATACCGTTTTGGCTGGGAACAAAGATCATGGCTGTTGGACAATTCGGTGCAAACATTTGTGCATCATGTCCTGCTCCAGATGGCATTGATTTTACCCGGAAACCAAGTGCTGATGCAGTCTCAGATACTAATGAAACCATTTGTTTATCAAATGAAACAGGCTCAAATCTGGCGAGTGTGCGGCTTGAGTAAGTCACCCCTTCTGCTTTGCAGATTTGTTCAATAAATGACCCGATTGACCGTTCCGCTTCTTGTAATTTCTGTTCGTCTGTATTACGCATATCAATTGTAATCAGTGCTTCTTTAGCAATCACATTTATCAGTCCCGGATTTAGTTTTGTTACGCCGACAGTTCCGATTTGATCACCCCCCATTTCCTTGGCAAGGCGTCGTACCTCCATCGAAATAGCTGCTGCTACGTATCCTGCATCATGCCTGAGCCTCATAGGTGTTGTCCCTGCGTGGTTTGCGGTACCGCCTATCCGATATTCATTCCAGGAAATACCCTGAACACCTTCAACTGCACCTATTTCATAATCCTCCAACTCAAGAATTGGACCTTGCTCAACATGCAGTTCAAAAAAACTGTCTGCACGAAAATCACCTGTTGAGGTGTCTCCAGCATAACCAATTTTTTCAAGCTCATCTCCAACACGTTCTCCATCAATGTCAAGGACATCCAACATGCTTTTAAGTTCAAATGCACCTTGATGAACTCCACTCCCCATCATGTCAGGAGCAAAACGGGAACCTTCTTCATTGGTAAAAAAACCAACTCCAATCGGTTTTCGTGTTATAATGTTGGAGTCATTCAAGGTTTCAATTACTTCCAAACCTGCAAGAACCCCTAGGTTTCCATCATAACGTCCACCACTTGCTACCGTATCTATATGTGATCCTGTCATCACAGGTCTTCCGGATTCCTGTCCTGGACGAATCCCGACAACGTTTCCAATTTGATCAACTGTAACTTCCAGATCGAGTTCATGCATCCATTTAACAACCAGATCACGCCCTTGTCGGTCTTCATCGGTCAGCGCCATTCTACATACACC
>Ga0208410_1000675_pt1 | contig 19285 bp, 25 predicted proteins | sample ETN02SmetaG_3_FD_185787 | JGI IMG/M metagenome (GOLD analysis project Ga0208410, IMG submission 185787) | Marine microbial and viral communities from oxygen minimum zone, Eastern Pacific Ocean - ETNP2014F10-02SV257 (SPAdes) (version 2) | ecosystem: Environmental > Aquatic > Marine > Oceanic ... | reverse complement strand
AATTTTTATAAAAGGTATTTAAATACATTTATGATAGATATACGAAGCTTTAACCTTGTAATTTAAATAATCATTTTCATGGAAATAGCAAATAATATTACTTCTCTCGTAGGCAACACACCTTTAGTTAAATTAGAGCGGATAAGAAGACACTTCAATTGCCACCCAGAAATAATAGCTAAACTTGAAAGTTTTAATCCGTCAGCATCTGTTAAAGATAGAATCGCTTACGCAATGTTAAGTAATGCTGAAGAGGAGGGTTTGATAAAATCTGGTAAAACAACATTAATTGAAGCTACAAGTGGAAATACTGGAATTGCATTAGCAATGGTTGCGGCCGCTAAAGGATATAAATTGATATTAACTATGCCCGATACAATGAGTATTGAGAGAAGGGCAATGTTAAGAGCTTATGGAGCAGAATTGCAGTTAACTCCTGGGAGGGAAGGAATGCAAGGTGCTTTAGATTTAGCGAATGAGTTGTCTTCAAGTATTCCAAATAGCTTTCAATTTAATCAATTTGAGAATTTCGCGAATCCAGATATTCATGAAAGAACAACCGCAAAAGAAATATGGGATCAAACTAATCATAAATTAGATGGTCTTGTTACTGGAGTCGGCACTGGAGGGACAGTAACCGGATGTGCACGCTTTTTGAAAAAGGTTAATCCTAATTGCAAAATATATGCTGTTGAGCCAAAAAAAAGTGCCGTTATTTCAGGAGAGCAGGCAGGATCACATTCTATTCAAGGCATAGGAGCAGGCTTCATACCAAAAGTACTTGACACTAAATTAATAGATGAAATTATTAAAATAGATGATGCTGAAGCATTTTATTATGGCCGTTTATTAGCTCGCTTAGAAGGCCTTTTATCAGGTATTAGTAGCGGTGCAGCATTAGCCGCAACAATAAAAATTGGAGAAAGGAAAGAACTCAAAAATAAAAGGTTAATAGTAATTCTCCCAAGTTTTGGTGAAAGATATTTATCAACAGCAATGTTTGAAACTAATACAGTAATACAAGCCAGAAAAGACGGTTTTTTATAAAGAATTATTTAATATGACCAAAAACTTTTATGAGGAATTAGGTATTAAAAAGAATGCAACCAAACATGAAATCCAGTCTGCATATCGAAGCTTAGTCAAAAAACATCACCCTGATGCAGGAGGCGAAAAAGAGAGATTTCTTGCTATACAAATTGCTTGGGAAACCCTCAAAGACACAATAAAGAAAGAAAAATATGATAGAAAAATTTTCTCTTCCAGTACCTCATTTAATTCATTAAATGAAAATTGGGAAGAGAAATTTAATGCAAAAAAACATAATTCGTCAATTAAAGACAAAGAAGTTGAAACATGGATTCAAGAGATTTACACTCCCATCAATAGATTAATTAGCCAAATAATTAAACCTTTGAATAATGAAATCAAAGAACTATCTGCTGATCCTTATGATGACCAATTAATGGAAAATTTTTGCAGTTACATAAGCCTTTCACAAAAGAAAATAGAAAAAGCCGACAAAATTTATAATAAAAAATTAGTACCAAATTCTATTTCATCTTTAGGCTTAAATCTTTATCATTGTTTTTCACAAGTTAAAGATGCATTATCAGAGCTTGATAGATATACACAAGGATACGTAGATGATTACTTATTTGACGGTAAAGAAATGATTAAAGAAGCAAAAAGAATTCAATCAAAGATGGCCTTAGAGAAAAAAAATAAAAATTTTTAAAAATAAAATTTATTGTATATATTCTTTAAGTTGATCTAATTTCAACCAAACATCTGGAACAGGTCTGCGCCATCGAACCTGAGCATATTCGTCTTTGACTGCAAGAATCTCTCCAGGACCTTCAAAGACATAATTAGGAAAATCATAATCACTTGCAAGCGCCTCAATACTTTTTATATAAGTTTCTCTATCGACAAAAACTAAACTTCCTTTCTTGAGAGGTTTCTTTGGAATAGAATCTGTCATAATAAATTCTTCGAAGTTATTTGAAATTTATTATACAAAATCTTGTTTGATAAATATTTAAAAAAATTGATTACGGAATAATCATTACAAACGTCTAAAAAATCTAATAGCCTTAAATAATAAATATCTAAAAAATATGCGTCTTTTACTACTTGGCTGTACTGGATTTGTTGGTAAAGAATTAGTTCCAACACTACTAAATAAAAATCACGAGATATACATTGTCAGTAGAAAACCTATAAGTAAATTAAAGCTAGATTTAGACTTGAATAAATTTAAATTTATTCAAATAGATTTATCAAAAAAACAAAACTGGAATAACGAAAATCTTCTAAATATTTTAAAAGAGTCAGATGGAATTATTAACTTAATGGGAGAGCCTATAGCAGAAAAGAAATGGACTGATTCACAAAAAACGGAGATTGAAAATAGTAGAATTAACACTACAAAATTTTTGATGAAGACTCTTAAAAATTTGAAAATCAACCCAAAAGTTATTATCAATGGATCAGCAATAGGTTATTACGGAACAAGTTTGTCAGATGAATTTACTGAAAATAGTACTGGAGGAAAAGACTTTTTAGCTAATCTTTGCAAAAAATGGGAATCAGTTGCTGCTGAAAAACCATTGTTCTCAAGATTAGTAATTTTTAGAATTGGAATTGTTCTGGAGGCAGATGGAGGAGCATTAGGGAAAATGCTTCCTGTATTTAAAATTGGTTTAGGCGGACCAATTGGAGATGGTATGCAATGGATGAGTTGGATTCATAGAAGTGATTTATGTGCTTTAATAACTAACGCATTGGTTGACAAAAAGTATTCAGGAGTATTTAACGCTGTTGCACCAAAGCCAGTATTGATGAAGGATTTTTCTCAGACTTTGGGCAATTGTCTTAATAGACCTAATTTACTCCCAGTGCCAGGAGCAGTGCTCAAAATATTGTTAGGAGATGGGGCAAAAGTGGTATTAGAAGGACAAAAAGTAGTAAGCAGTAAACTAAAAAATTTTAAGTTTAAATATCCTCTTCTCGAGAAAGCAATTTACGCCTCCACCAAGAATTAATACCGTTTAACAAAGCACCAATAATTAGAATTGTTATTAATGGGACTATAAGAGGATTCCAAACTCTCTGAATAAAATTAATAAAAATATATTTTCCATTTAATTGCATAATTATTGCAAAAACGAAAAATATTGCAAAAAAAATTACTGTAAATAAGTTTATTAACAATAAATTATCTATTATTTTTTTTAAGTTATTTTGATTCTTTTCCTCAGTCATTTTTTATAACAAAATTCATATCATCAACCATATTAATACAAGCTTTGTTTTCACCTAGTCTTTGTTTAGCATTTTCATTACATGAAATCAAAAACTGCTTATTTAACTTAATTTGATATATTACTTTTATGATCAAGTTTATTGTCTGATTTATTTGATCATTCTTATTTTTATAATTAGTGGCACAAAAAACATATTTCCCAAGCAAGCGTCTTTGAGCTTCAGCAAAAGATTTTGTAAATTGTGGGCCTTTACCTTCAATCTGAATAACTGGTTTCCCTAATCCAATCGCTTGCTCTGCTGCTGTTCCTGCCATGCTGATACAGCATCTACTTTTCAATAATATTTCGTCAAAATTATTCCTATATAAATTCACCCTTAAAGATTTATATTCAAACTTCAAGAGATTCTTCTCATTTATTTTTTCTAGATATAACCATTTTCTATTTTTAAATATCTCCCTTATTTTTGATGAAGATAGAGCATTAACTATTGCAAAATTAAATTCAATTTTTTGAAAATATTTAAAATCTGAAATAGCCTCTAATACTTCTAAAATCAAAATAAAATTATCTAAAATTTCGGGAAATCTACTTCCTGGAAATAATCCAATACTAAAGTCAGATTTATTTAATTCTTTATCTCTAAAAAAAAACTTATCCATAAATGGATTCCCAAAAAAAGATACTTTCTTTTTTAATTGCAAAGTTAAATCATTAGCCGTAAGAAAATCTCTTACGTATATCTTTTTTGCGTTTTTTGAAAGCAAAAAATATTTAGAGGGCCATGGTAATTTTAACTTTCCTTCATAATGACTAGAATAAGCAACTAGATATGTAAAAAAATCTTTTTTACATGCCCATGCAAAAAATATTGGAACAATATCGCCAACGATAAAAAAATAATTATATTTTTTTCTTATTTTATAAGTTAAATATAATCTTTTTATTAGATAAATTATTTCTCCACCAAATATCTCAGTTAGTCTTCCCTTAAAAGAATTATAGCCAATACCTCCTGTCCTGAATTCGCGAGTTTTTCCAATAATTTTAATTTTTTCTTTTTCATAATGAATTCCTTTACCCACAATCGGCAAGGCATCTACAGAATAACCACTATTTACCAATTCCTTAGCTATTAAGCTCCCAGATAGATCTTCTCCATGACCATTACTAAGTAATAAAATTCTGGACAATTTAAAATTCTAACCATTTTTTGACTTTAGTTAATTCAGGCCAATCTGGATATCTATTAAATCCGTCTTCAACAGATTCTTTCAACTCACTTTTAACATCTGGCATCATCATAGACATTTTTTTTATTAGCTCAATATGATCTCTAACACCTTTATTATTGGTAGCCAAAAGAGCTAAAGATAAATTCATTCTTGCTTGTGGATCTTGCTGATTTAATCGAACAGCTTGCCTTGCAGCAGCCAAAGCTTCTTCATTATTTTTTAAGAGTAATTGAAGCCATGCTAGACAAGTCCAAGCAGCAAAATGATTTGGTATTTGCTGTATAATTTTTTGAAAATCTTGAACGATAGGAATCAAATCTTGTCCATCTTTGTACTTGGATAGAGCTGAATTAAAATCCTCTTCGATGGGATTAATTTCGTTATTCATTATTGTTTAAACTGCAAAGGAGCTTCCACATCCACAAGTTTGAGAAGCATTAGGGTTTACAAAATTAAAGCCACCGCCAATTAATTCCTTACTAAAGTCTAGTTGCATTCCATATATATATAAAAGACTTTTTGGATCACATACAACTTGAAAGCTTTGTTCGGAATTTAATGAATAATCATATACTTTATCATCTGAATTTATTTCATCACTTCCAATAAAGTCCATTGTATAACTCATACCACTACATCCTCCTGACCTCACTCCGACCCTGAGAGCTTTTTTGTCAGTCTGATTTTTTAATAAATTTGAGATTTGTTCTATTGCATCATTAGTAATTAAGATCCCTTTGCCATCATCAGAATTCTTAATTTTTTCTGCTACTTCTACATTTTCCATAAACAGAGTTTATCTACTATTAATAATATAAAAAGTTAAGCTAAATGATGCATAGAACAAACAAAATACAAACTTGATTTGTTATAATTCTAAGAAAAAGTGAAAATTGCGATAGTAGGTTCTGGATTAGCTGGTTTAACAGCAGCAGTAGATTTAGTTGATGAAGGTCATGAGGTAGAAATATATGAGAATAGATCTTTTTGGGGAGGTAAAGTTGGAAGTTGGGAGGACAAAGACGGAAATCATATAGAAATGGGATTACACGTATTTTTTTATAACTATGCAAACTTATTCAAACTCATGAAAAAAGTTGGAGCATTAGATAATCTGCTCCCAAAAGAACATACTCATCTATTTATTAACAATGGCGGTGATTTAAGATCCCTAGATTTCAGATTTGCTTTGGGTGCACCTTTTAATGGTTTAAAAGCGTTTTTCACTACTGAACAGCTAACTTGGGTAGATAAGTTAAGAAATGCTTTAGCATTAGGTACCAGCCCAATAGTTAGAGGGTTAATAGATTATGAAGGTGCTATGAAAATAATTAGAGACCTTGACAGGATAAGTTTTAAAGAATGGTTTATCAATCATGGTGGGAGCGAAAAAAGCTTGGAGAGGATGTGGGATCCCATTGCATATGCTTTAGGATTTATTAATTGCAAAGATATTTCAGCAAGGTGCATGTTAACTATTTTCATGATGTTTGCATCAAAAACTGAAGCTTCTAAACTTAATCTTCTTAAAGGTTCCCCTCATAAGTGGCTTACACAACCTATTGTTGATTACATAACCAAAAGAGGTGCCAAGATCCACCTAAACCATAAGGTTGAAAAAATTATCTATGAAAAAGAATCTTCATCCTATTCAGTTACGAAATTACAAATATCATCTCCTGAAGGTACCAAAACAGTATTTGCTGATAATTTTCTCGCTGCCTGTGATGTTCCTGGAATAAAAAAAATAATTCCAAAAGAATGGTATCAATTCAAAGAATTTGAAGGTCTAAAAAAACTAAGAGCAGTTGCAGTTGCAACAATTCAATTAAGATATGACGGTTGGGTTACTGAATTAAATAAAGATAACACTAGTAAAATCCCTACAGGACTAGATAATCTTTTATATTCTGCTGATGCTTCTTTCAGCTGTTTTGCAGATTTAGCACTAGCTAGTCCGGCAGATTACAGAAAAAAAGATATGGGATCACTACTACAATGCGTCTTAACTCCTGGCGATAGATGGATGGGCAGATCTACAGAGAGAGTTACAAAAGAAATAGATAAGGAAGTTCGCCGTCTATTCCCATCTTCAAAAAATCTCAAGTTACTTTGGAGCAATGTAGTACAAATTCCTCAATCTCTTTATAGAGAATCACCAGGCATGGAACCATACAGACCTAATCAAAAAACTTCCATATCTAATTTCTTTATGGCGGGTAGTTACACTAAACAAGATTATATAGACTCGATGGAAGGTGCTACTATGAGTGGTCATTTAGCAGCAGCAGCGATTTTAGATAAAAAAGCTAAATTAGCAAAGAATCTTGCAGTTAGCTAAATCATGGGTACTTGGCTAAAACATGACGTAAAAACAGTTGTTCAAGCGCCATTAGACAATGTATGGAATACTTGGAGTGATTTAGATTCAATGTCTCTTTGGATGAGCTGGATAGAATCTGTCAAAACAGTTGATCAAGAAACCTCCACATTGCCTGATTTAACTGAATGGACTTTAGCTGCAAATGGATTTAAGTTTAAATGGAAAGCTCAAATAACTGAAAGAGTTGATAAAAGCAAACTCAAATGGAAATCTATAGGAGGCTTACCAACTGAAGGTTCAGTAGTATTTCAGTCCAAAAGTACTGAATCTACTTCAGTAAACTTATCAATAACTTATGAATTACCTAAGATGATTGCTCGATTTATGGAAGAAAACATTTTAGGGAAAATGGTAACTAATGAATTACAAGCAAATATTGATAGGTTTAAAGAATTGGTTGAAAAAAATTATAAACAGGAACTCTCTAATTAAAAATATCAATTGCTTCATCTAGTAATCCCTCAAAAGTATATTTCTGAGATTGCCTATCAACTCTTCCAAAGATCTCTTTACATACTCTTGATGTTTGAGGGCCAATAGTTAAAAGTTTTGGTTGATCGAGGAACTTTAGCCATTCTTTTCCTAGTTCTTTTTCTAGTAAAAAAGCAGAATTTGAAACAGTTTTGCCACTTGAGAAGATTAATGCATCCACTTTCCCATTAGAAATAACATCAATTGTTTCTTTAGGTATTGAATCAGGACATCTAGTTTCATAAGCAGCAACCTCAAGAACACGTGAACCAGCCTTCCTAAACTCCTCTGCGATTAAATCCCTACCACCTGTTTGCACTCTAGGCAAAAAAACTCGAAGCCCATATCCAGATATTGGAAAGTTTTCTATTAAACTTTCCGCAACAAATTCTGGAGGTATAAAATCAGCCTGAATGCCAAATTCATCAAGAGTTTTTGCAGTTTTTTCTCCAACTACAGCAATTTTTATTTGCTTAGCACACTCTTTTAATGAACTATTAAAATATCTTAGCCTCTGATCTATAAATTTGATCCCATTACTACTAGAAAAAATAATCCAATGAAAATCATTTATTTCATTCAAGGCTTCATCAAGAGGTTGTAAATCATCTGGATCGCCAATGCTAATAGCGGGAAGATCATATATGTTAGCGCCCTTATTTGTAAATAATTTTCTAATATCAGATATACCCTCTTTTGATCGAGTGATAATTATATTTCTGTTAGCAAGAGGTAGCTCAATTATTGGCATTTCCATCCTAGGTATTGATATCTTGATTTTTATTTTTTAATTCGTCAAGCAGTTTAAGTACTGATAATCCTTTATCGATTACAATGTCATCTTTAAAAATTATTTCTGGTACTCTTCTCATCTCTATTCTTTTACCTAAATTATGCCTAATAAAGCTTTTAGCAATATTTAAACTTTCTATAATTTCTTTCCTTACTAACTCTTCAGCTCTTGAAGTTATATATATTTTGCAGCGTTGCAAATCTCCTGATAAATCGATCTTGGAAATATTAACGAAGTGATCCCTAATAAGATCATTTTCTAAATCATTTTGCATAATAAGAGTTATTTCCCTTTTTAAGAGAGAAGAAACTTTTTCAATACGGTAATTATTTGGCATTATGATTGTTAATTTAGAGGATGTATCATCGCTTGCAATACAAAATAAAAAGTTATGAAAGCACTTAAAACAGATGATATTAAACCTACTACAGTTAATGGATTTGATCTATTCTTAAAAAAAGGTTGAAGTAATGCTACAAGTCCGCCAATAATAATAGTAATTAAATATTTTGGATATCTTGCAACATTAGAAAAAAATTCGCCCATTAGCTCCACAAATAGATTACTTTTTTAGCTAAGTTTTAACAAACATTAAATAGCATGATCACATTATATCAATTTAAGCATAGTGCTTTTTGCTTGAAGACAAGAATGGCTCTTCATGCAAAGAAACTACAATACAGAGTTGAAGAAGTTACTCCCGGGATAGGTCAATTTGAAATATTCAAGTTATCAGGTCAAAAACAAGTGCCCATAATAGTTGATGATAATGATCAGGTTATTAATGACTCATCAGTTATTTGCGAATATATCGATAAAAAAAATGATAACAATCCACTTTTTCCTGATGATCCAATGTTGTTTGCAAAATGCAAATTAATAGAAAACTGGGCAGATACTACTATGGCTGCAACTTGTAGAAAATCTTTAATAAAATCAGCCATAGAAAATCCACAGCTTAGGACTGCATTACTTCCTGATGAAATACCATCTTCCTTAAGAAGTATTGTTGACAAATTACCTTTTAAAAACCTAAGTAAAATTTCTAAAGTAGTTTTATCGTCAAAAGATAATTTAGAACTCCAAAAATTACTAGAAGCCCTATCAAAATCATTAATTGACAGAAAATATTTAATAGGCGATAGTTTAACAATTGCAGATATATCAATTGCTGCTCAATTATCTCTCCTTAAATTTCCTAAATCTTCAGGTCCAATTCTTTCAGGAGAAGGAAGTTTAGAATATATAAATAACCCTTATCTTGAGAATTTGTTCATCTGGAGAAATAATTTAGAAGAATATCTTTTTAGTGCTAATTCTCAATAAATTTAAAAGTCAATTTATATTTATTTGTTTTAATAGCATGGATAGAAGGATCACCAACTTTTGATCCATAGGTAGCAACATACTGTAAGCCACATATATCGTTTTTTTGAGAATCAATTATTTCTAATTGCTCGGAATCGCATTGCTGAAAGTTACTAATGGTTTCTACTTGATTAACCCTTGCAGCACCTTGTTTATATACTGTCTGGATAACTAACTCATCTGCGAAAAAAATATCATCATCTTGGATCTGATTTCTCCCTGTAATTCTTGAATCAATGTAAAAATCATCTTTTAAATAAGTAATTTGATTATTAATTGAATTTGGATCATTTACAACCTTAATTAAGGTGTCACCAAATATTACTTTTCCAATAGACTCAGAATTTTTTGCACGATTACCAACAATTAAATCTGAATCATTCTTAAAGAAATTTACTTTATAAATTACTGGCTCTTCTGAATCATTACTTATATCTTGAGATGACACAAGCCAACTCCCCTCAAACCATTTAGGATAAATTAAATCTTTAGAAGTATCTGAAAATTTAAAATTTGGTAAATATATTTCTGGCCATTTATTTACCCGATTTTCCAGAAACTCTCTTACGTTAGAATCAACTAAAGCAAAAGAACTTTCTAAAAAAATTACTTGAAAAGTCAGGCACAGAATTAATCCAAGAAGAATTTTCATCATGTCGAATCCACTAATAAGAGAATCAGATCATTATGTATTATTAGAGCCAGATTCAAAAGAAAAAATAGTATCAAAGCAAGAAGCTATTTTATGGTTAAGGAATTGGTTTAGTAAGACTGAAACACCAACAATATATCAAAATATAGATGATCCTGATCAGGAATTTTTTGAAGAATTATTGGAAAGCACTTATGAATTACAAATAAAATTGGGTTACATTATTAAATGGTTTGCAGTGAGAATTGAACCAGATTAATTAATTATTTCTTTATGCATCGCATATATTATTTTCATTGCAACTTCTTCAATATTTTCTTTTTTTACCTTAATTCTTAAATCGGCTTGAGAATATAAATTTTGCCTAGATTGAAAAATACTCATATATAAATCATTTAGATTATTTCCCTGCAGTAATGGCCTTTTTTCAATTTCATTTTTCAATCTCTCAATTGCAATATCTTTGTCGAGATCTATCCATGCAATTATTCCCTGTCTTAATATTCCCCAGTTTTCAGATTTGGTAACTATCCCTCCCCCAGTTGATATTACTAATGAAGGAATTTTGATAGTTTCTTTGAGGCAGTTAGTTTCTAATTCACGGAAATTATCTTCTCCTTCATCATTAAAAATTTGATTTATAGATTTTTTTGCCAACTTCTCTATTAATGAATCTAAATCAATGTATTTATACTTCAATAATTCAGCCAGTTTCAAACCAGTTTTTGACTTACCACAACCCATCATGCCTATTAAAAATATGCTTCTACCTTTGATGACCTTAACTGTTTTTTCGATAATAGATTCTTCCATAAAGACAAAAGCATATATAAAACCTTAAGATAGTATTATTGCAGACAGGTATGACTTCTACACAATCCAAACCACTACATGGCAAGGGACGTGAATGCGTCATAACTCGACGTGCCTGCTTTAGTTCTAGTCACCGTTATTGGCTTCCTGAAAAAAGTCCAGAAGAAAATTTATCTCTTTTTGGAAAGTGCAGTATTGCGCCAGGTCATGGTCATAATTATGAACTCATTGTATCAATGGGTGGAGAACTAGACTCTGATGGAATGGTCCTAAATCTCTCTGATGTAAAACACTCTATTAAAGAAAAGGTTACTGGACAATTAGATTTTCGTTTTTTAAATGATGTCTGGCCTGAATTTAATGTTAATAATCAAGATGGCATACTACCCACAACTGAAGCATTAGTGCAGGTCATTTGGAGTCGTCTAAAGGATGATTTACCTCTTACAAGTCTAAGGCTTTATGAAAACCCAAATTTATGGGCAGATTATTTTGGAAAAAACATGGAAGCATTTTTAACAGTACAAACTCATTTTGCAGCAGCTCATAGACTTGCAAAAGAAGAGATATCCTTTGATGAAAATAAAAAAATTTATGGGAAATGTGCCAGAGTTAATGGACATGGTCATAACTATCTTGTCGATATAACTGTAAAAGGAGAGATTGATAGTAGAACTGGTATGGTTTGCAACTTAGCTGCCCTCCAAGAAATCATTAATAATTTGGTTGTTGAACAATTAGATCATACTTTTCTAAATAAAGATATCGAATTTTTCCATAGTTGTGTTCCAACTGCGGAAAATATAGCTTTATATATTTCAGATATTCTTAAAAAACCAATCTATGATCTTGGTGCAACATTGCACAAAATAAGACTCCAAGAGAGCCCAAACAATGCTGCAGAAATTTATGTAGATCAAAAGTTAACCAATTCACTTAAGATGAAATTAGAAAATAAGTTAGTTACACAAACTTGAGTATTCCAAGAGTAACAATAGTTATAGCATCAAGTCTTGACGGAAGAATTGCATTTCCTGAAGGTGGAGAATCACATCTTGGAAGCGAAGAAGATAAAAGAATGTTGAATAATAACTTATCAATGGTTGATGCCACCATTTTTGGTTTAGGAACATTAAAAGCTCATCAATCAACATACCTAATTAAAAATCTCTGTGAGACTAACAAAGCAAAAATATCAAAAAGCCAACCAATTTCTATAGTTGCTTCAAATAGCAATAAATTTAACAGAAATTGGAAATACTTTCGACAACCAATTAGAAGATGGCTAATTAGCTCTAATACAGTTGATAATTCGTCAAAAAATGACTTCGAGAAACAATTTTTTTTCGAAAATTCATGGGGAAACACTTTAATTTCACTCAAAAAACAAGGGATAAATGATCTAGCTCTTTTAGGAGGTGCAAAGCTTATAAATTCATTTTTAAAAGAGGATCTAATAACAGATATAAAAATTACAATAATTCCGCGAATTATTGGAGGTAAGTATACATGGATACCTCCAGATCAATCGAACGAAATTTTTAATCTCAAAAGACTGTGGGAAATAAAATCAATTAAAAATTTAATGAATAATGAGATCCACATACATTACAAAAAAATTTGAAATAAATTAAATATTATATGAACCAAAAAATAAATAAAGTTGAAGTGAAATTGTCCATTAAGGAAATCTCCAAAGAGATATGGAATGAATTAACACATGAATTCAACAATCCATTTTATGAATGGGATTGGCTTAAAAACCTTGAAATATCAAAAAGTGTTTCGAGAGAAACTGGTTGGCAGCCTTTATATTTTGTTGCTTATAAAAATGAAGAAATATTAGGGATTGCTCCACTTTTTTTAAAAAATCATAGTTATGGAGAATTTATTTTTGATCAATCATTCGCAAGGTTAGCTCAAGAGCTGAATTTAAATTATTATCCTAAATTAATTGGAATGAGTCCTTATAGTCCTGTAAATGGATATCAATTTTTATATAAACAAAACAAAGATAAGACAGAAATTACAAATTTACTGATAAACCATATCGAAAGCTTTGCGATTACAAACAAAATTTTAAGTTGTAATTTTTTATATATTGATGAAAGCTGGGGTAATCATCTTAAATGTTTGGGATACTGTGAATGGATAAATTCCAGCAGTGAATGGAAGAGTAATGGAGAAAAAACCTTTGATGATTTTCTTTCTAGGTTTAACTCTAATCAGAGAAAAAATATAAAAAAAGAGAGAAAATCAATTACCAAACAAGATATTAAAGTAGAAATTTTTGAGGAAGATAATATTAACCAAGAAATCCTCCAAAAGATGCATAATTTTTATGAGCAGCATTGTTTAAGGTGGGGAGTATGGGGAAGTAAATATCTAACATCTACATTTTTCGAAAAAATTTTAGATAATAAAAAAAATCTTTTGCTTTTTAGCGCAGCAAAAACCTACTCTGAAGATATTTTTGCGATGTCAATGTGCGTTAAAAATAAAAACAACTTATGGGGTAGATATTGGGGTAGTCAAGAAGAAATCTCTAATTTACATTTTGAATTATGCTACTACCAGCCAATTGAATGGGCAATAAAAAATAGTATCCATTTTTTTGATCCTGGAGCAGGTGGCAAACATAAAAGAAGAAGGGGATTTTTTGCAAAAAGCACCATTAGCTTACATAAGTGGTTTGACAAAAATATGGAAAATATAATTAATCCTTGGCTAAATGAAGTAAATAGACAAACCAAAATGGAAATTGATTTTGAAAATGATTCTATACCCTTTAAATAAAAAATTATTTGGCTTTACCAAAGATTATATTAGTAATATAGTTTGTTATTAACTTCACAAGATGGATTCTATTAAAAGTTTCGAGGAAAAAATAAAGATTGATAATGATCTATCCAACAGATACATAGACTTAGACCCAAACGGTTATTTTATTATAAAAGTAGATTTACAAGAAAATAAAATAATCTTAGAGCACTTTTTAAATAATATTAATGATGAGGGATATGCTATTGACCCAGAAACAAATGAGCCAATTAAATGTGACTCTCAAGATAAAAGAGTTAGTAATGAAGTTTTTGAAGGTATTAGTGCCAAACAACTTGGAATATTGATAACTGAAGAAAGAAATGACTTAATAACTAGATTTGATCATGCCTTATATCTAGGCCGGGAATTACAAAAAGCAGAAGAATGTTTATACAAAAAATTACCATATATTCAAGATTAAGAAATTAAACGAAAAAATCTAATTTTTCTATCTGATGTTAAATTAATTAAAAATAAAGAAATTAATGAACATCATTTTCTATTTTGCATTTATTGGTTTTGGTTTTGGAGCCGCTTTCGCATTAGATAAGATCTTAAGGGCAGTTAAATTAATTTAAAAAACTATAAAATTTTAATAGTTTCTCCATATAAATCATATTCATCAGCAAAACAAATATTTGCTTCAACAAATTTACCAATATAATTTTTCAAATCATTATTATCTTTAATAGATAAAATCACATTTCCGTCAATTTCAGGCGCAAAATGGTAAGAACGACCAATCAATTCATTTTTATCAGATATTTTTTCTACCAAAACCTTCATTTTTGAACCAACATATGACTGGTTTTTATTTCTAGAGATATTTTGTTGCACTGAAATAATGTTATCTTTTCTTGCCTCTGCGACCTCTGGGGATACTCTATTTGGCAAAACAAAAGCTGAAGTTCCTTCCTCAGGAGAGAAAATAAATACTCCTACATGATCAAACTTGTGCCTATCCAAAAATTTAAGAAGGTGTTCAAAATGTTCTTTTTTTTCTCCTGGGAAACCAACAATGAGACTTGTTCTTAATACAGCAGATGGAATTTCTTCTCTAATTTTGCTCAAAATTGATTCATTCAAAGAAGCCTGCCAAGGTCTATTCATACTCTTCAACACATCTGGATGACTATGCTGAAGTGGTAAATCAAAATAAGGTACTATATTCTTTGAATCCTTGAAAGCCCTAATAACTTCATCAGTTAAACCAGTCGGATAAGCATAATGTATCCTGATCCAAGGAATTGGAACTTTTGAAAGCTCATTCAAAAGTTTGGCTAATGAAGGTTTTCCATAAATATCTTGTCCATAATTAGTTGTTATTTGACTAATTAGTATGATTTCTTGAATACCCTGCTTTGCAAGACTTTTAGCTTCTGAAATTATAGATTCTATTTTTCTACTTCTTTGAGGACCCCTCAACTTGGGAATAATACAAAAAGCGCAATTATAATCACAGCCTTCAGCAATACGAAGATAAGCAACAAATTTCTTCTTATCTACAAAACGAGGGATTACTTCATCTGCAATAAATTCAGGTGTTTTTGAAACTTCATTAACGATTTCCCCTTTTTCTACTCTGTTCAAAACCTTAGCTATCTTTTGATAATCTCCTGTTCCAACTAAACCCTTTATTTCGGGTATTTCTTTTAGAAGTTCGTCTTTAAAATGTTGAGCCATACAGCCTGCAACAATTACTTCCTTTCCTTGATTTGTATATTCTAGAATTTTCCTAATTGATTCCTCTCTAGCTGTTTCAATAAAACTGCAAGTATTTACTACAACAACATTCGCATCAGCTATATTACTGTCAACTTCATAACCCTCTTTATCTAATAAGCCTTGCATATGTTCAGTATCAACAAGGTTTTTCTCACAACCAACATGACTAAATGCAACCTTAGAAAGTTTTTTATCTTTAACATTGAGATTATTTTGTTTCACAAATTTTAAAAAATTAATAAGCAAAAAATTTAAAACGCATTGCGTATAAAACTCGCATGCCAAGATAATATTAGAATAGATTATGTAAATAACAAATTTTCACTTTGTATATGGCACTTAAGACTTTAAAAAGTAGAAATAATAAAGATTTGAAATGGCCAAAAATCATAATCGCAATTCTTAGCACTATAGGCTTAGTTGACACGGGTTCAATTACTTTAAAAAACTGGGGATTATTTACTTCGCTTTCATGCCCAGGGATACAAAATGGTTGTGAAACAGTTTTAAATAGTCCTTGGGGTACTTTATTTGAAAATAATCAAATTAATATACCTCTTTCATTAGCAGGAGTTATAACCTATTTATCAATATTAGTTATCACAATAATACTTTCACTTAATTTAATTTCTCCAAAAGAAAAGCTAAATAAGTTTTTGTGGTGGTTAATATTTCTAATTTCTTGTGCATCCTCTACATTTAGCTTTTTATTAATCAATATAATGTTTTTTAAGATTCAAGCATATTGTTTTTTTTGTATACTTTCAGCAATTTTATCGTTTTCTATCTTTATAATTTCTATGATTGGAGCAAAGTTTGAAAGTAGAGAACCTATGATTTTTCGAGGTTTCATAGTAGCCCTAAGTGTCCTGCTCGGAGGACTAATTTGGTCAACTAACGTTGACCCTTCTAATGCAATTGATGTTCCAAGCCCCACTGAGAATGTATCACCGATCATTACAACTTCAAGCTCTCCCCAGAATATAAAATTTGCAAAATTTTTGAGAGAAAAAAATATTGTTATGTATAGTGCGTACTGGTGCCCGCATTGCCACGATCAGAAACAACTATTTGGAAAAGAAGCAGTTAAAGAGTTAAAAGTAGTTGAATGTGCTAAAGATGGGAAAGACAATAATTACAAGCTATGTCAAACAAAAGGTATTGAAGGATTTCCCTCATGGGAAATCAACGGCGAGATTTATAGCGGTACTCGCGACCTAAATGATTTAGCAATAATGACTGGTTATCAAGGAAATACTAATTTTTGATAAATCTTTTTTTAATATCCTGGTTTAATTGCTGTCTAGTATGGCATTCCCAATTTTTATCTTTTATAGGGAAATCATCTCTGTAATGTCCTCCTCTGCTCTCTTTCCTAAAAAGGCAAGCTTTTAACAAAGTTAAAGTTGTTATTTGTCTATTCTGCAAATCAAGCAAAAGATTAATCTCTCTCCTCTTGGGTTCATTAAGTTTGACTTTTTGATCAAATTCAATTTGATCAAGACTATTGAGTAGAGGATTTTTTTGCAATTGATCCATATCGTTTTGAATATGATTTAGAAATTTAATCATATTAATTTTGTTTCGAGATACTCCAAGATTTATCCAGCATGATTTTCTTAATTCATCAATCTTTCCTGCAATTATGGGAATATGATCTTCTTGAGGGTCTTGGATATCAACCTCTTCCTTTGATCTTTCTGATTTTCTTAAATTTAAAGGATTATTCAAAACAATTGAAGACATTTTTCTTGCAAATACAAGACATTCCATTAATGAATTGCTTGCTAATCTATTGGCACCATGAACTCCTGTAGAAGCAACTTCTCCTACAGCATATAAGCCTTTTCGATTGGAAGATGCATTTAAATCGGTTCTAACACCTCCCATCCAATAATGAGCTGCAGGCGCAACTGGAATAACCTCGTTCAGAGGATTCACACCATAATCTTGACATCTACTTAAAATGGTGGGAAATCTTTCTACAATGTTTTCCGGATCAATATATCTAAGATCTAAACCAACATGATCAACATTGTTATCATGCATATTTTTCATTATTGCTCTGCTAACTTGGTCCCTAGTAGCTAAATCCCTATTTTGAAGATATTTAACAGGGCTTTCACCATTTTTATCAACTAGGACTGCTCCTTCTCCTCTAAGAGCCTCAGAAATTAAAAAACAAGGAGCACCATAAAATTTTAAAGCTGTAGGATGAAATTGAATAAACTCTAGATCTTCAATAGCAGCACCTGCTTTCCACGCGAGAGCAATCCCTTCTCCAGATGACTGCGCAGGATTTGTAGTATTCGTAAATAAATGACCACCACCACCAGTTGCTAAAACAACCGCCCTAGAAGTAATCCAATATAAATTCGATCCATCCAGTACCTGCACTCCTTTACATTCTTCATTTTCAATTAGTAGTTCTGTTACTCTTACACCTCTACAGTGAAGAATATTCTCCTTGTTTTCAACATGATCTTCTAGAACTTCTACTAGTGCTCTGCCAGTTCTATCTTTAACATGCAGGACTCTTCTACGAGAATGAGCTGCTTCAAGAGTAGTAGCTAATTGATCACAATTTTGATCAAAAATCATCCCTAAATTCTGTAACCTATCTACACAGCCAGGTGCTTCTCTTACAAGCATTTCTACAGCTTTGAAATCACATAAACCATCACCAGCCTTTAAAGTATCTTCAGCATGCAGATCAAATGAATCATCTGGTCTTACAACAGATGCTATCCCTCCTTGAGCCCATCTACTAGAAGATGCCTTGCTAGTGTTCCGATTTAAAAGAAGCACTTTTAAAGTTGAAGGTAATTCTAGACAAGTCATAAGTCCTGCTGCCCCAGCACCTATTACAATTACATCCCATGTATTAATTGAAATTGGCTCTTGCGAAAATGGAGGTCTTAACATTAAACCAATCCACTCAAAGTTGGTTGAATAATTGCTAAAAATACAAAAATACCATCAACAATTAATGTAGTTTGGATTACATAACTTGAAACCAAGAGTGCTTTACCATTTGTAGAATTAATAATCGCAGAATTAAGAATTTCTTTTGAAATAAACCAAAGTATTACTGCAACAAAAATAATAATAGATAATGATTTAATTTGTATAAGATTTTCAGATGTTTTTTGAAGTATTAATGGAGCAGTTTCGGAATCTGCTGTAATAACTTCCTTCCATTGATCCATTATTCCAATCAAAAATATTGTAATATCAGTAACTGCAGTTCCAAACAAAGAAGCAATATAAAAACTGGATCCGATTTTCCATTTAGTACCGAGGCCAATTAACGCTAAAGGTAATACTACTGCTTCAACAGGAATGTGAAGAATAGGGTATGGACTTAACCATCCCCAAAACAAACAACCTCCAAGCCAACTTCCTGATACTCCAAGTAATAATGAACCGACAATAAACCATTTATTAGATTGTTTCCTAGACAAAATAAATGCTGCCAAAAGAATTACAAAAGTAAAACAAAGAGCACTAACTGGTTGAAGTCTTACCCAAGGTGCTTGAACAAAAATAGGTAAAATTACAAAAAAAGAAGACCAAAGTCTTAACGTAAATGGATTAGATAAAAAGGTATTTTTATAAAAATCCAATTCACTATGAAATTCATTTTTGAAATTATCTTTCACATCTAGATTTTTTGTAATTAATTCTTTCAATGAATAAATTTTTAAAGGATATTTTAATTAATTTAAATCGTTTTTTAAAAAACTGCTAATT
>Ga0208410_1000673_pt1 | contig 19330 bp, 19 predicted proteins | sample ETN02SmetaG_3_FD_185787 | JGI IMG/M metagenome (GOLD analysis project Ga0208410, IMG submission 185787) | Marine microbial and viral communities from oxygen minimum zone, Eastern Pacific Ocean - ETNP2014F10-02SV257 (SPAdes) (version 2) | ecosystem: Environmental > Aquatic > Marine > Oceanic ... | reverse complement strand
TCTACCAAGACTGGAAGCTCCAAAGGTTGGTTGAAGAGATTAGATCAACTTAGCGACTATGCAGAAAAGAGGGGCCTTCTCTCTGAGAAAGAAGAAGATACGACCAATCTTGATTGAATCACTCTTCTTCTCGACGCATCATCGCCAACTCACGCATATCTTCTCGGACTGCTCCCTCTTCTATGCCCTCGATGTCTGCCTCGTCCACTATCTCGACGCCGAGTAGAGTTTCAATAACGTCTTCCATGGTTACAAGACCTATGATGGTCCCAAACTCCTCTTCAACAGTCAATATTTGCACCCTATCTTCAAGCATTATTCTGAGTGCTGCGTCTATAGATCCGTCAGAATGAACACTCGATATTGGACGCATTATCGCAGTCATCGTCGGATCGAAATTATCTGCAGCTGCATTTCGGAGAATGTCAGATCTCAGAACCATTCCAACTACCGCATCCTCATCGAATACCGGCATTCTACCATGTACCATTACAGGAATGCGCTCCATGACCGAACCGATCGTCTCTTCTGATTCCACATACGTCATAACGGTCCTCGGAGTCATAATCGCACCCACAGTCATCTCTTTGAGCATCAACAGATTCTGTATGACGCTCTCCTCCCTCTCATCTATGACATCAGTCTCTTCGGCTATATCTGCTATGACAGATATCTCATCTCGGGTCATCGCTTCCTCTTTGACAGAGGGAAGAAGACGACGCGTCTTTTCGATTGGCCATATGATAGGTGCTAGTATGATAGTCATCCAGTGAAGTACCAACCCCGCACTAACTGTGAGCCTCCTCCAATATAGTGTCCCTACTGTTTTCGGGAGGATTTCCGATAGGAGTAAGACAAGCAGTGTCAGGATAGTCGATGCAATTGCTAGCGCATATTCCCCTGGATACGCATTTTCGACTTCCGAACCTACACCTAGCGCACCGACTGTGTGCGCAATCGTGTTTAGGGTGAGTATGGCAGTAAGGGGACGTTCCGGATCATCCTTGAAAGTCAGCCATCTCTCAGCAGTTGTAGGCATTTTAGGCTGCAGTGCAAGTATGTGACCTCTGGTTGTGCTTAGTAGAACTGCTTCGAGTATTGAGCAGATAAATGACACTCCAAGAGCGACGGTTCCGTATAGCAAAATAGCGGATACTGGAGTCACTTCAGGAGTTCCTCCGGAGAAGAGATTGGACAAAGCTGGTATGCATGCGGTTGCGTTGCTCCATAACTGCGAGTTTGCCCATCTCCTAAATATGTGGCTGTTCGAGAGTCGACCCGTGGACAGTCAGCATGTTGCAATTTTCATGGCTTGGCCGTATGCCAATGGACCACTACATCTTGGGCACGTAGCAGGTAACTGTCTTCCTGCCGACATACAGTACAAGTATGAGCGAATGAGGGGTAGGAGGGTGTTGTTGTTGAGCGGTTCTGATGAGCACGGAACACCAATAACAGTGACTGCTGATGAAACAGGAAAATCACCGCAGGAGATTGTCGATGAGAATCATACAGCTATACTCGACTCTCTGTTGAAGCTCGGCTGCTCATGGGGGGATAATATCGATTCCAGGGGTGTAGATTATGGTGGCGCCTTGTATGGAAGAACTTCTGACTCAAGGCACCATGAGCTTGTTCAAGGAGTCATACTGGAATTACATGAGAAAGGATTCTTGGAAAGGAAAACTATGGAGCAGTTCTGCTCTATCAAGGATAATGGCGACATACAATTTCTTCCTGACAGGTATGTTTTGGGGAAATGTCCTAGATGTTCTTCAGATGGCGCTAGAGGCGATCAATGCGACTCATGCGGATCAACATATGAGGCCGATGAGCTCATTGAACCCGTCTCAAAACTCAATCCCGAAGACCCTGTCGAAATTCGAGAAACTGATCATCTCTTCTTCAGGTTAGATCTTCTTCAGAAAGATTTGGAGGACCATGCATCAGAGCGACAGAGGGTTTGGAAGCCAAATGTCAGATCGATGACAAAGAATTGGCTAGATATGGGTCTACGACCGCGTGCTGTTACGAGAGACATCGAATGGGGCGTATCGATACCATTGGAGGGGGATGTATGGGTATCGAAGCGTGTCTATGTATGGTTCGATGCTGTTCAGGGGTACTTGACATGTGCAAGAATATGGGCAGAACAATATGCAAGTAAGTCAGATGATGGTGCTGATGAGGATATTTGGAAGAAGTGGTGGATACACGAGGAGTCACTCAAACACGTGTATTTCATGGGCAAGGATAACATCCCATTCCACACTATAATATGGCCTGCTATACTGTTGGCACTCAACACAGGAAAGGATGAGCATGAGAAGTTACATCTTGAGGACAACGTCGCTTCTAATGAATATCTGATGCTCTCTGGAGATCAATTCTCAACAAGTCGAAAGCATGCAGTCTGGCTTCCCACATTTCTTGAAAGATACGATCCCGATTCACTTCGTTATCACTTGACAATAAACATGCCAGAACTTCACGATACTGATTTCCGATGGGACGAGTTCGTGGAACGTGTAAATTCAGAGTTGATTGGTAATTATGGCAATTATGTGAATAGGGTGCTTTCTCTAGTCAAACGTGCTTCCAAAGATGGGATGAATCCTGTCGCTACGCTTCCCGGTTTAGAGGCATATCCTGATTTCAAGAAATTCATAGAATCGAAGATCGAAGGAGCAATTGACTCGATGGAACGTCAGAGGTTCAAAGAAGCACTCAGGAAGATAATGGACATATCCCAAGAGGGGAACGGCTTTCTTCAAAGGTCGGAACCTTGGAAGTATCTACGTTCCGACGATCCTGAAGAAATTCAGAAAGCATTGTTACCATTATCTGCCGCATGGCATAGTCTACGTGTTCTTTCAATACTCACCTATCCATACATGCCCTTCCAATCAGAAAGATTGTGGGGAATGATCGGAGAACCGGGAAATCCGAGAGATTTGCTTTGGGATGATGCAATGGCTAGTGGTGAACGTCCGCCCCATTTGCCTAAATCTGCCCCTCTTTTCACTAGACTCGACCTCGAGAGCATTCTCTCAGATGAAGAATCTACAGACACAATGAATAACGACGCCTCACACATCGAAGGCGTGGCATTCGTTGATTTCGATACTTTCGCATCCGTCGAACTCAGGATTGGCAAGGTCATCTCCGTCGACGACCACCCTGATGCAGATCGTCTCTACGTGGTCAAGATATCAGAGGGCGATGGACAAGATCGAACTGTTTGCGCAGGTCTAAAGGACTACTATACCAAAGAAGACCTAACAGGCTCGTTGGTCGTCTTTGTCGCTAATCTGGAGCCTAGGAAACTCAGAGGCGTTATGTCGGAGGGCATGCTCCTGGCAGCCGATGATGGCAAGGGAGCCGTACGGTTAATCAGGCCAGATGGAGACATAGCCCCTGGATCAAATGTCAGATGATGGGCGATCGAAAAACTGCCATTGCATTTCCTCGACTTCAGCCTGACTATTGCAAGAAGAGTATGCTTCAAGCAGTTGTCCGTTCAAGTCGAGAAACGCATCGCTGAACTTAAACGGTCTCAATAGGGAAATGGCCTGATCTTTGTGGCCCACAATGTATAACGAGGCGCAAAGAGCCTCGGCAGTACTCATTCGCCCTCTCTTGCCCCAGCTAACTGGATTCCCTGCGAGTAATATGGGAAGTATCCTAGATTCAAGCCTCGTGGTTTTAGATATAATCCTGATAGATTCATGAATTCTCTTCCATGAGCAATCCAACGCAACAAGAGCCCCGCCTTCAATTAAATTCACATCACTCGGACTCAGTAGGGTATCTGAGAGAGGATCCAGTAGAACCCCCTTCTTCGCAGCCGAGGATAACCTTGTCTTGCACCGTATGAGCCCACGCTTCTCCAATTTCCTGGCAGTACATTTCTTGGGATCGTCCTGATCGAGATGTATGGCTTCAATTCTGATTTGCTTAACATCAGTCATTGGATGCATCCCTCATCAGATCATCTAGCATATCCGCTATAGTGACGGATTTATTCGAACGTTTTACGACTGGAGAGACGTCATTTGCTTCAACTTCCTCCAGTATCATGATCCCTAGCGCCTTCTCGAGTCTTTTCGCTACTGCATCTGGAGGCACGCTCCCGCCTTCGTATTTCTGAAGGTCCTGGACGCGGAGATTCATCTTCCTCCCAAGCTCTTCGACACTCATTCCACCTGCTTCCCTGGCTCTCCTTATTCTTATGTGAAAATCACTTGCAGCTTCGAATGTTGGGCGGGTTTTCCGAGTCTTAGAAATTGGTGATTTAACCGACGTTCTTGCTCTGTCTGTTTCTCTGGACGGAATGGAAAATCCCCTCTTAGTACTACATGTTGCACAGGCGGATATTTGTGCGCCCGACACTAGTATGTTGAACACTCCAGTATTCTCTTTCCCGCATAGTTCGCATACGCCCATACTATCCGGTTTTACTAATCAGTCATGAATTCGACTCAGCCGAAGCCTTCTCAACTGCCTGTATAGAAGAAGCCTCATGGCGAGCGACGCGGCGGGCGCCTCACATGTTGAGGATGACGTTGATAGCGATGCAGATATCGCTTCAGAGATTGATTCACTGAAACGTGACTTTGAGATGCTTGCGGACAGAACGCAAACCCTTCTCACCGAGAAGCTTCTTTTGGAAAACGAGATAACACAAGTATCCAAGAGGGCCGGAAGACTCGAGGAAGATCTCAGACATCTAAAATCCCCGCCGCTAGTCGTGGGCCATGTACAGGATGTTATCGAAGACAGGGCAATTGTCAAGAGCTCCAATGGAACTGTATTCTTGGTAACATACAATCCTCGAATCAACCATGCAGACCTTTCCCCTGGATCAAGAGTAACTCTGAATCAGGACACACTATCCATAATCGAGATTCTAAATGACGGTTGGGATCCCTTGGTCGCTGCTTCTGAGATAATTCACAAACCAGATACAAAATTCAGCATGCTCGGGGGTCTCGACCAACAAATAAAATCTATCCGAGAAGCCGTTGAGATGCCTCTTCTCAATCCAGATGCATTCTCCAAATTTGGAATAGATCCTCCGAGAGGTGTCCTTCTTTCAGGCCCTCCAGGTAATGGAAAGACCATGCTTGCCAAGGCTCTTGCGAACTCAACAAACGCAACATTTCTCGGCATAGTCGGATCGGAGCTTGCTCAGAAATATATTGGAGAAGGTGGAAGGCTTGTTCGTGAAATCTTTTCGATGGCAAGGGAGAAAGCTCCCTCTGTGATATTCATTGACGAAATAGATGCAATTGGTAGTAAGAGACTAGACTCCACAACCTCAGGAGATCGCGAAGTCCATAGGACCCTGATGCAACTTCTTGCTGAAATGGATGGGTTCTCAGATTCCGAGGGAGTGATGGTAATCGCTGCTACAAACAGGATGGAACTCCTGGACAAAGCCTTGCTTCGCCCTGGAAGATTTGATAGAATAATTGGGATAGATGTACCTGATTTCGAAGGAAGGATATCGATTCTTGAAATTCATACTAGGAATGTCCCTCTTGATGATTCCGTTGACATGAGGAAACTGGCGAAGAAATGCGAAGGAATGAGTGGTGCAGAATTGAAGGCAGTGGTAACAGAAGCTGGTATGCATGCAATATCAGAAGATAAGAACAGCATGTCAAAGGAAGACTTAGAGGAAGGGGTCAGAAGAGTACTGTCGGAAAGGTCCCGCTCCACTGAAGGAGCAGAGGCATTGTATCAGTGAGGTCAGGAAAATGACTCTGATAGAGGCTGTGCCCAATATAAGCGAAGGAAGAGACCATTCGATAATTCAAGCAATAGTCTCTTCAGTTGAAGATGGAGGATCAAGAGTACTTGGTGTTGAGCCTGATGAGGATTACAACAGGACTGTGATAACCTATGCTGGGGATCCTGAACAGGTCATTTCTTCCAGCATAGCTCTCGTCAGAAGAGCCCATTCGCTGATTGATATGAGGCAGCACAAAGGAGGTCATCCCCGAATGGGTGCAGTGGACGTGCTCCCATTCATACCGCTTGGCGAATCAACCGAAGAGGATGCTTCCTCTGTCGCTGAAGCCTGCTTCACAGAACTAATGGGGGAAGTATCGATGTTCAAATACGGATCATACGCCAGTCATCCTTCTAGGTCAAGATTGCCCGATTTACGGAGAGGCGGATATGAGGGACTCAAGGAGAGATTTTCAGGAGGAGAGTGGAAAAACGAAGAGACTAGAATGCCCGATAGTTGGCCTGGAGAGTGGGATGAAGGTTGTGATAGATTCGGCGCTATGGCCATTGGAGTACGTCCGATCCTGATAGCTTACAACGTAAATATCGAAGAGTCCGAACCACAAGTTTCAGCTACAGTTGGAAAAGTCCTCAGAACGTCCGGATTCCTCATCAAGTCAGAATCTGGTCAGAGAATAAGGGTCGAGGGGATGCTTGAATCAGTTCAGGGGATGGGTGTGAAGCTTGAATCACATGGAATATCGCAGGTATCCATGAATCTCTCGAATCCCGATAAAACAGATATTCACGTAGCCTATGAAGCTGTCCGGGCTCTAGCGCAGGCACTTGGTGCAAATGTAAATGGAAGCGAGATAGTCGGACTCGTACCCCTCCAAAGCATGCTCAAAGCAGGTCGTTGGTATTACGGGGAAAATGCCCCGGAGGAGACTCTGGTTGAGCAAGCAATGCTTGGATTAGGGCTCAGCACTCTTGAAAAATTCGATCCAGAATCGAGAATAATTGAATGGGCATTAAGAGACATGGAGGAAGGTGAATAAATGGACATTAAAGAGACTCTTTCTAGCATCTCAAATGGACAGCCTACCCCTGGGGGCGGTGCTGTTGGGTGGCTCGTTTGGGGTCAGGGGACGGGTCTCCTGAGAATGGTTTCGAATCTAACACTCAAATCGAAGAAGTGGTCTGACGGACATGCATCTTCGGAATCCATAATATCCAGAACCATGGGATTCGAAGATATTTCAATCAACGGCTACAGTGAAGATTGCAAGGCGTATGATGCCGTAGTAGATGCATATCGTTTGGATAAAGAAGATCCCGAGCGAAGAGGTGCGATAGAGTCTGCATCATTATTTGCTGCTGAGGTCCCACTCGAACTCGTTTCGAAGGTTCACGAGGTCGCTCTTCTTCATATCGAGTTAAGTGGCAATCACAATAGAAATGCCCACAGCGATTTGATGGCTTCTAAGCATCTCTTAGCAACTGCTTCGATTATCGGGGCTCACAATGTTGCAGCTAATCTTCCAGAGTTATCGAATCAGAAAAGGCAGGCCATCGAGTCGAAGCTTTCTGAGATGATGGATGAAATACAAAACATGCTCTCAATAACATTGGATTGGAGCGAATCTTGATGACTGGTGAAAAATCGTTCAAGGAACTCGTTAGAGGAGGCATCCCGAAGCATCTCCCTCCAAAGCGAGAGATTGACCCTAATGTGGACCATGCCCCACCACGCCCCATGAATCTCGATCGAGGTTCCTTCTCCCTAGCTATAGAAAATGCACTCAGATACTTTCCAAAATCATGGCATGAGGAGCTTGCAGAGGAGTTTTCTCACGAGCTTCGGACATATGGCCATGTGTACATGCACAGATTTAGGCCGAATTATCCGATGCATGCGAGGCCTATAGGCGAGTATCCGGCTAAAACGCCGTCTGCAGCAGCGATAATGCTAATGATACAGAATAACCTAGATCCCGCCGTTGCACAATACCCTCACGAGCTTGTTACCTACGGCGGGAATGGCTCAGTATTCCAAAATTGGGCACAGTATCTCATATCGATGCGCCTCCTCAGTATAATGTCGGAAGATCAGACTCTTGTGATGTACTCAGGCCATCCAATGGGCCTATTCCCTTCAAACAAAGACTCACCTAGAGCAATCATAACAAACGGAATGATGATTCCCAATCACTCCACCCAGGAGGATTACGAGTATCACAATGCAATCGGTGTTACCCAGTACGGTCAGATGACAGCTGGATCCTACATGTATATCGGACCCCAAGGAATCGTACACGGTACGACAATAACCCTCCTGAATGCGGCCAGACTTCATCTCGGACTAGATCAAGAGCGCGGATTGGAAGGCATCCTTTTCGTAACCTCTGGCCTAGGAGGTATGTCAGGTGCTCAAGCAAAGGCTGCGGTGATAACTGGCGCAGTGGGGATAATTGCAGAGACTAACCGACATGCTGTTGAGAAGAGGCACTCACAAGGTTGGCTATCAGAAATGAGTGATGATCTAGAGTGGGTCATATCTCGTGCTAAGGAAGCTATAGCCAATAGGGAAGCGATTTCAATTGGATATATTGGCAACATAGTTGATCTTCTGGAGCATCTCGAAGATTCGAATGTTATTCCAGATTTATGCAGCGATCAAACCAGTCTTCACAATCCATGGTTAGGCGGTTACACTCCAAGAAATATGTCTCACAGTGAAGCTTCTAAAATGCTCTCTGATGATCCTAAAAAATTCAGAAAGATGGTTAAATCGACATTAATCGACCATGGAGACGCCATAAACCGGCTCTCTGAAAAAGGAATGAAATTCTGGGACTACGGTAACGCATTTTTGTTAGAAGCATCTAGAGCAGGGGCAGATGTTGGGGAAGACGGCTCGTTCAGATACCCTTCATATGTCGAGAACATAATGGGGCCCATGTGCTTTGATTTCGGTTTTGGCCCATTTAGGTGGGTATGCTCATCAGGATCGAGGGAAGATCTGAAAATCACTGATGAAATAGCCAAACAGGTTCTTTTAGAGCAATCGTCCGACGCACCGGATGAGATACTGAATCAGATTCTAGATAACCTGAGATGGATTAGTAATGCAGATGACTATGGCATGGTTGTTGGAAGCCAAGCTAGGATACTCTACGCAGATGGCGATGGCAGAAAGCGTATAGCTGCTAAATTCAATGAAGCGGTATCCAGTGGAAAATTGTCGGCACCAATCATCCTTGGAAGGGATCATCATGACGTTTCAGGCACAGATAGCCCCTACAGGGAAACTGCCAATATCAGGGACGGATCAAGATTCACAGCTGATATGGCGGTGCAGAATTTCATTGGAGATGCTTGTAGAGGAGCTACGTGGGTAAGTTTGCACAATGGAGGAGGCGTCGGATGGGGAGAAGTGATGAATGGCGGATTCGGACTCGTACTCGATGGGTCAGCTGATGCTGCTCTACGTGCTGAATCTATGCTTTCATGGGATGTTGACAATGGTATCGCTAGAAGGGCATGGGCAAGAAATCCTGGTGCAATGTGGGCGATAAATAGGGCTAAGAAAACAGACCCTCGCCTAGTAATCACAGAACCGTCCCTGGTAGACGATGAATTGCTTGAGAAGATAGGGGGATATTCACGATGAGGGAAATCATACTTGATGGAAAATCAATGACATTAGAGGATATCATGTCGATTGGCAACATGCCAACAAAGATTTCCATTTCAGAGTCCGCAAGAAAAATGATGGCGAAGTCAAGAGCGCATGTGGAGTCTATTCTCGAGGGCGATGACTCCGTATATGGAATTAATACAGGATTCGGGAGCCTTTCCAATGTAAGGATAGACCCCTCACAACTTCAACAATTACAACGTAATCTGATTCTAAGCCATGCATGCGGAATTGGCCCGATTATGAATCCCATAACGTCGCTAAGGATGCTTGCCATACGTGCGAATTCGCTTACCATGGGGGTTTCAGGGATAAGGCCAGAGGTCGTTGATACTATGCTTGACCTAGTTAATTCCGGATATGCACCAATTATTCCATCAGTGGGTTCACTAGGTGCTTCGGGAGATCTCGCCCCACTAGCTCATATGGCAATGTCACTCATTGGCGAAGGGCAATTTATGCATAGGCAGGGGGATGAATGGGCGGAGATTCCATCGAAGACAGTTTTCGAGAAGATAGGGGTAGAACCAGTCATCCTAAGTGCGAAAGAGGGACTTTCTCTGATCAATGGAACATCTCAGATGGCGGCCTATCTTGCTGAAGCAGCAGAATATGCTGACAGGCTATGTGCCGCTGCGGATGCTGCCTGTGCAATGAGTGTAGAAGCGATAGCAGGTTCTCACAAGCCATTCGACCCCAGAATACACGATGTCAGATCACAACCCGGGCAAAGAGTCAGTGCTAATCGAATACTAAGTCACCTTCAGGATTCCCAGATAAACAAGTCCCACGAGGAGTGTCAACGTGTACAGGATGCTTACAGTTTCAGATGTGCACCCCAGGTGCACGGTGCCGCTATGGACGTGATTAAATCGAGCAAAGATATTGCCATATCAGATGTCAATAGTGCTACAGACAATCCCTTGATACTGGAAGATGGTCATGGTGGGTACGATGTACTTAGCGGAGGTAACTTCCATGGTGAACCACTTGCTCTAGCAGCGGATAATTTAGCAGCTGCAATACATGAGATATGCTCCATTTCTGAACGAAGGACGAATCAAATGCTGATGCCCAGTTGGAGCGGTCTTCCAGCATATCTGGCAAAGAACAGCGGCCTTGAAAGTGGATTGATGATCATGCAATATGTCTCAGCAGCCGCGATTGCGAAAATAAGGCTGCTCGCAAGTCCAGCAGCACTAACGAATATACCTGTTTCAGGAGGGAAGGAAGATCATGTATCAATGGGCTCAACAGCGTGTCAGCGTCTAGAGGAGATATGCAGCCTAGCTGCCGCGGTCCTCGGTAATGAGATGCTCGTCGCCTCAGCAGCGTTAGACCTCAGAGAGCATAAACCGGGCAAGGGTGTTGAAAGATATCATGAAATGGTGAGGTCGGTTTCAGACCCAATAGATGGGGACAGGTCAATGTCAGGAGATACGAATAGAATGGCGAAGATGATTTTAGGTGGCATGGAGGATTCCAATGTCTCAAAGTAGGAGGCATTTAGAACACCATCCTGGAATAAATCCAGCACCATTCAAGGCGATCGTCAAATCTGTTACAGACGAGGGAGTAATCCTCTCCGACTCTTGGTGCTATCCAAAAGGAGGAGGGCAGCCAGGAGACACCGGCGTTTTCCGATCTGGGGGCGAAGAATTCCAGTTCGGGGAGGTTTCTGCTTCATCGCACATACTCCATCCTGTTTCTAGTGAGAACCTGAAGATTGGACAAGAGGTTGATTGTGTGATAGATGTTGAGCGAAGAAATGCACTTGCTGCGATGCACAGTGCAGCGCATATAGTGTCAGCCACAGCAAATGAAAGATGGGGTGCGATAACAGTGGGGAATCAGCTTGGAGTATCTGAAAGTAGAATGGATCTCAAATTTGAAAATAGAGATGAGTTTGATGTGAATATCTTGCAGGATGATGCGAATCATTGGGTCAACAAGGATGCTGAAATTATGATTCATGAATGGGGTCGTAAGCAGATCATGAGCGATGATCGGGTTAGGAATAGGAGATTCGTGGAGAGAATCATCGATAGAATAGGGGGCAGCGATCCAAGATTGAGAATGGTTGAGATAGAAGGTATCGATCTATGTCCGTGTGCGGGCACACACCTCTCTTCGACATCATCAATTGGAAACATATCGATAGGAAGAGTTCAGAATAAGGGCAAAGGGACTTTCAGAATCTACTTTGAAATATAGAATATTGAATAATTAGATTATTTAGAATAAATTCTATTGGTGGGCTCGGCAGGAATTGAACCTGCGATCTTCGCCATGTCAAGGCGACGTCATAACCCCTAGACCACGAGCCCTACTCACATTGCCAGTAACCACTCACTGATGAAGGATTCTGAAGATCTCGAGAATGACATTAAGCTATTATCTTCGATAATTTTGCTTCACAGCCCTCTTTTCCGCAGATTCCCGAGAGTCTCTTCCTTCCATTGTCCATAACTACGATCTTTCCATTAGAGACGTCCACATTCTGTTTGCACCTCATGCAGAATGCGCGTTCGCTCATGTACGAATCGTATTGGGTGAATTATTTCATTTGCACGTAGAATAAGGGGGTTTTTGTCCGTTTATGATATATTATGGAAAAACGCAACACTGCGAAGATATTGATGTTTGGAGTTTGTTTTTTTGGTCTGATAATGTGCATTATCAGCCCATAATTGGCCACTGAGTTAGTCGAATAACCGGTCCTGTGAATCTGAATTCTGAGATCGGAAGAATAACAGTTCCTGGAATACTTGAAATGATTATTCTAATTATGACATATTAATTCTAAATAAAATAAAACATAGATATTATACTATTTATTTTAATTAATCATTGAAAAGTTATTTGTTGATCCGAACGATGAAACCCATGACTCTAGATTTTTAGAACCCATAATCAACATAGAACTCTTCATTCCGATTTCAATAGTTCCTCTATGCTCATTTCCATGCTGCCCCATTGTCGTTGCCGGATTCCTGGTAACGGCCACCAGTGCAGCCAACGGGTCTAAGCCCATACGGTGAACTGCGAGGCTTCCGACAAACGGAAGAGAAAGCGACGGACAGTTCGGATTGTAGTCTGTAGCCATGGAAAATGCGTAGCCAGAATCATAACATTCCTTCAATGGTAAATCCAAATCCTTACCCAGGGCGTAGGGGGTTCCAGGTAGGAACGTCTGCATCACCCCTGCTTCATCTGCAGCTCGACGAGATTCAATATTGGATTTAGCAACATGATCGGCACTCACGGCCCCCATCTCGGTTGCGAGCTCCAAACCACCCCCATCCACAAATTCGTCCACATGCAGTCTAATTCCTAGACCCCCATCTTTCGCTGCATTACAAATTTGCTCAGTATCCTCGAGAGAGAACCAGCCCGGTTCACAGAAAACGTCAGCGAAAGAGGCCAGATCATTCTCGATAACGGCGGGAAGTTGTTGTTCGATAAGCTCAGTCATGTATTCAGATTTCGACTTATCAGTGGGAAAGTCATGCGCGCCTAGCCATGTAGTTTCGACTGGCATTGAACTGGATTCGCCTATCGATTTTAATTCCTCGAGCGAGCGAATTTCAGTCTCAACGTTCAGCCCGTATCCTGATTTCGCCTCCAACCTTGCTGTTCCAAGCGTCTTGGCTTGATCTATCCTGGATTTTATGGAATGACGTAACTCCTCATCACTCGATTTTCTTGTCGACTCTACTGTGCTTCGTATGCCTCCTCCGGATTTTGCAATGTCTGAGTAAGACATGCCCTGATAGCGCATAGAAACCTCATGGCTTCTATCCCCCGTCCATGCAAGATGCGTGTGAGAGTCTACAAATGATGGTACAATGCATCGTCCTTCTGCGTTAATTAGATCGATATCGCTAGACTCCTCCCATTCAGAAGTTATGCTGCCCTCAGACTGGATGTCTGATATTATGCCGTCTACGATCAGTATCTCAGTTCCACTTTCTCTGATTAACGCCCCTCTGTCTGACATTTCATGACCTCTCAGAGGTTCTGATGTATTCCCCGAATCCAAGGTTACCACTGAGCCGGAACCATGTATCAAAATGATACGTGCCATGGTCATCGACATGAGGCAATCCATATCGTTGTGACCCGTAATTTTGAATCTGCGAGCCCGTCCCACGGGCTGTGGGACTGATCATCGGCATCGAGAGTACTGCTCATACATTCTCTTTCGGCGCGGTATCTAGTGACGGATCCGACGTACTTCCATCTTCATCATCGCTGTACAGGCCAGAAGAGGGGGGCATCCATCCGAGAGAGGCTGCAGACCATCATGTGCATTCTGCGGGAGATCTCCTTAGAACTGCAATGACAAGCTGGGGTGCCAACAAGGATGATGTCGAGGCAGTTGCATTTAGCCAGGGTCCCGGCCTAGGTCCCTGCCTGAGAGTCGGGGGATCTGTTGCAAGATCGATGTCGATGGCTCTAGACGTCCCACTTATTGGGGTGAATCATTGTGTTGCCCATATTGAGATTGGACGTAGGATGACTGGGTGTGTAGACCCCATATTGCTGTACGTAAGCGGCGGAAATACGCAAGTCATCGCTCGTGCATCGGGTCGATACAGGGTGCTCGGCGAAACATTGGACATAGGAATAGGGAACATGCTCGATAAATTTGGAAGGTCGATTGGAATACCCTTTCCCGGTGGGCCAGAAATAGAACGAAAAGCATCTACATTCATACAAGAAAATGGATCTGAACGCCTGTTAGATCTGCCATACGCAGTGCATGGGACAGATATGGCATTCAGCGGCATACTAGGCGCTGCAATCGCACATGCAGAACGAGGAGAGGATCACGGACTCGTTTGCCACTCATTGCAAGAGGTGTCATTCGCTAGTTGTGTAGAGGTGGGCGAGAGGGCGATGGCGCTGACTGGGAAGACAGAAATCTTACTCGGCGGTGGTGTTGCATGTAATCAGAGAATTCGTACAATGACTTCTATAATGGCACAGGAGCGTGGGGGAGAAGCATACTGGCCAGAAAGACCATTATGCGTAGATAATGGGACCATGATAGCGGAATTGGGGAGGAGAATGCTCGATTCAGGCATTGAAACTACGATGACGGATAGTGCAATCGACCCATCCCTTAGAACTGACATGACCCCCGTCATATGGTCTTAGCATACCATATACTTATTCGGACACCTCTGAGCCCACGGACTGGTCGATTACGAAGTGCAGAGGAGAAGGAAGCCAAAAGCAGCACCCGCGAACGTGTTCTCCGGCGGTCAGAAGCCGAAGAAAGCGAAGAAGCCTGCTCACGCACCCGTACCGCCCAAAAAGCCTCAAATCAATCCATCCAGACCAGCCCCATCCACTCGAAAGGAGCCTTCCAAACCAATATCAAAATCTAAGGAAGAGGATGCTTCTATTGAGGCTGAAAAAATCGAAGTTGTGGAATCTCAGATATTAGGCGTACCGAGAAGGAAATCTGCCGGTCTGAAGGTGGAAGAGTCTTCTCTCGAATCCGAAGAATCAGAGAATACAGCGGATGAAAGTGCAATAGATATCGAAGTTCAAGAGGCTCTTGCAAGGGCAAAGGAACGTTCAGAGGCTGCGAAAATTACACCAAAAAGAGTACCCAGTCCTGTGCCATCAGCCAAACCCAAGAGGAGAAAGCCGGGACGTGGGAGAAATAAGACGTACCAACCTGCTGCAAGGGAGAAAAGGCTCGATAGGGCCAGGCATATGGAATATAAGTACGAAATGAAGGGGCTGCTAGACGAAATATCTGTTGCTGAAGAGCATCGTTCTTCAATAATCGGATCTGTATGGGCTAAGGGTGAGCGGCAAACAGCTGATGAGGCCAAGGCCTTTGTCGAGTCAAAGGTCTCAGAGGGGGCGATTGATGATGATCAGGCAGCCCGTTTGATTGGACTTATCGACAACTATACTGTCCGAAGATGAACGACTTGAAACACTAAACAGGTGTCAGATAAGCGTGGATACCCCTCCTCCGGCTGGAAAACCCCCCTTCACGCGAGGGATACACGAGGGGATGTACAAGGATAGAATATGGACAATGCGCCAGTATGCTGGGTTTTCTGATCCAGAATCTACGAATAAGCGATTCAAGTCACTTCTCAAATCGGGGCAGTCCGGATTATCTGTTGCATTCGATCTGCCCACGCAGCTTGGATTTGATTCAGATGATGATCACTCGATAGGGGAAGTTGGAAGAGTCGGTGTCCCGATAGATTCAATCTCAGATATGAGGTCGCTTTTCGAGGGTATTGAGATATCAGATGTTAGCACATCCATGACGATTAATGCGCCTGCAGCAGTCTTACTTGCAATGTACTCAGTAGTAGCCGAGGAGCAAGGTGTAGAGCTTTCCCAGATATCTGGTACTGTCCAGAATGATGTTCTAAAAGAGTATATGGCAAGAGGGCTCCATATTCATCCTCCCGAAGGGTCGATGAGGCTTGCAGTTGATATTATTGAGTGGTGCTCTGAAAACGCCCCTAAATGGAATCCGATATCTGTAAGTGGTTACCACATACGAGAAGCAGGTTCTACGGCGGCCCAAGAGGTGGGTTTGACCATTTCAAATGCTCTTGCATACATTGAGGCTGCTAAGCAACGTGGACTCAACTTAGATACATTCGCACCCCGAATATCATTCTTTTTCGGCTGTCATCGCGATTTTCTAGAAGAAATATGCAAATTCCGCGCTGCGCGTACCCTGTGGTATCAGATTATGAATGAGAGATATGACTTCAATGATGTCAGATGCGGTAGAATGCGATTCCACACTCAAACAGCTGGAGTTACTCTAACAGCCCAACAATCTACGAATAATATAGTGAGGGTGGCATACCAAGCGCTTGCCTCAGTGCTCGGAGGAACACAATCACTCCATACAAACGGATATGACGAGGCCCTCGGACTTCCCACTGAAGAATCTGCTAAAGTGGCACTCAGGACTCAGCAGATCATAGCACATGAAATTGGCGTAGTGGATCATGTTGATCCTCTTGGCGGCGCGCCACTAATTGAAGAAATGACTTCGGACATCATCTCAGAGGCACGAAATGTGATTGAGTCGATAGACAGACACGGTGGGTCTGTTGAGGCTGTAAAGGCAGGGATACAGTCCAAGATGATTCATGAGAGTGCATGGATACAGCAGAACGAGTTGGAAGACAATCTACAGAGAGTTGTCGGGGTAAATCTGCAGGTAGAGGAAGAAGGTAAGTATCCAGGGGGGCAAGTCATCGACGATGAAGCGATTGAGCGACAGATCTCCAAACTTTCTAGCCATAGAAGTACGAGAAATAATACAAACGTCGAAAATGCGCTCAATGAACTTAGATTGGCTGTGAGCGGGGATGTAAACCTCATCGATCCGATAAGGGTTGCTTGCAGGTCTGGTGCGACATTGGGGGAGATCTGCGGCATTCTCCGTGATGGACTTGGGACATGGACTGCCCCAGGGGGAATATAGATGCCTGAAATATGGTTTGACCACATTGGAATTGCCTGTGAATCGAATGATAAATCAGAGAAATTCTGGAGTCTCCTGGGATTCAATATTACTGGTCAGGAAGAGAATGTTCAGCAAGGTGTGAAGATACGATTCATGGAAGGTAATAATGCTCCTCAACCAAGGTTAGAACTCCTTGAGCCTATTTCAGAGGATACACCTGTTGGACGATTCATCTCCAAGAGGGGAGCTGGGGTCCAGCAAGTGGCTCTTGCAACCGACGACCTCACATGCCTCCTCGATATATTGAAGTCGAATAATGTCAGACTGATCAATGAAGAGCCCGTGCAGGGGGCAGGGGGTTCGATGATATCCTTCATTCACCCTTCAAGTACTGGCGGGGTGCTGGTTGAACTGGTTCAGAAGGAACCATGAAAAGGGATACCGTAAGGCCCGAGACATGCTTGCAGACGTAGTAGATGCAGTTGTCAAGGAATCAATGGATATTGATGAGATTAAATCACTCAGGAATACGATTTCTGAACGTCTTGTGAGTGCTAGAGATTCCGGGGATATCACCAATGATGAATTCCTCTCCGCAGGTAAAATCGAAGGAGGAATGGACGTCATTATTGCAATGCTCGAAAACGAAGCCCCCTCAGAAGAAATTCGTATTCACGTCGAATCCATAGTTGAAAGGATCCTCGCAATATCAAGTTAATATTCTTCCAATAATACTAGAAACATACTTGAAGAATACTATCTAGGCCTCAACATGCCTAAGATAAGTTTGGACATCCCAGGTCACTTACTTGATGACATCAAAAAGCACGTTGGTGAGCATGGCAAGTTCGTTAGCGTTGCAGACGCAGTAAGGACGGCCTGTAGAAAAATGCTAGATCAACTGGACGTGATTGATGAACGACATGGCCGTATTAGAGGTGATTAAATGACGACAAGGAGCGAGGCTGAGGACGCCATAAAGACGCTGTTGGGATATATCGAAAACGACCCGTCTAGAGAGGGTCTCGAAGATACGCCCTCGCGAGTCATCAATTCATGGGACGAGATATTCTCAGGATACCACCAATCTCCAGAGCAAGTTCTGAGTTCAACATTCAATGGAGAGGGTTATGATGGAATAGTTCTGTTGAAGGACATTGAATTCCATAGTACCTGTGAGCATCATCTCCAACCCTTTACTGGAAGTGCACATGTGGCATACATCCCCACGGAACGTATTGTTGGAATCAGCAAACTCGCAAGGATCGTAGACCTCCATTCACGCAGATTGCAAAATCAAGAGCGTATCACAAAGAATGTTGCTGATGATTTGGAGGAGCATCTTTCTCCGCTTGGTTGTGCAGTGATAATCGAAGCCTCGCACGGTTGTATGCAGTGTCGTGGCGTTAAGAAGCAAAATGCAACTATGACCACATCGTCTATGCGTGGTGTATTTTTTGATAAATCTGAAGCACGTTCTGAGTTGATGCGTCTAATCAAAGACTGAGTTGATACTGTGTCAGCCACATATCCGATCGTGGAGATTTTTCATTCCGTTCAGGGCGAGGGTTTCCATGCAGGTATACCGCATGTTTTCGTCAGGTTTGGGAACTGTAATTTAAGATGTGAATGGTGCGATACTGATTTTCTAACATATGAGGAAAGGAAGCTTGAATCAATCGTGGATGAGGTGCTTTCTTATGACTGTGATCGGGTTATTTTCACAGGTGGTGAGCCTGCTCTTCAAGATCTCTCTACCATCGGATCAAGTCTGAAAAAGGAAGGTATCAGTTTGTCTATTGAAACCAATGGCACAATTGAAGTTGATCCGATTATAGACTGGATATGTGTCTCGCCGAAGGACCAATTATACCCTAATGCGAAAATCAAACAACGGCAGGGCGACGAGTTGAAGATTGTCTATTGCGGTCAGGATTTGGGCATGTATGATGATTTGAGAATGGGCTTCATGCACCACTTCATTCAGCCGTGCTACCTCGATTCAGAGTCAGTGGAAGAAAATGGAAGGTCATTTCAGGCAGTTGAGAAAGTTGTGAAGGAATCTCAAGGTTGGAGGCTCAGCCTTCAGACACACAAATGGATGGGGGTGCTCTAATCAGGGCTGTAATGGCACTCTCTGGAGGAATGGATAGCACAGCTCTCCTGATGCACCTTCTAGCAGAAGGTTACCAGGTCAGCTGTATATCATACAATTATGGCCAGAAGCACGCAGTAGAATTGGACAGGGCGTGTGAAAACATTGCTTATCTGAAATCCGAAGGTTATCTTGTAGAGCATAAAATTGCTGATTTAACCTCTACAATGGGTCTTTTTCACTCTGCATTGACAACGGATGGTTATGATGTGCCGGAGGGACATTATGAGGAAGAGCAGATGAAGCAGACCGTCGTGCCGAATCGAAA